>FWWM01011729.1_pt1 | contig 14892 bp, 12 predicted proteins | sample 2228351 | NCBI WGS metagenome assembly FWWM01 (sample SAMEA103939774, study PRJEB20133) | metagenome | reverse complement strand
GGGCACACACCATTCGGGCATGCTGGTGAATACGCTATGCGAAAGATAGTGCCAGATTTCCACCATGCACGACAATCGGTCAGAGTTGTCGAAAATATAGAGAAGGATGGACAAGGTCTGAACTTAACCTATGAGGTGATAGATGGAATACTGAAACATTCAAAAGGTATGGGCGAAATATTTCATAAGGACACCGAGTTTATGCCAGCAACAGCAGAAGGAAAGGTTGTAAGGATAAGCGATATCATCGCGTATCTCAATCATGACCTTGATGATGCAATAAGAGCAGAGATAATAAAGATAGAAGACGTCCCAAAAAGGATAAGGAAAGTCATAGGAGAAAAATATGGAGAAAGAATAGATAGAATGGTAAAATCCGTTATCAGAGCATCTATGGAAAAGGGAGACATATCTATATCAGACGAGATGCTCGAAGCCATGGTAGAACTCAGAAAATTTCTTTATGATAACGTATACACATCAAGGCAGGTTATGAAAGAAACACATAAGGTTGAGAGGATAATCCTTGACCTGTATGATTACTATATGAAAAATCCCGATGTCTTTGAGATAGAAAGTGAGCAATTTCTCAAATGTGAGGAAAATTTTGAGCAAAGGGTAATTGACTTTATAGCTGGAATGACCGACAGCTTCGCAATAGAAAAGTGGCAAGAGAAATTCATGCCAAAACCATTTGATAGATTGTAATGAAAAAATTTTTCAATTCATTGATCTTCTTACTTGACTTTTGATTTATTCGGTCTTCTCCTTGTCCTAAGCCAGTTTATCGCTTCTTTAAGTGTCTCTTCAAGTGGCTGAGATGTATAACCAAGCTCTTCCCTTGCTCTCTTATCAGAGTAAAACCAATATCTTTCAGAAGATATAAGAAGCATACCAACATCTATAATTTTTATTCTTCTTGCCATCCATGCATCAAGCTTTCTGAGTATTTTGTCCGGGAGGAAAAATAAGAATTTGAATATTGTAGGATTTATCTTTTTCCCTGGTGGCTTCCTACCCATAATTTTTGCGACAATTTTCCCGACCTCCTCAAACATGATATTATCACCTCCGCTTATGTATTTTTCACCGTCTTTTCCTCTTTCGAGGGCAAGCACGAGTGATTTCGCAGCATCTCCAACCCACTGAATATTCAATCCCATATCAAAAAATAAATCCATACCTGCGACAAATGGCAAAATGGCTTTTGAAGAAGATAGGTATATATCTCCTTCTCCGAGACAAAAATTAGGATATACTCTGATAATTGGAACACCTCTTTTCACAAATCTATCCGCAAGAACTTCTGCCATACGTTTCGCTTTCACATAAGGTATTTTTTCTTCAAGTCTCCTTAAATTAAACTGAACATTCTCATCCGCCGGGTTTTTCCCGTTCCCCTTCCCAAGACCAAAAATTGAACCCAAAAATACAATCCTATCTATCTTTTCCTTTTCGCACGCCGCAAAAATGTTGTGTGTTGTGGTATAGTTTGACCTTATGACATCGGATCTCACATTTTCTTGTATAGATGGTAGAACTTTTCCCGCAGTATGAATAACTGCATCACAACCCCTGACACATTTTAATGCAAAATCAAGATCGCTGAGATCTCCCTCCATCACATCACAACTTTCAAGAAACCCCTTTATATTCTCGCACACTGAATTCTTCCTTATAGAAATCCTCACAAAATACCCTCTCTCAAGGAGTGTTTTGAGAGTATGTGAACCTATGAACCCTGTTGCACCAGAAAGGAAAACCTTCATTCCCGCTCTCCTTTTTTATTTTGAACTACCCTAGCCTATCCCCCATCCAGCTACTCACAAATTGCCTAACCCCTAATCCACTCTATACAGGGGCTCTTCTTTTAAATTTTGTAGTGCATATACATTACAAAAAAAGTCAAGAGAAAAGAAAATACATAAAACATAAAAATAAAAAAATAAAAATAAAAACCCTCTGATGTAAATTCAGTTAAAATTTAGGTATTTAACCTACCTATGCTCTGCCCGCATATTCTTCTGTCTCGGTATTTACCCTCACCCTATCACCCCTTTTTATGTGAAGCGGAACCTGAATGACTACACCATTTGATAATTTTGCAGGTTTTGAACCTCCTGATTCTGTGTCCCCCCTTACGCCGGGAGGTGTATCAGAAACCTCAAACTCCATAATCTTTGGTGGGATGACCCTGATCGGAACTCCAGAGGAGATGACAATATCAAAATCTACCCCCTCTACAAACCATTTTGAAGCTTCATTGACAGAATTTTCATCTAATCTGTATTCTTCATATGTTTCCGGATCAAGGAATACAAACTGTCTCCCTTCCTTATATATGAATTTCCCGCGCCTTGTCTCAACATTGGGGGCTTTCAGTTCTTCGGTTGATAAGAAAGTTCTATCTATCACAGCACCGCTCAATAAATCTTTTAGTTTCATCCTCACATATGCTCTTCTGTTTGCCATCTTCTGTCTTTCAACTTCAACTATTTCATATATCTTCCCATCTATTTCAACAAAATCTCTGGATTTGAATTCGACAGCTCTCATAGAAAAGTATATTATATGATTATGGTTTATAAGAACGAAAAATCAAAGAAGTTTAATGAAAACCTCAATCAATTATATATATATTTATTTATAATTTATAAAAATTATTATTATTTAATAATTATTTTTATTTTTTATTGTTTCTTTTCTGTTGTTTATATTCTGACGGTGCAGGGGCATTTGTGTATCAGAAGCATTTGTCGGAGTCAGCTATATATTCAAATTTATCTGGTAGCACATTCAAATTTAAAATTTAATAGAAAAAAGCTGAAAAAAGAGAAAGTATTTGTAGCGGAAAGAATTTAAAGAAGGAAAAAGGAGGTAGGATGATATGGAAAGACTTCTTGATGGTAAGGTAGCGGTTGTAACTGGTGCAGGAAGAGGCATAGGTAGGGAGGAAGCGATCCAGCTTGCGATGCATGGTGCTTGTGTTGTGGTGAATGATCCCGGTGTGAGCTATGCAGGAGAAGGAGGGGAGACAAAAGTTGCGGATGAGGTCGTAGAGGAGATAAGGAAAATGGGGGGAAAGGCGGTAGCAAATTATGACCTTGTGAACGATTTTGAGGGAGCAAGGAGGATAATACAAACAGCAATAGATACATTTGGAAAAATTGATATACTTGTCAATAATGCTGGAATACTAAGGGACAAGATGATATTCAACATGACTGAAGATGATTGGGACAAAGTTATATCTGTTCATCTGAAGGGAACATTTAACTGCACACATCATGCGTGTGTCTGGTGGAGACAGCAGACGAAAGAAGGGAAACCGGTATCTGGGCGCATAATAAATACCACATCGGATGCGGGACTCCTCGGAAATATAGGGCAGTCAAACTACGGAGCTGCGAAGGCTGGTATAGCAGCATTTACAGTCATAGTAGCAGAGGAAATGGCAAAATACAATGTGACGGTGAATGCTATCGCTCCAATAGCCAGAACTCGTCTGACGACAGAAGCCACTCCACAACTTGCTGCTATATTTGAGATGGTAGCACAGGCTCCCTTTGATGTCCTCAACCCAAAATCCATAGCGCCACTTATAGTGTATCTCGCATCAGATAAATCCGCAGGAATAACAGGACAGGTCTTCAGAATAGTAGGTAATATGATTTGGCTTATGGGTGGATGGAGGTCAGTATCTTACAGGAAAAAAGATAAGAAAGAATACTGGAACCCAGAAGAACTTGATTTATTCATAAGAGACATGCTCAAAGAAGTGCCACCAAAAGAAAACATGACAGAAATAATGCAGGAAGTGCTCAAAGAAGCGCGGTCTTAAAAGTTCCGCTTGCGACAAAAATATTCTCCCAAAAATATTTAAACTAACTACCAACCGAGCTACACCCGCAAAATATTTAAATTCATTAAAAAAATGATAATTAAAAAATATTTCCTTAAAAAATATCCCCTAAAAATTTCCTCCGAGAAAGTTTCTGAAAAGCGCATATATTATTTTTGGTGTCAAAGCTTTCATACATTTAAAATGTCCAAGAGGACAGAAATTAGGCCCATGTGATGAACAGGGTTTGCAGTCAAGTCCATGAATCTCTACTACCTGAAAATCCGAGAAAGCAGGGAAAAAGCCAAATTCTGGAATGGTAGGACCAAACATCACAAATGTCTTTTTCCCCAAAGCTGAACATATATGAGATATGCCATTATCTACACCTAAAAAAGCATCGCATATATACGCAAGCGAGACAACATCCTGTAGAGACGTCTTGCCAGCGAGGTTCACAAAAATATTTGATTTTTCTGAGTGTGCAGGTTCATAGGAACAATTCTTACCATCAATATTGCGTATAAAATCTTTGGATATATAATCTCCGGATACATCTACTCTATCTCTGCCGACAAGGATGAAAAGAAGATTATCTTCGTAATTCTTCGCATCACTGAGAAATTCCTTCCACCATACCCAAGTTTTTGTTCTCCAATTTGAAAAAGGACCGAAAAGAATTTTTTTTCTTTTCTTGTTCTTTATATAAAGAGAATCGACAAATTTTCTCCAATACTCTACTTTACCTTCATCTATCTTGATCTCGGGTTTTATGTTTTTGTCGATTCCAAGTGGAGTAAGTATTCTGAAGATCCTTTCCGCCTCGCTTTCGACCTTAACATATTTTTTCACTCTAATATCAAAAAGTAGTGAGAGCGGATTATCTTCAAAACCGATTTTTTTCCCTGGTGAGAGGATTGTTAATAATCCAGATGTTACTGAGTTGTGGGGGGTTATAACAATATTTGGGGAAAAACTTTTTATCTGATGAAGAACATTGAAGAAACTTTTTATCTTCATTTTTGAGCCTCTATCTTTTTCGAATTCAAATACTCTGTTATATGTGATTTCTTTGGCAAACGGACGTGCAACAATACATACATTTTCCCTACCAAACCTCACTGAGAGTTCTCTTATGACCGGTGTTGTGAGGACAAAATCTCCCAAAAACGCAGTCTGCACAACTAAGACTTTTTTTGACACGAAAGATTATAAATTCAACTGAAAAGCTTTTCAGTTTGTTCAATAAGTTCTCTGAGACTTTTGGTGAAGATGACCGGGTATTTTGAAGTTTGAGTTGGTGGGTCAAGTTCTTTCAGTTCATCCGGAAGTCCGCTGAAATCTTTCATAAAATTATCTCTGCATTTTATAATGTATTCCTTTTTATTTGAAAGATAATATTCATATTCTTTTTCGAGCTTTCCTCCACCAAAGACTTTTTTCATCATTGTCTCCTGTATATCAAAATTTGGTAGCTCTATATCGTTCTCGTATTGGTATGGGAAGATCAAGTCCGCTATCATCTTTCCGTCTCGGTATAACCTCTTGAAGTTTTTTCTTGCGGGTATTGTTTTCTTTCCTTCTGAAAGTTTTATTCTTGGTTTTCCTCTGTACTCCACGAGTTTGTATGCACAATCAAGATATGGTAGGTCTGCGGACACTGTAAGTTCTGTGCCTACCCCAAATCCGTCAACCTTACCACCACATTCTAAAATCTCCCTTATCTTGTATTCATTTATTCCCCCGCTGACGAATATGGATACATCATAAAGTCCATTTTTGTCAAGGATTTTTCTCGCTTCATCTGAGAGCTTCTTTATATCACCGCTATCAAGTCTGATTCCTCTGACTTTTATGTTCTTTTCTCTCAATTTTTTTATAACATAGACCGCATTTTTGACACCAGCTATTGTGTCATAGGTATCAACGAGGAGAACTGTTCCGTCGTAGAGTTTTGCGAATTTTTCAAAGGCTTCGATTTCACTATCGTGTATCATAACATAGGAGTGAGCCATAGTTCCATAAACTGGGATTCCATATTTTTTCCCCGCCGAAAGGAGAGAAGTTCCGTTGAAGCCTGTTATATATGATGCCCGAGCTGCCATCTCTGCTGACGCAATTGAGTGAGCGCGGCGTGCCCCGAAATCAACGAGCATCTTCCCGCGAGCGGTAGAATAGCATCTTGCTGCTTTTGTCGCAACCAGAATAGAAAACTGAAGAAGGTTCAAAAGGGCGGTTTCAATGAACTGAGCCTGCGGGAGTGGTGCGACAATCTCAACCAAAGGTTCATATGGAAATACAATCCTTCCCTCCTCAACAGCCCATATCTCCCCTTCAAATTTCATTCTTCGCAGGTATTTTATAAAATCTTCCCTGAAGAGCCCCAGCTCCCTTATGTAACTTATATCATCTTCTGAAAATGATAAATTCAAAATAAACTCAAGAAGATATTCAAGCCCAGCAAAAACATAATACCTGCGAGGAGTTTCATCCCTCCATCTTATATAAAAATCAAATACAGCAATATCATTTTCCCCCTCAATAAAATAGCTCTGCATCATCGTGAGCTCATAAAGGTCAACAAATAGTCCAAGTCCTGCTGTTCTATCACCCATCATATTGCCTATCATAAGAAATATATAAAAACAAAATGACGGAAACAAGAACGACTTTAAGTTTATCAATTACCAACGAGCAGAAAAATGCAGGTAAAAATAATTTAAGAATTGAGTAAGAAAAAATGAAAATTTCCAAACTCAAAATCTACCTGATTAGATTTTTCAAAATTTGAGATTGGAGATGTTAGATATGAGGCTTAAATTGAGGGAAATAATTGAGAGGATCAGATTAAAGAGTTTGATTGACACGAAGAACAGAGAGGGTATTATGGATTTGATGAAGCGATACCATCCGGCGGAGGTCGCTCAGACTGTGAGCAATCTATCGATCTCTGATACCAAGGCTTTAATTGAAATGCTTGAACCAAGACTGAGAGCACAGATATTTAAGCATCTTGAGGAAGAAATTCAGATGAATTTGCTTTTCAGGCTGGAAAGGCAAGCATTAGCGGAATTATTCCTTGAACTACCTCAGGATGAGCGAGTTGACCTTTATAACAAATTACCACAAGAGCACAGAAGTGAGTTTGCTCTGATGCTGGAGGAGATTGAGCGAGAGGACCTACTCAAGCTCGCAACATATCCTGAGGGCACAGTAGGTGCGATAACGACTACTGAATATGTCGCACTCAAGAATGGTATGACGGTTCATGAGGCACTGGAGCTCATCAAGAAAAGCGCCCTTGACAAGGAAACAATTTACACCCTTTATGTGGTTGACAATGGAGAACATTTGGTTGGGACACTATCTTTGCGAGACCTAATTGTCGCTGACCCAAATGCAAATATTGGTTCCCTTATGCGTTCGGAACCTGTATTTATTCATGCGGACCAGCCGGCGGAAAAAGCAGCGGAATTGATACGTCAGTATGACCTGCTCGCTCTTCCCGTAGTTGATGAATCAGGTAGGATGTTAGGGATAGTTACTGTAGATGATGCCATGGATGTTGCAAAGGAATCGGAACTCAAGCGACTGATAAGATACGGTGGAACATTTGGGGGGCCAGATCTCAGCATTCGCCGTTCATCATTCGCTCAGATATTTGGACAGCGCTTTATCTGGCTCACTCTTCTTACCCTCCTTGGTGCTTTTACAAGTGCATTTGTAGCCAGGCAAGAAGAGATTCTATCAAGATTGATCTTGCTTGCTGCTTTCATTGCTCCGATCATTGATATGGGTGGTAATACTGGAAGCCAAGCTGCAACATTGGTTATCCGCGCGATGGCATTAGGCGAGGTGCGTATGCGCTGGCGTGATTTTGGTTTTGTCCTACTTCGTGAATTACCCGTTGCGATTGCCTTAGGAATTGTAATCGGGACTATTGAGATAATACTCGCACATTTCAGTAAAGGGTTAGGTGGTGAGATCCTTCTTGTTGTAGGACTCTCCATGGCTTCTGTGACTTCAATTGGCGGCATGATAGGAGTTCTCCTACCATTCCTTGCGCGACGGTTCGGCTTTGACCCCGCAACTTTGAGTGCACCGGTAATCACTTCAATAATGGACATAGTTGGATTAATAATATACTTCGGATTAGCATATGCAATTTTAGGAATTAATGAGTAGTTTCTTCACTTCCGGTAAATAATAAATTTAAGCTTCATAGCACAAAAAACTGAAGAAAACTAAAACTTGACAAAAAGTAAAAACATAAGTAGATGGAAGAAGAGGGAAGGAAAAGAGAAGGGAAAAGAGAAGCGAAATATGAGGATAATGCTGGGAGTGTGGAGGGTGATTTTCCACCTCTGAGCACCATAGAGATAGGGGAAGGAAAAATTCGTAAGTGTATTGTAGGCGCAGGTTCTCCTATTTTCATAGCAGGTCCATGCGTCATAGAAGGTGAAGATTTTACGCTAAGGTGTGCAGATACACTCCTTAAAATAGCAGAAAAGCATGGCATTCAACTTGTTTTCAAATCGTCTTACGATAAAGCGAATAGAACATCTATAAAATCTTTCAGGGGACCCGGAGTTGAAAAGGGACTTGAAGTTCTAAGAAAGGTTAGAGAGAAAGCGGGGATTCCGGTCCTTTCTGACGTTCATTGCAGGAATGAGATAAAGATGGCAGCAGAAGTTCTTGATGTTATTCAGGTTCCGGCATTTTTGGCAAGACAGACAGATATGCTTATTGAGGCTGGAAGGACCGGAAAGCCGCTGAACATAAAAAAACCTCAGTTTGTATCACCATATGATACAAGGTATATAGTCGAAAAGGTTTTAACAACTGGAAACAGAAAGATTATGCTCTGCGAGAGAGGAACAATGTTCGGATACAGGGAACTTGTAGTTGATTTTCGCTCACTTCCTATAATGAGAAAATGGGCATATGTTATATTTGATGGGACCCATAGCACACAAAGACCTTCAGCATATGACGGTATATCCGGTGGAGACAGATGGATGACTCCTTATCTATCAAGAGCAGCAGCGGCTATTGGTGTTGATGGATTTTTCTTCGAGGTGCACCCAGAACCAGACAAAGCTCTCTCCGACCCAAAAACATCAATAACATTCGAAATGTTCTCTGAAATAGTAGAATATATCCTCAGAATAAACGAAGCTTTAAGATAAGTTTTAACCCCTTATTTTTCCAACCCTTTATTTTTCCAACTCTTATCGTTCTTATAATTTGCTGACCGTAGTATCGTTTTATAGAACTCAATGACTTTATCCGTATGTTTTTCTATGCTGAACTCCATCGATTTCCTCTTTGCGCACGCGCCAAGCTTTAACCTTAGCCTTTCATCCTCCATGATACGTAAGAGTGTCCATCCAAAATCTTGAGGATTACTCGGGTCAAAGATGAGTGCATCATAACCGTGTGAGATAACCTCTGAAACCCCCGAAAACCTTGATACAGCAGCAGGCAATCCGCACATCATACCTTCAACAACAAAGTTTCCAAATGAATCAATAGTAGATGGAAAAAATATCGCGTCAGATACCGCAAGGATATGCTCAACTTTGGTATGTCCGGGAAAGACAGAATAATTCCCTATCTTTTTCTTGAGCCATTCGATAGTTCGCTTATCACCAGAACCAGCTATGAGCAAGACGAAGGTCCTCTTACTATCTGGAATGCTGTTCAAAGCTTCGGGAATAAATTCAAGTCCCTTACCGTTCTCTATTCTGCAAGCAGTTGAGAAGACAAAAGTTTGTTCTGGGATACCGAAAGATCGCCTCAGTGAAACCCTATCAAGTTTTCTGACTCTATGTGGGAGGTTTAGGTCAAAACCGTTATATATAACACGTGCTTGCCGGTCAAGAAAGCGCAGTATTGGAGAAAGCCTTCTGATAAGAGTTTTGTTTGAATTAGCTATAACACCGTCAGAAAGAAAAACTAAAAGGGGGTCAAGTATATCTTTCTCACTTATTCTCACATGCCACAGAACATGAGTTCTTGAGAGCAGTTTTGCAAGTCCCGCGTATATCATAGCACGAGAACCGTTGACATGGACTATATCAGGAGAGAAAGATTTATACATATTCACAAAAAATCGAAGTGTGAAGGGAACACGATGAATCTCCCTCCTGAAGGATGGAAGGTCAGAGATGAAAATGTCTTTTACTCCCACTTCCTTCAATTTCTCCGCGACTTCGCCTTTGCCTGGGACAAAAACAAAAACTTCAAATCCGCTTCTTCTTACAAGCTCACCGGCGTAAAGAATGAAAGCAATTTCCCCACCACCAACTATATATTCGTGATTGAAAACCAAAAGAACACGCACAAATAGAAAAATAAAACCTCCGGTGAAATGTTTCTGTATGGGAGATATTTTCCTGAACACTTACAGAAGATATCCAGTTTTTGTAGAACGAGCAAAGGGATGCTTCATATTCAGCGGTAAGAAAAGTTATCTTGATATGCTTGGAGGAATTGGAGTGCTTGCTCTCGGTCATCTTAACCCGGGTATCATAAAAGCTGTAAGGCAACAGCTCAAAAAATACACGCATGTTTCTAATCTTCTTGGACAAAAAGTTCAAATTGAGTTTGGGAAGGAGTTCATCAGAACGGTGGGTAGGGATTTCAAAATATTCCTTTGCAATTCTGGCACTGAGGCGGTTGAGGCTGCTTTTAAGATATCAAAACTAAAAAAAAGGGGGAATTTTCTGTGTTTCAAAGGTGCGTTTCATGGGAGAACACATGGTGCACTTTCAGCTACATGGAAAGAAAACTTCAGGAAACCATTTCTCCCACTACTCCCCGGTTTTAAGTTCATAGATTTCGGTGATTTTGAAGCTGTGGAAAGAGAGTTATCAAAAGGTGATTACTCTGCGGTCATAATGGAGCCAATACAAGGTGAGGCAGGGGTTATAACTCCACCCGAAGGATTTATAAGGTTTGTCAGGGAGCTTTGCGAAAAGACGGATACCACTTTTATACTTGATGAGATACAGACTGGGGTAGGCAAAACCGGCAGATTTTGGTGTTTTGAATGGGAGGGCATTAAACCTGATATACTTGTTTCATCAAAGGCAATAGGGGGGGGATTCCCTCTCGGAGTTGTGGCTGTAAAAGATGAAATAGCTCAACTTGTCAAACCCGGGATGCACGGCTCAACATTCGGTGGAAATCCCGTGGCTTGTGCCGCAGGAAAGGTGGTAATACAGAGGGTGAGAAAGAAAAAATTTCTTGCCGATGTAATATTAAAGGGCAATTATATAGTGCGTGAGGTGGAGAAAATGGGGTTCAGAACAGATGGTAAAGGACTTATGTTATCCATTATAGTATATGAAAAAACGAAAAATTTAAGGTTAAGTATGATGGATCCCAATGAAATAAATGAATTCCTTATCAGAAATGGTATTATAGCTAATCCGCTCGAAACAGAAAAAGATGTGAGAATAAGGATTTTACCGCCTCTTGTGATAAAAAGGAGTGAAATAGATATTTTCCTTGAAGTTCTTGACAAACTCAGAAAATTTATTCGCACTTCCTGATAAAACCTAAAATTCTTCATCTATATCAGCTTAGATTGTTAAATTTGAATTGTTAAATTTAAATTCGTGGATACTCTGAAAAGACGTCTTTTTATCCTGATATTTTTGACCTTTTGTCTGTTCGTTGCGGTTGTTGTGCGTTTTTTCTATATTCAGGTAATAGAAAGTAGGGATATACAAGGCAAGGCTATGTCGCTAAAGACGAGGGTGAAACTTTATCCGCCTGAGAGGGGTGATATATACTCTTCCGATGGCAAACTCTTGGTGACAAACGAAAAATCTATTGATATAATAACTTACCCATCTGAAATAAGGGGTGAGATACCGGAGGAGCTATATGAAGTTATAAGTGAAGAGGAATTGATGAACGCAAAAAGAATAAAGGGATACTATCCATATGTGCTCAAGACAGATATAAACTATCAAGAAGCAGCAATCTTGCTTCCTATTATGGTTAATGCTCCATACCTTTATATGGATATAGTAAATAAAAGATACTACCCATTCGGAGAGGAATTAGCACATGTCATAGGATATGTAAAGATTGAGAGATATTATATGTATAGAGGTATGTATGGTGTAGAGGGGGTATATGATGAGTTCTTGAGAGGCGAGGCGGAGAAACAAGTTGTTGAGGTGAACGCATTCGGAAAAGAGATAAAAGTCATTGAGAGGACAAAAGGTAAAAGGGGAAGCCCGATTATACTGACGATAAATATGGAACTTCAAAGCTTTGCTCACTCTCTCATGGCGGACAAGGAAGGAACAATCATAGTTATGCAACCTTTTACTGGTGAAATCCTTACGCTCGTATCCCAGCCATCTTTTGACCCAAATAGGCTCAGCAGGAGGATTGATACGAAAATATGGAATAATTATTTGGAACATCCCGGCAAGCCACTTATTAACAGGGCAATATCAGCAGAATACCATCCCGGTTCTGTGTTCAAGGTCATTGTTGCGATAGCTGCTCTTGAGGAAGGTATTATAGACCCGAAAGACAAGAAAATTTGCAGAGGGAAATTTGAGTTTGGTAAGAGAAAATATAGATGCTGGCGCAAGGAGGGACACGGATGGGTTGACCTCAAAGATGCGATTGCCAAGTCATGCGATGTATACTTTTACAATATCGGGCTTGTGCTTGGAGCAAGTAAAATTGCTAAATGGGCAAAAAAGTTCGGAATCGGAGAAAAAACCCAAATTGACCTTGTAGGAGAGAAAAGCGGAATTCTCCCAAGTCCTGAATGGAAGAAAAAATTTTTGAATGAAAAGTGGCATAAGGGAGAAGACATACCTCTGGCGATAGGACAGGGATATCTGACCACAACCCCGATACAGATAGCACGCGCTATATCCGCTATTGTGAATGGTGGATTTCTCGTAACCCCACATGTTGTAAAAAGCGTAGGCAAAGATGAGCTGAACTTTGAGAAAGAGAAAATTGATGTTAGTCCCGAAACATTATACATAGTGAAGGAGGCAATGGTTGATGTTGTAAGAAGAGGAACAGCAGTAGCACATCAGATACCTGGTCTTGAATATGGTGGGAAAACAGGAACTGCTCAGGTCGTTCCTATTGAAACCATAGAAAGAGTGGTTGGAAAACCTATAGAGAAGATAACTATTGATGAGATACCAAAGGATTTGAGGGACCATGCATGGTTTGCGGCATTTGCTCCAGCTGAAAATCCCGAGATAGTTGTAGCTGTTGCGGTTGAACATTGCGGAGGCGGAGCGAAATGCGCAGCCCCCATAGCACGAGAAATAATAAAAAAATATATGGAAATCAAAAACAGAAAAATGGAAGAACAGAAAATGGAAGAAATTGAAATAAGTAGAGAAGAAGCAAAACCTACTTCAAATGCTTTCTGAAGAAATTCAACATAAGCTCGAAAGCATCCTTTGCAGATTCTTCGTGGTAAACGTCGGGACGTTTCTCGTTCATAAAAGCATGACTGACACCGGGATATATTTTCACCTGAACCTCAACGCCATTTTTCCATATTTTTTTGACCATTTCAAGAACCTCGTCATTGTTCACAAATTCATCTTTTTCAGCGAGGATAAAGAATATAGGAACATCTATATTCTCTGCATTTATTTTTGTGAGCTGTGGTAGACCGTAAAATGGCACTGCAGCATCAATTATATCAGATGCTACAGCAGGAAGATACATAGATAGTGTCCCCCCACAACAAAAGCCAGTTACTCCTATCTTCTTTATATCAACTTTCTCTTTGAGGTGAGAAACAGAAGCTCTCAACATATTCTCAACTTCTCCGATTTTGCTGAACATATTTGTCATAAGCTGTCCCGCCTTGCCCGGATCGGAAAAAGGAGCTATTTCTCCGCCGTAAAGGTCAGGAGCAAAAGCAGATAAACCCTCCGAAGCAAGGCGATCCACGAAGCCTTTTATCTGTTCGTTCAATCCCCACCACTCGTGAAGAACTATGATACCCCCAGAACCTTTCACTATGGCTTCATAACCTGAAACCTCAATACCATCCTTCTTGAACTTTACTTCCTTTCCCATAGGAAAAATCCTCCTCTGATATATTTTCATTTCTCAAATTTTTTACTTTCCGAAAATTCAATTTTTTTATCTTTCATACATTCACATTTTTCATACCTGAATAACTATCTTCTCTAACATGAGATATATAAGGTGGATTTTTTTTGTTTTCATTTTAATCCTTGCTTTGAGAGGATGCATAGACATACTTTCTGATATACGTTCAAAAGAATCCATATATGTTATGCGTCTTGAAGGTGCTATACTTTCATCAAAGGACATAATTGAGGAATTAAGGTTAATAAAGAAAAATAAATATATTAAGGCGGTTATTTTGAGGATAAACTCACCCGGGGGCACAATAGGTGCGTCTCAGGAGATATTCAAGGAGATAGAAAGGTTTAAAGAGGAAACGGGTAAAAAAATTGTCTGTTCCGTTGAGAATGTAGGTGCATCGGGAGCTTATTATATATCTCTTGCGTGTGATAAAACCATAGCTTTACCCGGCTCGATCGTGGGCTCAATAGGGGTAATATCAATTTTTTTCACAGCAGATGAACTCCTGAAGTATATAAAAATAAATCCATTTATAGTTAAGTCTGGAAAATTTAAGGATACGGGGACACCGTTCAGAAAACCTACAGAAGATGATATGAAATACCTGAGCGATGTTGTGATGGAGCTTTTTGAACAGTTCAAAAGTGATGTGATACGCAAAAGACCTTCATTGAAAGACAGAATAGATGAAATATCTGATGCTAAGGTATTCTCAGGTGAGGAAGCTCTTGAAATCGGACTTATTGATATGCTCGGAACATTCTCCGATGCTGTCACGGTAGCGAAAGAAATAGCAGGAATAAAAGTGGAACCCAGAATAATATGGCAAAAGAGAAGAAAAATACCTTTTTTGGAACTTATATCAAAAGCAAAATTTCTTGAAGACTTATTTCTCTCACCTAAGTTTATGTGAAATCTATCTT
>FWWM01011726.1_pt1 | contig 14893 bp, 11 predicted proteins | sample 2228351 | NCBI WGS metagenome assembly FWWM01 (sample SAMEA103939774, study PRJEB20133) | metagenome | reverse complement strand
GAGAGCCCCCCAATCCGGCCCCAACCTCGCCTCTGACCCCCCTGGTTGATTTTCATGCAGGAAGTGGGTTATAATTTACCCATGAGAAACCTTTTTCTTTTGTCAGCGGTATTCCTTGTTGGTTGCGGCGTTCAGCATTTTCACAGCCCGAACCCCGCAGGCCGTGGTCATCACCCTGGCGTAGGCATATCCTTTTTCAACATGGACTCCGCGCTTACGACCTGGGGAACGGTCTGGCAGGCCTCGTATAGATATGGTTTCAATGATTACCTGGATGCAGGCGTGAACGCGGATTTCTTTACCCGGAGGCCGGATACCTCCACGGATACGAGGATAACATCCTGGACCTTCACGCCGTCGGTCAAGTATTCCTCGCCCAGATGGGGCGTTCTCAGGGCCTCGGTCTATGGCGGCATGGGCTATACCTTTGGAACCATATACAGGGTCGGTGGTTCATCTTCGGATACGGCCAGCTACATAATCCACTTTCTCGCTGGCGCTTCGCCTGGACTGGTGATGGGCCCTGTCAGTTTCTATATTCCCCTACGGTATACCTATGCTGTGCCACCGGACATTGAAGAGGTACACTGGGTAGGGATGTTCAGCGGTGGCCTGGGCCTGGAATCGCGGATAGCAGGCCATCCACTGACATTTGAGGCACTTTTTGATTACCTGGGCAGGGACGACGAGACTGGCGGCCTCATAGCAACCCTGAGCTGGGGTTTGGGCTTCAGCTGGTAGGGAACCGCTCAATCCACAACGATCTTCGCGCTCATCGTATATTCTCCTGCCCCGAGAACCAGGTAATAGACCCCGGATGAGACATCCAGGCTATACTTCCTGCTGATCTCCCCGGTCGCGGCAATCCCTCTTTCCAGTTCGCGCGACCTCGCGCCGGAAGCGAGATACAGACCAAGCTCGTATAGGGTTCCAGCCGGCAGGGCGAGGCTAACATCCAGAATACCTCGCTTGTAGGAGGCTCTCATCCAGAAATCGCGCGCGGCCTCGTTCTCGCGGGACGCAACAGGGGTTGTATTCTCATACCAGTAGAAGGTGTTGGAGCTTAAAGCGAAATCCATGTCCCCGTCGCGGTCAATATCAAGGGGATACACGGCCAGGGCCGCGGAAACCAGGTCTATGCCGGTCATGGCCCAGGACGGATACTCGTAGCCGTTCACGTGCGTGCCATATCCCGCTACTATTATGTCCCCGCGGCCGTCGCCGTTGAAATCCGCAACGCATATCCCGTGCGCGTTCCCGGAATAAGCCTCGTCAACCGCGTGTGTGGTCCAGTTCCCAGATCCGTTGTTCTCAAACCACCTTACATAGCCATTGCCCGAGCCGTTCCCGTTGTAGTTCGTGCCGGCAATGTCCGGATCCCCGTCTCCATCTATGTCATAGGGGTAAGCGTCCCAGCAACCATAGGAGGACGAACCCGTGTTTCCAACCAGCCTCTTGGTGAATGATTGCGAGCCATTGTTATCATACCAGTATATGTTGCCCGTGAGCCAGTCTGTGCCAATCAGGTCGCAGTCCCCGTCGCCGTCCAGGTCAAGTCCCCAGACCTCGTGGGCCCAGTTCAGGTTTCCATCAACCAGGTGAGGCGTGAAGTTCTCCGAACCGTCATTCTCAAACCAGAACAGGTCGTTCTCCGTCCAGTCCGTGAACAGGAGATCAAGATCGTTATCCCGGTCAACATCCGCGGCATTGACCCTCCAGCCGCATCCAACGGTTTGATATACAGTGTCCGGTGTGAATACCCCCGCGCCGTTGTTCGCGAACCAGACCAGGTATGTATCCGTAGCCGCGGCAAGATCGCAGTCCCCATCGCCGTCAAGGTCTCCGGCCCAACAACCTATGACCTCGTCGGCAACGAAAACCGTGTGAGGAGTAAAGGTATTCGGACCCAACCACTCAAACCATATCAGCTGGTTACCGGAACGACCAGCGCCCACGATGTCAATGTCGCTGTCTCCATCAAGGTCGCCCACAGAAACATCTATGCCGCCGGAGAGGGTTCCAACCGTGTGCCTGGTGAAGCTCAACGCGCCAAAGAGCAAAATGCTGAACAATCCTAACATTTCTGCACCTCCATCTGCTTTCAATCAGATTATAAAGGACAAGGAGACCAACCTTCAACCACGCGCTTGGCCAAACATGAGCTCCGGGTTTATAATTTGAAAGAGGAGGTTCGTTATGATGAGCTTGGTGATTGGAATCTTGCTGGCGCAGGGCTGGTGGAGGGAATGGAACGGCGTGGGACAGGACTGGGGATACTCGGTTTGCGTTGATGGCGCGAACAACATCGTGGTCGCTGGAAACAGCTACAACTCCGGGACTGGGACGGTTGACGGCCACATCTGGAAATACGACCCCTCAGGTAATCTCCTCTGGGATACACCTATACCCAGTCCGGGCAACGAGTGGCTGAAGGAGGTTGATGTTGACGCGAACAACAACATCTATGTCTGCATGACTGACTACTCCTATGACGAGATGCGTGTCGTGAAATACACGGCCTCTGGCAGTTTCCTCTGGAACTACAGCTTTGGGCCGAACAACAATGCCCTCTACGAGGTGCAGGACATCTGGGTTGATGGGAACAGGGTCTTCGCGGCTGGCTGGGAGGATGACACCGTGGGAGACACGGCCCGTGCAGTCCTTCTTTACCTGGATACCTCCGGAACATTCATCAGGTCCGTTTTCTGGAACGGACGGGATTTCATCGGGGCCAACGCGTGGGGCTACGCCATCTGCGTCAACCTCTCCGGGAACCCGGTTATTGGCGGCTACAGGACGGATTACCCGGTTGTGAACTACAAGGCCATGCTCGTTGAGTTTTCCAGGACAACCGGCGCGGAGGTCAGGCGGGTGGAGATAAATCCCACCAGCAATGTTGAGATTGTTGAGGATTTTGATGTCCACCCCGGAGGCGATCTGGTCTTCGTCGTGCGAGTTGAAAGCACCCCCAAGAGCTCCTATATATACAGGTATACCAGCACATTCTCCCAGGTGTGGCAAGTAGCCCTCTCATCGGGGACAACCAGGCTCGGCCTCTATGGCGTGAAGATAGGGCCAGGGGACACGATTCTGGTCTCGGGCCTCTACCAGCAGAACGGCCAGGACGCGGAATTCTGGCTGAGAAAATACGCCTGGGGAGGCGCTCTGGTCTGGGATACCATGATAGATCACAGCGGAGGATATGATGACTGGGCAGAGGACTGCGCGTGGGACAACACCGGCCTCTACACCATATCCGCTGGTGGGACCGTTGCCGGGGGAACAAACCAGAACATGCTCTTATACAAACTGCCCATCCCGCCTGTTGGCAACGAGGAGGCCGGGAAACCAGGCCAGGCCATTTCGGTCGCGCCCAACCCCTTCACGACCGAGATAACAATCTCCGGCGCGGAAGGCCCCTATCGGGTCTATGATTCCGGGGGCAGGCTCCTGTTTTCAACCGTGGAAAAGACCCTTGGCAAGGCCCTTGCTCCGGGCGTTTATTTCATAGAGACCGAAAAGGGAATGATCAGGGCAGTGAAGGCCAGGTAAAAATCCCAGATCGGCTTCAATGGGCGGGTTTCTGGTTAAATGCTGATCCGTGCCCCGTCCTCGCGTTATAATTCCGGAATGAAGAAATTATTGCTCGTTGATGGTTCGTCCCTAGCATACAGGGGCTATTTCGCGCTGATAAAAACCCCCCTCAGAAACTCCAGGGGGTTTAACACCTCCGGGATTTACCTTTTCCTGAATTCACTCCTGAAGACCCTGAGAGATACCAGGCCAACCCACGGCGCTGTCGTGTTTGACTCAAAGAAGCCCACATTCAGGCACCAGGTCTTTGAAGCATACAAGGCCGAGCGCCCAAAGATGCCCGATGACCTGTCCGCGCAGATGCCCTACATTCGCGAGATTGCCGAGGCCCTGGGCCTCGCGGTCATGGTAAGGGATGGCTTTGAAGCCGACGATGTTCTTTATAGCCTGGCGAAAAAGGCCGCGGAGGATGGCTGGGAGGTGATAATTCTCACATCCGATAAGGATCTACTCCAACTGGTGAACGACAGGATTCATGTCCTGGATACCAGGCCCCAGTTTGAAAAGCTATACACGCCAGAGGAGGTCAGGGAGAAATTCGGAATCCCGCCGGAGCGTATTCCGGATTACCTCGCGCTGGTTGGAGACAGCATAGACGGGGTTCCAGGGGTAAGGGGCGTAGGCGAAAAGGGCGCTGTTGAATTGCTCAACAAATACGGCTCATTTCAAGGGATATACGATCACCTGGACGAGATAACGGGCAAATACGGCAAGGCACTTGCTGAGCACCGCCAGGACGCGGAGATGAGCCTTGAGCTCGTGAGGCTCGCTGATGTGCCTGATCTGCCTGAACCAGAAACTCTTGTGGTTAAGGAGCCTGACCGGTCCAGGCTTTTTCCGATTTTCAGGGAGATGGAGTTCAGTAGCCTGATAAAGGAGTTCTCTTCCCCCTACTCGGAGGTCTATCCCCTGAGGATTTCGGATGGAAAGCCGGAGGGAAATTTCGCGGTGTCAGGGAGTAAAGAGCTTTTCTGGGGCATAAAGCCGGGGGAAATATTCGTGTGTCGCCTGGAGGATGCCCTTACAGCACTGTCCGGCCCTGGCGAGAAATACGCGTTCAACTCAAAGGAACTCCACAGGGCCTGCCTTGAAAGTGGAGTTGAGATCAATGGGGTTGCTTTTGACCTCGTTGTGGGGGATTACCTGCTTGACCCCAGCGCGCAGTCAGACACGGGCCGTTACAAGGAGGGCCTGGAACACCTCGCGCCAAGATACCTGGGCCTCTCGCCCTCTGGCGATCCCACCGAGCGCCGAGCGCAGGAGGTTGATCTTGTTCTCCGCGTAAAGGATGGGGTAACTGAACGCCTGAAAACCGAGGGACTCTGGGACCTTTTCACGGGAATAGAGCTTCCCCTGACCAGGGTCCTCGCCAGAATGGAGCACTCAGGCATAAAGGTTGACAAAGAATATCTTATGGAGCTTGACTGCGAGCTTGGGGAGAACATAAAGAAACTTGAGGAAGAGATATACGATCTCGCTGGTCTGGCATTCAATCTTAACTCGCCAAAACAGCTCGCGCATGTGCTTTTTGACATTCTGAAGCTGGAGTCAAAGAAGAAAACCAAAACCGGACGATCAACGGATCAATCTGTCCTTGAATCCCTGGCTAATGAAAAGGATCCTCATCCCCTGCCCGGCAAGATCCTTGAATACCGGGAGCTCTTCAAACTCAGAAGCACTTATACCCAGTCACTCCTGGAGCTGGTGAACCCGAAAACAGGCAGGATTCATCCCACATTCCACCAGACCGGGACATCAACGGGCCGGGTCTCCTGCTCTGATCCGAACCTTCAGAACATCCCCGTAAGAACGGAAATAGGCAAAAAAATAAGGAGGGCATTCGTGGCCGAGGAGGGTTTTTTGTTTATTGATGCCGATTACTCCCAGATAGAATTGCGCATAATAGCCCACATAACCGGTGATCCTGGACTCTGCAGGGCCTTCATGGAGGGCATTGATGTCCACTCTGCAACCGCTTCCGCCATCCTGGGGAAGCCCCTGGAGACTGTAACCCAGGAAGACAGGCGGATAGCGAAGATGGTCAATTTCGGAATAGCCTACGGCATGAGTCCGTTTGGTCTCGCGTCCAGGCTCGGTATTCCGGACGACCAGGCAAAGTCCATAATAGAGGCGTATTTCGCCAGCTTCCCGAAGGTCAGGGAATGGATGGAGGCCCTCATAGCGGAGGCAGAGGCCAGGGGCTATGTCACGACGCTTCTCGGAAGGCGCAGGTATGTTCCGGGAATAAAGAGCGAGAACAGGCAGGAGCGCGACGCGGCGCGCCGGGCCGCGATAAACGGCCCGTTCCAGGGCAGTGCCGCGGACATAATCAAAAAGGCCATGGTTGAGATAGATGATGCAGGCCTTCCGGTCACGCCACTTCTGCAGATACACGACGAGCTGATCTACGAGGTGGCTGAACGGGATGCTGAGAAAGCCTGCGAGCGAATAAGGGCGATAATGGAAGATGCCGTGCCCCTGTCCGTGCCCGTTGTTGTTGAGACCTCCGTGGGCAAGAACTGGATGGAGGCAGGGAAGTAGGCGCGAACTATGCCCCGAACTTCTTCGCCCTGCCAGCGTTGGCGAGAATAAGGGACATCAGGTCTGTTGCCCTTATCCTGCCGTAATACCCGTGTTTTGCCTGGCGCTCCGTGAAAGCTGTGCAATCGTCGGGGCCAGCGTAGGGCCCGCAGATCATAAAGGGAACCGGGTGCCAGGAGTGTTTCGCCATCATTGCGGGGGTGGAGTGATCCCCCGTTACAACCATCACATCGGGCTTGAGCGCAAGTAGCCTGGGAACGAAGCTGTCCGCCTCCTCCAGCTTCGCGACCTTTCTGTCAAAGTCCCCATCCTCCCCGGCCTCGTCTGTATCCTTGTAGTGAATGAAGAAGAACTCGTGCTCATCCCAGTTTTCCTCCAGGATCCTGACCTCCTCCTCAAAGTTCTGTGGTTCGCCCAGGATCTCCAGACCGATGACCCTCGCGACGCCCTTATACATTGGGTAAGCCGCTATGCCGACCCCGTCCATCTTGTAGCGATCAGAGAAGGGCTGGAGGTATGGCAGTTTTGAGAACCCACGCAGTAGTATACAGTTCATCTTTTTTTCGTTAAGTAGCGTGTAATGCGCCTTCTGGATGAACTGCCATATCACCCTTGCGGTATGCTCTGCCTCGCGCTTTTCGGGCACAGGGAAAAGGGGTGGGACGCCCTCCTGTTGGGGGTCGGTCTCAAGGACGCGACCGGAAAGGTCTTCTCCCCGGAAAACAACCACGAACCTGTGGCCCTTAACATGCTTGAGGAGAACCTGGACACCCTCTATCTCCTTTATGCTTTTTTTCAGGAGCTCCACAACCCTCGCCGCGTCCTGGTCATTTGGCCGGCCAGCCCTCCGATCAACTATCAGTCCATTCTCATCCAGGGTGGCAAAGTTTCCTCTTGCCGCGACATCTGACTCGGTGAGCTTCATGCCAACGCCCAGGGCCTCAAGAACGCCTCGGCCGACATCGTTCTGAAGGGGATCGTAGCCGAAAATGGACAGATGGCCGGGGCCGGAGCCCGGAGAAACGCCAGGTGCTACTGGGTTAATGAGTCCAAGAACGCTTTTTTTCGCCAGCGCGTCAAGGTTTGGGGTGTTCGCGGCCTCAAGTTCGGTCTTGCCATCCTCGGGCCTGGGAATGCCTCCAAGGCCGTCAATCACGAAAAGAATCACCTTTGTCTTTGCCTTGTGGACCAGGTTTTTGTCAACCAGGATCATATCTAAGATTATATTCCCGCTCAAGCCCTGGTTTCAAACCGGCGAGGTGAAATGGCCAGCCGGGGCACAGGCTTGGAACAGACCATTTTGCACAAAAAATCGCGCCCACAATGCTTGCCCCGGCAATTCCCCGGCCTTTATAATTTACAGGCCCGGCGGCGTAGCTCAGCTGGCAGAGCAGGGGAATCATAATCCTCGTGTCCGGGGTTCGAGTCCCTGCGCCGCCACTATTGGATGTGTATGTTGTATAAAGCCCATGCGGGCCTTTTGTGGGGTGTCTTCCTCGGCCTCCTCGTGGTTCTTCTGTCCTCCTGCATCCCCTATACCTCAAGGACAATGAACCTTGAGCCTGCTGTCTTGCTCTCGGAGGTTGGGATAGCATCCTGGTATGGCCCCAAGTTTCACGGCAGGAAGACCGCGTCCGGCCAGGTCTATGATATGTATGGCAAGACCGCCGCGCACAAGACCCTGCCGTTTGGTTCGGTGGTCCGGGTGATTGACTTGAAGACAGGGAAGAACACCATAGTGGTTATCAACGACAGGGGGCCTTTCGTGGAGGGAAGGATAATTGATCTCTCGTTGGGCGCGGCCCAGGAGATAGGCTTGGACAAGAACGGCCTCGCGAAGGTCAAGATAGAGGTCCTCCGGCTTGGAAAGGGAACTGTTGACGAGGGCCAGGCAAGCCAGTGAGCTGGCCCGCATACTGCGAGAATCAAAACTTAAAGTCGGCGCGGCATTACTCGCGGAATCCGGCGAGATTTACATAGGAGCGAACATTGAATCAGCCTCATATGGCCTCACGCTTTGCGCGGAAAGGGTCGCGCTGTTCCGTGCCCTGATGGCCGGCGAGAGTAAATTCAAGGCCATGGCGATAACCGCGTTTGAGAAAAAGGGCGAGGAGTGGGTTGAGAAGGAGGGGATAACCCCGTGTGGCGCGTGCAGGCAATTGCTGGCGGAATACGCGCCGGGCCTCGTGATTTACCTGAACGACGGCCGGAGCTACCGGATAGAGGAAATGCTGCCCGAGGCGTTTGGGCTGTAGCTATCTTACCGCGACCCTGGCTCTCTGCTTCCCGGCCACTATGAAATAGACCCCCGGCCTCAGGGGACTTATCAGGGTCTTGCCCCTTATTTCCTTCCTGAGAACCAGGCGGCCGGTTGGATCATAAACCTGGGCTAAGCCTGAGTATCCGTTTATCCAGAAGCCTCCGGGTGTTGGCAGGAGCGCCAGCTTTTCCTCCGGTTTGGCCGGCCCCTCCTCCACATCCGAGGGCGTCAGGATGAGCTCCATGACCCAGTTGTAGTCGAGGCCATAATCAGCAGCGTCCGTCCAGGGACTTACATCAACCTTTATCAGATCGCCCCAACTCAGAATCGCTGGCCCCGCGTCGGTAGTCGCTGGGTATGTTCCAGCAGGAAACTGCTGGGTGCACCAGAGCCAGATCGTATCCCCTTGGCTCAGAGATATAGTGTCCCCAAATGGAGTCTCGTAAAAGCCGTATCCCGTGGAGAGAAACTTGCCCGAATCAAGAACGACAACCGGGCTGTCCGCAGTTCCTTTACATAATCTAAGAGTAGCGTAAAGACCCCACGGGGACATATCTTCCCAGATGTGAACCCTCCCGGAGTGAACAGCTCTACCCTGGAGCTCTGAGTCTATGACAAAGATGATGGCCCAATTCATGGTGCCTGATGCACCCAGACCTATAGCATTGTAACCAGCGGTGGTCGTATCATACCACCTGAGGGTGTCCCCGTTTGACTGGGTCAGAAGGGCCAGAATTAGTACGGTCATTTTAGTCGCCCCCCAAGATAAGTTTCTTGGTTATCAGGCTTTTCCCGGTTCTAAGACTCAGGAAATACACACCTGATGGGCCATCAGAGTTCCAGGTAAGCCTATAATACCCGGCCAACATAACTTCATCTCTGAGCTTAGTGACCTCACGCCCTGAGGCGTCATATATGGAGAGGGAGACATGGCCAGCTTCCTCATGGGGAATCCCAAACTCAACCTGGACAGAGCCGTTAGCTGGATTAGAGCTTTTCACGCTCAGGAAGAGCACTTCAGGCAGGGAGTCGCCTTCGGATAGGGCCATGGGGCCCTTGCCTGTCACGGTGCAGTCAGATTCCCTGGGCTTATAGTTGTGCTTGGTGGCCGTGACCTTGATCCACTGCTCACCCGGTCCAGGCGTGAAGTTGAAGGTGGCCTTGCCATCGGAGCCGGTCTCCTTGCAATCATATATCTGGCCAGTGCTGCTTTTCAGGCAGACCATCGCGTCCGGAACAGGCGTCACGGGTATGGTGGGCCTGTAAACAAACACCTCAAATACCACAGGCTGGTTGGGCGGTATTGACGAGGGGTGGCTCGTGTTGATAAGGATGGGCGAGGCCATGTCCCGCATTTCGGTTAAAGGAGAGCCGAAAAGGTTGTGGACCCTGGCGTTCCATGGATGATCCCAGAACACCGGTTTTGTCTTTGCGAAGGCCTCGGCAACCCCGATCAGATACTTGTTCTGCCCGGGACTGCCAGGGCCGAAGATGTAGTCAAGAAATGCTTGATGAAGCTCTGCAGAGCCGCCCTGCGCTCCTCCGCCTCCCGGTCTCGTGTTTCCTAGAAAAGCTGCAGAACCTCTCATGGAGTAAGCCTCCAAAAAACCCTCGCCAATGGTGGTATCTGTGAGACGACGATTTGGCTCGCTCCACCATGTGGCAAGAGACTCCTCATCAAAAGCCATCTGGAAGCAGGCGTAGCTGTAAACTAGGTAATACTTACCCGTATTCGTAAGCTGGTAGAGATTTGCGTGAGGAATGGATGGAGCGCTAAGAACACTGTCGCCCCACTGATCCTGGAGGTCAGGTTTCGTAGCGAAGGCGGCCGGAAAGCCATGGCTGTAAATATTGACCCATCCGCAGTAAACCGTGTTCAGCTGGGAGATAACAAGATCGGCATCCTGAGCGTAGATGCTGTTGAAGGTGAAAAGGGGCTGGGGATAATGGTTTTTTGTGTCCTCACAATCAAGGCATGGGTCAGCACCAGCTATAAAATTCACCTTGGTCAAGTTCCCTGCGTTTCCCGGATCCTTCTCGTATTTCAGAACCTTGGTAACCCAGCTCTGGGCCTCGTTGATAAAGGCGTTCTTCTTAGAGAGGACACGGCCAATAAAGACCTCGGGATAGTAGTCGTATGAGCCGTCATCGTCGCCAGGATTCTGGGGGTTCTCATCGCGCTCGCCATAAAGCTCGTCTCCATCACAATCCCAGTAGGTATAGCAGGGTTGAGAGAGGGGACAGGAGACGCTTGAGAAGTATAGATCGGAGGGAGGCATGTTGATATCATACTGATGAGATGGGTCGTTCGCAAGAGGTAGATACCTGTAGGGCATATCATCTTCATGCCCCATGAAAAGCACAAATGAGATCCCGGCCTGGTATTGGGTCCGGATCCAGTTGAACACTTTCTCCGCGTTGTTCCTTCCAGATGAGCCTGAGATGATCGTGGCCACATCAACAACGATGGTCGGGTATCCCCTCCTGTCACTCCAGTCAGCATACTGAGAGGCTTCGCTCATCTGGTTCTGGGTTGTTATTATGGCGAAAACGGGAGGGGGCGTTGTTTTGCCCCCGAAACTGATTATCGCCGGCCTCCTATACCAGGCCCCTATGTTTTCGTCGTTCTCAACCAGCTCGAAGAGCATGTCGTCATAGATCTCCTGGACATGCGCGTATCTCTCTTTGGCGTTTATCGGTGGGTCTGAGTCCTTGAAAACGAGCTTCAGGGTGATATCCGTGTAGAGAAAGAGTTTACCGGACAGGGGCCTGTATTGAAAGACATTGACTTGAGGCCTCGCGAGGACAGCCCCGTCAAAAGAGCCAAGATCCGTCTTTCCTGTTGGGATTCCTGGATAAAGGCTGTCAGAGTAATAGACAGCTGAGTCCGGAGGAACCCAGGATGTGTCCGTGGAGCTCTGAGATGGATAAATCTTCCAGAAACCGGGAACCTGGACAGAATCCTTTGAAACAACTTCACAATAGCTTACCGTCTTCCAGAAGGGTATTACGTATGTGGGGACGAAGACCGGGAGCATTGGCTTTCCTGGATCTGAGAGATAGGCCACCCGGTTATCCTTTGACCGGATCAGATCGTAGCCATCCTGCGTTTCAAAGGAGAAGTCAGAGACCCTTAGGGTGAACCTGACGATCATGGTCTCCTGGGCCATGAGGCCGGGCGCGGTGAGGGCCAGGGCCACACACACACACACAACCTCATGCTCGTTGATGTTTTCAGAAACTTTCTCATGCTAATACCTCCTTCAGTTAGGCCTATATTCTAGCCGAAAACCCAGGGACGATCAAGGGCCATCCTTCCTGAGCACCGCTACATAGCTCCTCTCAAACCCGTGGACAGGGATTATCTCGCAGGAGAAGCCCTGAGATTCCGCGAGCTCGCGGAACTCCTCCGGCTCTATTGTGCGTATCTCAAGGCCGGTGGTCGCATGGTGGAAGTGCCTGAGAGCCCTGGTGAACCAGGTGGAGCCTGTGAGTGTCACGACCGCGGCCCTGCCGGTCAGTTTCCAGAGCTGGGCCATCGCATCCTCTCTTGGCCACAGGAGGACGAAAAGCCCGGATAATAAAACGCATTCCGCTCCTCGTTCCAGGTCGTAAAAATCCCCGGTGACGAAGCGCAAATTCCTCACCCTGTTGTGCCTAGCCGCGACCCGTGTCATTGCTGGCTCGGAATCCACTGAAACCACGCGCGCTCGCGGCAAAAGGAGCGCGACCTGCCTGGCAAACTTTCCCCAGCCACCCCCTATCTCCATGACCTCGGAAGGGTTTATCGCGCGAAGCGCCCGGAGGGTTGCCTTTTCCGTGGCCAGCTTGAGAAACAGCAACGGCCAGAGCAGGAAGGCTATCTCCCTGAAACGAGGGGTTTCATAGTAGTGAAATAGGCCTCTCACCTGATGACCGCGAAGCACTCCCTCCAACCCCCGTCAGAGACTACAATGTAGATGCCAGAACCCAGCTCGGAAACCGGTATTGTCCGGTCTCCTGGTCCAGCAAGCCTGGACTCCTTTACCCTGCGACCGGTCGCGTCGTAGATGGCAAAGAGGTGCTCTCCAGGGGAGGCAATTCTGATCCTCAGGTAGTCGCGGACAGGGCTACCCAGCAACAGGAAACCACGAGCCTCGCCGCTACGCTCCGCCACCTCCGCGAAATCCCAGGCCTTTGCTTCCGCGTATATGTCCGATCCCTTTGAGTCTCGCCAGTCGCACCAAACGGCGGCCACGCCGTCCTGCATCCCGGTTAGCCCCATGGCCCAGGATTGCTTTGGAAGCGCGCCGGGTTCGCCCAGCTCCGCGAAACTACCAGCGGGATTCCCAACATTCACATTGTATTGCCTTATGTAAAGCCCCGGATGATCTATCCAGCCATCCCAGGCCAGGCCTATGCTGTCACCGAACGCGGCAACAGCTGGCCTCTGCTGGTATCTTTCCCAGGTGGTTGGGGTTATCATTGGCGAGGCGGCCTGGCCCGTTGGACCGTAGCTCCTGGCATATATGCGCGCGATATCCTCCCAGGCAATCGTGAACAGAGAATCGGTTGCCCCTACGGCCACATCGCTGACCTGGTGAGTGGTTTCGGAAACCCTCATGGGCAGGGTCAAAGGGAAACCATTATCAGCGTAAAACCGTGCGTAGGCCGAACCGGTCTGAACCCAGACCACGCAGAACCTCCCGTCAGGGAGAGATGAAACCCTCGGCTGGTAGACATCCCCGGCAGAAGAAATGACGAGGCCAACATCCGATGGTTTCAGGACCCCCTTTATTGCCCAGTCAGAGCCGAGCTCCTCCCAGACCGCCACATATCCGCCAGGCATCCCGTTGACAGAAGGCCTGGTCTGGAAATCAGCGCTGGAGCGTAGCAAAAAATCCCCGCCCAGGAAATTCCCAAGGGTGTCAAGGAATCTGCCATATATCTGATAAAGACCGCTTCTGTTATCCTGCCATACGACGAGGAAGGAATCCCCGACACTGGTTACCGAGGGGTATAGTTCCTTCCCGGATACCACGGTTGGAATAGAGAAATCAGTCCCGATGGGGCCGGAGCCGGTGAACAGCCTGGCATAGACATCCGGGTTTTCACGGGGGCCGGCGTCGTTCCTGTAGTCAGTCCACGCGGCCAGGCACACCCTGTTAATGGACGAAACCGAGGGAGTCCACTGAGGGGGCTCCTCCGCGTTGAGCCTGGTTCCGCCGGTTGTGTAGACATCCGGGTCGCCCCTGCGGTTATCAGTCCAGTATGGAATGAGGCCCATGCCATCAGCAACGACCGAGAAATATGAAACAGTGTCGGGGCTATCATCCAGCCTCGCGGGCCCGGCCAGGAGACCGAGGTTTACATCAGTTAAAGCCCACATGACCTGGCCGTTCTCAAGCCAGGCAAGAGCAAAGGTATCGCCAATGCCGATCGTCCAAAGCCTCGTTCTTCCAGGGCTTCCCGGAACAATGACCTGGCTCGGGGCGATGGAGGAGCCGAACTCGGTGAAGAGCTGGCCAACAACCCTTGGGTTCACAGCCGCGCTGTCAAGCCAGAACGCCGCGAACCCGCCGCTCCAGCGTGTCACTGTCGGGTAAATCTGTTCGCCAGAAACAGGCGTCAACCAGTAGGTTGGACCAACGGGTGAGCCGTCCGCGTGAAATACCCTGTAATACGCGTCAACGGTCGTGTCGTTCCTGAGAGACTGCCATGCAATCATCACGGTGGAGTCGGCCGCGGCCACCCATGGATTTGCGTGGTTCTTGTTCGTGTCAGCCGAGACGTCAATAACAAACGAAGCCGGCGCGCCATTGCTGTAGAAGAGCCTGGCGTGTATTGCCTCTATGCCTATCCTCTCGTCCTCCCAGGCTATCCAGAGGATTGAGTCTGCCCATGTGCACATGGGGTTTTTTTGCACATCGTTCTCGTAGTATTCATCAACCTGGTATGCCTTGAAGATGGGATTGCCGTTGCTGGCATCAAAGAGCCTGAACCACACCTTCGGGTAGGTTGTCCTGGCATCCTCCCACGCTATCGCGAAAACGCCCGGCCCAAAGGCCACCCAGGGCGAGGTTTGGTCTCCCAGTGTTGAGTCCCTGTTGGCCCTGACATCCTGGACCACGGGCGCGCCGGAGGGCCCGAAAAGGCTGAAGTATATGTCCGCGTTCCCGTTGCGCCAGTCCTCCCATGCCACAACCACACTGCCGTCTGCGGCCCTCGCTGAGACCACCTCCCCCTGGGAAGCGGAACCCAGCCGGCCCGTGTCAGAGTTGAGCCTGAAGGCTCCCGCGAGGATAAAAATCAGAATCATCATGGGGAAAGTATAAAAGGAAACCAGGGCCGGGGTCAAGGACATCTGGTTGTTGGTTCCTGGTAAAAACGAAAACCGGGCCGGAGGCCATTGCTCCGAGGTAAAGCCCGATCGGAAAGCTTTATAATATGACCCTGATACGGGAGGTATCTTATGTGTATCTTGTTGACTTTGCTTGCTCTGAACGGGACATGGGGCAC
>FWWM01004045.1_pt1:5000-14895 | contig 14895 bp, 9 predicted proteins | sample 2228351 | NCBI WGS metagenome assembly FWWM01 (sample SAMEA103939774, study PRJEB20133) | metagenome | reverse complement strand
CGAGGTCCGGACGACGAGGTCGCCGGTGGGCTCGCCGACGGGTCCGCCGAGGTCGACAGCGACTCCACCGAGGTCACCCATCGACCCGCCGGGCGCCCCAGCCTCTGCGGCCATGCCGACCACCCCCTCCGCGGAGGCGCCCTCGCCGGCCAGCCGAGGCTCGATCGGGTGTTCCATGATGACGGCCCCCATGGCCCGCAGGAGGTCGACGATGGCTCGACGGGTCGGGTTGAGGCCGACGTCCCGGAGGGTGAATTCGGCGTCGGGGTGGATGGCGCCGGCGACGAGCCAGAAGGCGGCAGCCGAGATGTCACCGGGGACCCGGTCGGTCATCGCTCGCACCCGCCTGCCTCCCTCGATCGTCCGTGCCACCGCCTTCGGAGCATCCTCGTCACCTGCCTCGAACTCCCACACTGGGACCCCCCGGGCCCGAAGCATTCGCTCCGTGTGGTCTCGGGTCGGGACGACCTCTCGAACCGTCGTCCGGCCGGCGGCCTGCAAGCCGGCGAGGAGGATGGCGGACTTCACCTGGGCGCTGGGGACGGGCGTCGTCCAGGCGATCGGCTCGAGCGGGCGGCGCCCGACCACCGTCAGCGGAGGAAGGGAGTCGTTCCGTCGGGCATAGAGCTGCGCCCCCATCGAACGCAGCGGCTCGATGATACGGGCCACCGGGCGGCGCCGCAATGATTCGTCGCCGTCGAGGACGGCGTAGCCCGGCAGCCCGGCCAGGATCCCGCTCAAGAGACGAAGGGAGGTACCGGAGTTGGCGCAGTCGAGGGCCCCCTCGGGCTCGACGAGGCCGGCGGCCCCCGGCGACAGGATCCGGTAGTCGACGCTCCGCGCGTCGACCTCGAACCGCTCGACGCTCACCCCGAGCTGGGCGAGGAGCGCGGCCGTCGTCCGGACGTCGGCGCCGTCACCGGCCCCCAGGATCCGGCTCTCCCCCTCGGCCAGGGCGGCGAGGAGGAGGGCCCGGTGGCTGATCGACTTGTCCCCGGGCAGGCGCAGCTCGCCCCGGAGGCGGCGGGCCGGCCGAACGACCGCCGAACCCGACGCGGGCGCTCCCGCCACGGCAGAGGGGGGTCGGACGGCGCTCAATGCCGACCCGCCAGGCCTGCCGTCGCGGCCGGGACGACGGGATCGCCGTGGAAGGCTCGCACCTGTTCGTGGATGGGGACGAGGGCGGCCATGAGGTCCCGGAACTGCTCGATCGTGATCTGTTGCTCGGCGTCGGAGAGTGCCTCGTCGGGGTTCGGGTGGACCTCGACCATGACCCCGTCGGCCCCGACGGCCACCCCGCCGATGGCAAGGGGCTTGACGAGCCAGCGCTTGCCGGTCGCGTGGGACGGGTCGACGATGACCGGGAGGTGGGTGAGGTGATGGAGGAGGGGGACCGCCGTCAGGTCCATCGTGTTCCGGGTGTAGGTCTCGAAGGTCCGGATGCCCCGCTCGCAGAGCATGACGTTCGGGTTGCCTGCCGAGACGATGTACTCGGCGGCCATGAGCCACTCCTCGATGGTCGAGCCGAAGCCGCGCTTCAGCATGACCGGCCGGGCGACGCGACCGACGGCCGTGAGGAGGGAGTAGTTCTGCATGTTCCGGGCCCCGATCTGGAGGATGTCGGCGTATTCGGCGACGACATCGACCTGGTTCGGCTCCATGACCTCGGTGATGACCGGGAGTCCCGTCCGCTCGCGGGCCTCGGCCAGGTACCGAAGCCCTTCGACGCCGAGACCCTGGAACGAGTAGGGGGACGTCCGGGGCTTGAAGGCCCCGCCGCGAAGGATCGTCGCCCCGGCCTCCCGAAGGGCGAAGGCGGTCTCGAGGAGCTGATCGCGGCTCTCGACGGCGCACGGACCGGCCATGATGGTCAAGGAACCGTCCCCGATCGTGTGGTCCCCGACCCGGATGACGGTGTCCTCGGGGTGGAACTCTCGGGAGGTGAGCTTGAAAGGTCGGCTGATCTCGGTCACCGTCTCGACGCCCGGCAGGCGAGCTAGGACGTCGACGAGGTGGCGGCCGACGCGGCCGCCGTCGCCGACGACGGCGATGACCGTGCCAGCCTGCCCTTCGTGGCTGAAGGGGGTGAGACCTTCGGCCAGGATTCGACTCTTCACCCCGAGGATCTCCTCCTCGGTCGCGGTGCTTCGCATCACGACGAACATCGCTCCATCCCTTTCACGCCGGGGGCCGGTCCGGGCGAACAAAAAAGCAGAGGCGTTGCCTCTGCTCCTGCCCGGCACGACCGGTCCGCCCGGATCACGCAGATCCGAGGCCGATCATGCCGGGTTCCGATAAAAGAAGAAGGCGCCCATGTGGTCGGCCCCGACGATACCGGACGACGGCCGCGTCGTCAATCGCACCGGGCGTGGCGATCGTCCCCGTCCAGACGGCGACGATCCGGGCGAGGGGCGCTCCGGCCGCTGGCTCCCTGGCGCGGGCCGCGGGGCGCGCCGGCCCGGCCTGGGCCCGTGCTACCATTCGGCCCTTGGAGAGGTCGCATAGTGGTCTAGTGCAGCGGTTTGCTAAACCGCCGAGCGGGGTAACCTGCTCCGAGGGTTCGAATCCCTCCCTCTCCGCCAGCGCGCCCGTAGCTCAGTGGATAGAGCGTCAGGTTGCGGACCTGAAGGCCGTGAGTTCGAATCTCGCCGGGCGCGCCACGCCCGCACTGCGGTCCCCACGCATGCCCTCCCCGCCTCGACGAGCCCACGCTGCGTGGCTCCTCCTGACCGTCCTCGTCCCCTTCCTGGTGGCCTGCGCTGCCCCGTCGACCAACTCCGAGCCGAGCGCCGCCTCTGCCTCACCAAGCGGCGCTGCTACCGCTCCGAGCCCGACCCCGACGAGGCAGCCGAGCCCCTCGGCGACGCCCTCCGCCACCGCCGAGCCCGTCCTTGGGGCAGCACCCCTTGGGCCAACGGAGCGGGCGATCGTCCTCCGGGTCGTCGACGGGGACACGATTGAGGTCGACCGTGGTCGCGGGCCGGAACGGGTCCGGTACATCGGCATCGACACGCCGGAGGCGGTCGACCCCTCCCGGCCGGTCGAGTGGATGGGCCCCGAGGCCTCGGCGGCGAATGCCGCCCTCGTCGGGGGCCGGGAGGTCGTCCTCGAGCGGGACGTCAGTGAGACCGACCGCTATGGTCGCCTCCTCCGCTACGTCTGGGTCGAGGACGCCGGCAGCCCGACGGGCTGGGTCTTCGTCAACCTTGCCCTCGTCGCTGCCGGCTACGCCCAGGTGGCGACGTATCCGCCCGACGTCCGCTACGCCGAGCTCTTCCTCGTCGCCCAGGCAGAGGCGCGCTCCGCCGAGCGCGGCCTCTGGGGCGCGCCGCCTTCGACCCCGACCCCGAGGCCAACTTCTGCCCCGAAGCCGAGCTCGACCCCGGCCGACTGCGACCCTTCGTATCCGAGCGTCTGCATCCCACCACCACCCCCCGACCTCGACTGCCCGGACATCCCGTACCGGCGCTTCGAGGTCCTACCGCCGGACCCCCACCGCTTCGACGCCGACCACGACGGCATCGGGTGCGAGTCCGGCTGAGCCCCCTTCGGGTCGTGCTACGTCAAGCCCGGTGTCCACCGGGCCGCTCGGGCCTACCCCTGCCACGCGCCCCTCCCCGCAGAGCCCGTGGATGAGCGCCGGTCCGACCGCCGAGCCGCCTCGAGTCCTCTCTCGCCGGCTACCATCGAGGCCGAAGGGTGGGCGGGGACCGTCGTCGCATCCTGAGCCCACGACCCCGACCCTCACCGGCAACTGGGAGAGAGCATGGAGCGCGTCGGCTTCGTCGGTCTCGGCACCATGGGCGCGGCCATGGCCGCGAACATCGCCAGAGCAGGCTTTCCCCTCGGCGTCTGGAACCGATCGCCCGGCAGGGCCGCGCCCCTCGTCGCCCTCGGCGCCGAGGAAGCGAGGAGCCCGGCCGAGCTCGCCCGGCGGAGCGACATCGTCCTCGTCTGTGTCTCCGACACCGCCGCCGTCGAGGCCGTCATCTTCGGCGCCGAAGGCCTCGCCGCCGGCGTCGCCCCCGGGAGCCTCGTCGTCGACTGCTCGACGATCAGCCCTTCGGCGACCCGCTCGATCGGGGCGCGGCTTCGGGACCGCGGGGTCGGCTTCCTCGATGCCCCGGTCTCGGGGGGCTCGGAGGGGGCACGGGAGGGAACTCTGACGATCTTCGTCGGCGGGGAGGCGGCCGACCTCGAGCGGGCCCGGCCCGTCCTCGCCTGCCTCGGCCGGACGATCACCCACGTTGGTCCCATCGGGGCCGGTCAGATCACGAAGGCGGTGAACCAGGTCATGATCGCCGGGACCTACCTGAGCGTCGCCGAGGGGATCGTCCTCGCCCTCCGTGCTGGGCTCGAGCCGTCGACCGTCGTCGGTGCCCTGGCCGGTGGGGCGGCCCGGAGTTGGGTCCTCGAGAACCGCAGCGGCCGGATGATCGCCGACGACTATCCCCTCGGCTTCCGGGTCGCCCTCCACCGGAAGGATCTCCTCATTGCCCTCGACCTCGCCCGTGAGGTCGGGACAGCCCTTCCGGTCGCTGCCTGGTGCGAGCAGGTCGAAACGGCCCTCATCGCCGCGGGCCACGGCGACGAGGACGTCTCGGCCGTCGCTCGGGTCGTTCGTCGCTTGGCCGGCCTCGTCTGACGCCGCTCCCGGCTGGCGCGGGACGGCTCCGGCGAGCCGACGGGGGCGCTAGCCGCGCCCGATCTCGAGGAGGAGGAGGGGCTCGCCGAGCTTCCCGTCGTAGCGCGGCCGGAAGCGCTCGGCGTTGTACATCTCGGCGACGGGGACCTTCCGCGGTCCGACCCCTGGAGCCGGGAGGGGGGAGTCGGCGTACTTGCCGTCGACGATGGCGACCATCCGTCCGAAGCGCCCGGCGGCGATGAGATCCATGGCGACGTTGGCAAAGGTGATGGCGACCATCGAGTCGAGGGAGTCGGGCTCGCCCGAGCGGAGGTCGTAGGTGAGCTCCGAGGCGACGGTCTCGATCCCCGTCCGGTGCTTCAGCTCGGCGGCCAGGACCTCGCCGATGTTCGCCTTGTGACGGTGCCCGAACATGTCGGGTTCACCAACGTCCGGGATCTGGGCGCCCTGCCAGATCGCGCCCTCGGCCGTGATGACGAAGGCGTAGCGGCTCGGGTTGTTCCGGTGGTCCTCGGCGAGGATTGCGCTGAGCCGGTCGAGGTCGTAGGGGGCTTCGGGAATGACGCAGCGACCCGAGGTGACGTAGGCGGTGTAGAGGGCGGTGAAGCCGGCGTCACGGCCAAAGATCCGAAAGACTCCAATCCGTTCGTGGCTGCCGAGGGTCGTCCGCTGTCGGTTGATGAGTTCCTTGGCCCGGGTGATGGCGGAGGAGAAGCCGATGCAGTACTCGGTCCCCTGGACGTCGTTGTCCATCGTCTTTGGGATCGCGACGAGAGGGACCCCGGCGTCGACGAGGACGCGCGAGAAGCTCAGGGTGTCGTCGCCACCGATGGTGACGAGGACGTCGAGACCGAGCTGCTCGATGTTCTCGAGGACGAGGGGGGTCAGGTCGTAGACGCCTTCCTCGACGGCGAGACCTTCGAGCCGGGCTGGAGGCAGGTGAGGCGGCAGGGCCGACGCCTTCATCCGTTTCGGGTTCGTCCGGGAGGTGTGGAGGACGGTCCCGCCGGTCCGGTCGATGGTTCGGGTGTTGATCCGATCGAGGGGCCGGACGTAGTCGGGGTCGAGCTCCGGCCCAGGTCGCATGTGGGTCAATCCCTCCCAACCGCGCCGGATGCCGAGGACCTCGTAGCCGAGCTCTGTCGACCGATAGACGACGCTCTTGATGACAGCGTTCAAGCCGGGGACGTCGCCGCCGCCGGTGAGGATGCCGATCCGCTTCGATTGCGACATGGTCAGTCTCCGGGTCCAAAAAGTCGGGGGTGCCGGCCATGGGCCGGTGCGCCAGGACGTGACGCCGACATCGTATCCCGCCTCGACGCCGGAGCGATCGGGCGAATGGCCCGAAGGCTCGGGCCAGCCGGCCCGAGCCGACGTCCGGCGCCGCCAGCCGGCCCTTGCAGCCAGCCCCGGTCGGCCGTTCCGGCCCCGTCCCGGTCTCGATCCCCGCTCGATCGACCCCCTTGCAGTGGTCGCTATGATCGGTACGTGAACTACGAGCTCTACATGGGCGAGGCCATCGCCGAGGCCCGCCGCGCCGCCGCCCGAGGCGAACGACCGATGGCCGCCGTCGCCGTCGTCGACCAGGCGATGGTCGCTCGAGCCCACGATCGGGTCGCCGGCTCCGGCGATCCGACCGCCCACGCCGTCATCGTCGCCCTCCGGGAGGTGGCCCGCAAGCTCGGCCTCCCCAGGCTCGAAGGGGCGACGATCTTCGCCACCCACGAACCCTGCGCGATGTGCGTCGGTGCCCTCCTCGAGAGCAACGTCGAGACCCTCGTCTTCGGCGCCCCAGACCCCGTCGACGGGGCCGCCGGCAGCGTCCTCCAGCTGGCTCAGCATGAGGCGTTGCCGCGCCGGATGCGAGTCGTCGGGGGTGTCCGGCGCGACGAGGCCGAGGAGCTCTCGAGCGCCCTCGTCGCCGGCTCGCGCTAGAGGCAGCCCCGGGGCGCGGATCCTTGGGCTGGCGGCTGGCTGCGGCCGGGCCCGCTCGATCGCGCCGCCACCTCCCGGCCGAGGAACGACTGGTCCTTCGACGAGCCCTTTGCTATCCTCATGATCGGAGAGGTGTCCGAGTGGTTTATGGTGCCGCTCTCGAAAAGCGGTGTGCGAAAGCACCGTGGGTTCGAATCCCACCCTCTCCGCCATCACGGAGCCAGTCACGGGCCGGCCGGCGGGCCGGCCCGTCCGATCTTGCGGAGAGGTCGCCTAGAGGCCTAGGGCGCCGCACTGGAAATGCGGTATGGGGCAACCCATCGCGGGTTCGAATCCCGCCCTCTCCGCCAGCCCTGCTATCCTGTTCGGGCCGTGCTAGGCGGGGAACTAGCGGTGCCCTGAACCTGCAATCCGCTCCAGCAGGGCCGAATCCCCACCCGAGGTCCGCGGCATCGAAGGCCGCCCCCTGGGCGACGATGAGGATCGGGTCCCGCGCAGCGGCGGCTCGTGAACCGGGTCAGGTCCGGAAGGAAGCAGCCCTAAGCGATGTCCGCCGGGTGCCGCGGAGCGGCCGGGTCCGAGCCGACCAGGGAGGTGGGCGCGGGGTCGTCTCGATCGACGGTGGGTGCACGGCACTTCCTTTGCCCGCCGCCTGCGGGAGGAGCCCAGCGTGATCGCGAGCGACCAGCACCAGGCCATCTACCGCCGCTGGCGGGCGCAGACCTTCGGCCAGGTCATCGGCCAGGAGGCCGTCGTGACGGCCCTCCGCCACGCCATCCGCGACAACCGGCTCGCCCACGCCCTCCTCTTCGCCGGTCCCCGGGGAACGGGCAAGACGTCGGTTGCCCGGATCGTCGCCAAAGCGCTGAACTGCCCGAACGCCCGGGACGGCGAGCCCTGCGACGCCTGCCCCTCGTGCGCCGCCATCCGCGAGGGTCGAGCCCTCGACGTCGTCGAGCTCGACGCCGCCTCGAACCGCGGCATCGACGAGGTCCGCAGCCTTCGCGAGCGCCTCGCCTATGCGCCTTCCGACCTCCGCCGCAAGGTCTACATCCTCGACGAAGCCCACCAGATCACCCGGGACGCCTGGAACGCCCTCCTGAAGTCGATCGAGGAGCCGCCCGACTTCGTCACCTTCGTCTTCGCCTCGACCCATCCGCAGGGTTTTCCGCCCGCCATCCTGTCCCGGCTTCAGCGGTACGACTTCCGTCGGTTGACCGTCCCCGAGATCGCCGGCAAGCTCGAGCGGATCCTCGCTGCTGAGGGCCGCGCGGCGAGCTCCGAGGCCATCCTCCTCATCGCCGAACTGGCGGCCGGCGGGATGCGGGACGCCGAGACGATCCTCGACCAGCTCCTCGCCACGGGGACGGCCGAGATCGGCGTCGAGGACGTCCGGTCCCTCCTCGGCCTTGCCGACCCCGAGACCGTCGAGGCGCTCCTCGGGGCCCTCGTCGACGGCGACGCGGCCACCGGCCTCGCCATCCTGGCCGGTCTCGAGGAGCGGGGTCGCGATCTGCGGACGATCCTCGATCAGCTCGTCGACCGCCTCCGGCGGATGATCGGCGACGCGCTCGCGAGAGGTGCTGCGGTCGACCGCCTCGTCGGCGCTGCTCGGCGTCTGGCAGCGATCGATCCGACGGGGACGAGCCCCGGCGGACTCCGGCTCCAGTTCGAGCTCGCCTTTCTCGCCGCTCCTCCCGAGGTCGAACGCTCGGGCCGTCCCCTCGAGCGGGCCGCAGCGGCCGCCGGGGAGGCGGGTCGGACCGCGGCCACGATCCCGACCCCGGCCCAGCGCGCGGCCGAGGGACGTCCGGCCGCCCGAGGGAAGGGTGCCGCGGTCGCGTCGGCTGGCCCGGAGCTCCCCCCAGCCGAGGCTCGCTCGACCCCTGCCGGAGCGACGGCGGCAGCATCGTCGGTGGGCGGCTCGAGGGGCGGCCCGAGCGCGACCACCGGTCCGAGGGCGAGCGCCAGCCCGGAGGGTGACGCCGGCGCGAGCCCGGCGGCGAGCACGACGGGCCCGATCGGGGCTGCCGCCAGGGCGTCTGAGCGACCACCCGCCGGCGCGCCTGGCCCCGACGATGGCGCCCTCGCCGAGGTCCTCCGCCGATGGCCGGAGATCGTTGGTCACCTCAGTCGCCGGCCGCCCCTCCGCCCCCTCGTCGTCGAGTGCCGACCCATCGGGGTCGACGGCTCGACCGTGACCCTCGGCTTCCCCGAGGAGAAGGCCTTCTTGCGCGACGTCGCCGAGCGACGGCGGCTCGATATCGAAGCCGGGATCGCCGCCGTCCTGGGGCGACCCGTCGGAGTCCGCTGCGTGGCGACGAACCTCGCCGGCTACCCGCCCCTCGCCCTCGACCCCGATGGGGCCCGGATCCTCGCCGAAGCGAAGCGGATCTTCGGGGACGACCTCGTCGAGGTCGGGGAGATCAGCTGATCGAGCACGCGGCCCGCGTGCCGAGCCAGTCACGGAGGAGATCGTGAACCTCGGTAACCTGCAACGGCTCCAGCAACAGATGCTCGCCGACCTGGCTCGGATTCAGGCCGAGCTCGAGGCGGCTCGGGTCGAGGGGACGGCCGGGGGCGGAGTCGTCCGCGCCACGGTGACCGGCAAGCAGGAGCTCGTCTCGATCACGATCGACCCGGCCGCCGTCGACCCCGAAGACGTCGAGATCCTCCAGGACCTCGTCGTCGCTGCCGTCAACGAGGCGCTCCGGGCCTCGCGGCAGCTGGCCGAGTCGAAACTCGGCCGCCTGACCGGGGGCCTCGGACTGCCGGGCCTGTGAGGTCCCGATGAGCGGCGCCCTGATCGAGCCCGTCGCCCGGCTCATCGACGCCTTCAACCGGCTCCCGGGGATCGGACCGAAGACGGCCCAACGCCTGACCTACTACCTCCTCCGCGCTCCCGAGGCCGAGGCTCGGGCCCTCGCAGCCGCCCTCGTTGCCCTCCGGGAGGAGGTCGTCTTCTGCCGCGAGTGCTTCAACATCAGCGACGGCGAGCGCTGTCCGATCTGCCGCGATCCTGCCCGTGAGGCGACTCGGCTCTGCGTCGTCGAAGAGCCCCTCGACGTCCTCGCCATCGAGCGGACGGGCGAGTACCGTGGCCGCTACCACGTCCTCCATGGCGCGCTCTCCCCGCTGGACGGGATCGGCCCCGAGCGGCTCCGGATCCGCGAGCTCCTCGACCGCGTCGCTGCAGCTCGGGCAGGTGGCCAGCCCTTCGAGGAGGTCATCCTCGCCACGAATCCAACCCTCGAGGGCGAGGCGACGGCGATGTACCTGGCGGAACAGCTCGACGGCGCCGTCGGCGTCGTGACC
>FWWM01011720.1_pt1 | contig 14898 bp, 10 predicted proteins | sample 2228351 | NCBI WGS metagenome assembly FWWM01 (sample SAMEA103939774, study PRJEB20133) | metagenome | reverse complement strand
TCGCGATCCCAGGCTGCTACCCGTTCGGCCACGGTCTCGTCGGCTAGCGGGCGAGGGTCCGGTCGATGGTGCGCCGGGGGTCGAGTCAGGTCTGACCGCGGATGCTCAGTGTCGCTTCGGGGTGGCCGGCCGGAGTGGGTAGGGAGGTGGGGTGGCCTAGGGGGGTCGAACCCCTAACCTTCGGAGCCACAATCCGATGCTCTGCCGGTTGAGCTAAGGCCACCGCCGAGTCGGCCGGGAGGTGCGGTTCGATCGCATCGAGGGGCGGGTCCCTGTGGCCGGGACCTCGTCGAACCGCGCGGCGGTGGACAGTCTACCCGGAAGGTCCGTGAGCCTGCATCGGGCCTGCCCGAGCAGCGGCGGGCACGTCGCTCGGACTCCGCTCCTTGGTTTCCGGCTCGACGGCGGCCTATGGCATCGGGGGTGGCGGCGTTGGCGTCGCATATCGGGGCTCGGAGGGGGACGAGGCGCGGCATGGCTCCCAAAGCCGGCCACGACCGAGGCACCGGCTTCTCGAGAGCACGTCGCGAACGGGAACGAGGCCGCCGCCGGATCTTGCACCGCCGTCCCAGCTCACTCGCGGGCCAAGGTGGTGGGGAGCGGTGCGTCGGACGGCCCGGTGGTTGGCCACGGCCGCACGTTGCATTGGGCGCAAGTCCGGCGGCTGGCGTTGCATCCGATGCACGTGTCGGATCCCTCCACACCCCCGACAGCCCGGCGGTACATAGGACGCAACAGATGGGACCCAGGCCGAGGCGATCAGGTCGGTGTGTTCCGTCCGATGCAAGGAAACGACCGAGCTGGCCCCGCTCAAGGCGACGAGGCTGCTGACACGTGCATCCCATGCAACGAGGGCTCGTGGCTCGAGTCGTCGACGTGGGTGCTGCCCTGGGACGCCAGGGGGACGGCCCCGATCAGGCCTGCAACGCGGCGGCCACGCCCGGTGGCAAGACTGGGCACGGCCGCCGAGACGGCATGCATGCCGAGCGAGCCGGCAGGTGGACGGCCGACCGGGACGGCGTGCGCTCGATCCAACCACCCGGCATGTGCGCCGCGCGCCGCGGACAATCCGGTGCGAGCGGGCGACTGCCTCGGTGCTGGGGGGCACCGGCGCAGTCGCCGACGAGGCGGAAGGGTGCCCTTCTGGTCGGTTTGCAGGAGTCGCCCTGGTACCTGGGGCGCCCGCCACGGTGACGATCGCGCGGGCTGACGGTCCGCACCGTCCAACCTAGGCTCGACCCAGCACGAGTCCCCCGTGCCCACTCGAGCGAGGATCCATGACACCCGTCCACCCCGTCAGCGCCCCGTCGACCGTCGAACCAGGACCGGTTCCCGAACAGGCCAGGACCCCCCAGCGACCAGCCACGCGGATGGCCCGGGTGGCCCGACACCTCGCTGCCGTCATCGTCGTCGCCTTCACCCTCACGAGCGCCGGACTCCTCGCCACCCCCGGCGTCGTCCTCGGCTGGGACGCGAACACCTTCAGCGCCGAGTCGGAGAGCGAGCTCATCGCCCTCACGAACCAGGCCCGGGCGGCGGCTGGCCTGCCGGCCCTGCGGAAGGACTCCGTCCTCACCGAGGTCGCCCGCTGGCGGAGCAAGGACATGATCGTCCGGGACTACTTCAGCCACACGATCCCGCCAACGGGCGACGGCGTCGACTCGGTCTTCGACGAGCTCGCCCGACGCGGCTACTGCTTCAAGCTCGCCGGCGAGAACATCGGCTGGAACAACTATCCCGATGACGTCGCGACCCAGGCGATCCACCAGGCCTTCATGGACTCCTCGGGCCACCGGGCGAACATCCTTGGCAAGGCCTGGGACGTCATCGGGGTGGGGGCCTACAAGGGCGCCGACGGCCGGAAGATGTGGACGGTCCTCTTCGCGGACAAGTGTGGGACGACGACGGCCACCCCGAAGCCGACGCCGAAGCCCACCCCGAAGCCGACGCCGAAGCCGGCCGCCACCATCGCTCCCACGCCCGAAGCGACCCCGGCACCGAGCCCATCACCGAGCCCCACCCCCGAGCCGAGCGTGGACGACGTCCTCCGGCCGAGCCCGCCAGTCGTCCGGCCGACGCCGACTGGGCGCCCCAGCCCGACCCCGAGCGCGGAGCCCGTCGCAACGGGCCCGCTTGGCCTCGGGATCGTCGAGGTCCGACCGCCCCCCGGGCTCGTCGAGACGATCGTCGGCGGCATCGCCAGGAGCTTCTTCGGCTGGTAGTCAGCCGTGCCGCCAGGGCAAGGCGAGGCTGACACCGCCCAAGCTGCGATCGCGACGCTGACCCGCCAAGCCGTGTATCGTCGGGGGCAATGGCGGCGATCCTCGAAGCACGCGAGCTGACGAAGCGCTACACGATCGGGCCCCAGGTCGTCGACGCCCTGCGCGGCGTCTCCCTCTCGGTGGCGCCGGGCGAGTTCGTCGCCATCATGGGCCCCTCGGGGTCGGGGAAGAGCACCCTCCTCCACCTCCTCGGCGGGCTCGACCGGCCGACGAGCGGTGAGGTCGTCCTCGACGGGGTCCCGATCCACCGCCTCTCCGACGACGAGGCGACCCGTCTCCGGCGCGAGAAGACGGGCTTCGTCTTCCAGGCTTTCAACCTCATCCCCCTCCTCACCGTCTACGAGAACGTCGCCCTGCCTCTCACCATCGCCGGGGTGAGCCTCCGGCGCCGCGAGGTATCCGAGCGGATCCGGTCGGTCATCGACCTCGTCGACCTCGGTGACCGGCTGCGAGCCCGGCCCGACCAGCTCTCGGCCGGCGAGCAGCAGCGGGTCGCCGTCGCTCGAGCCCTCGTCACCCGGCCGGCGATCCTCCTCGCCGACGAGCCGACGGGCAACCTCGACTACGCCAGCGGGACCGAGCTCCTCGAGGCCCTCTGGCGGTCCTGCGCCGAGGAGGGCCAGACGATCGTCCTCGTCACCCACGACGCCAAGGCGGCCGCCTACGCCGACCGAGTCTGCGTCGTCGAGGACGGCCGGATCGTCGACGAGATCGGCCTCGGGCGGCGGGCCGACCACGCGGCCGGGCCGCTCATCAGCCGCCTCGCCGAGCTCGGGCTCTAGGCTCGGGCGGGTGACGGGACCGGTGCCGACCCTCCTCGGCTACGCCCTTCGGGGCCTCTTTGCCCGCCCCTTGCGGAGCATCCTCACCGCCGTCGGGATGGCCCTCGGGGTCGGGGTCCTCCTGGCGACCCTGGCCACGAACGGGAGCATCGAGACGGGGGTCGAGCGGACCGTCCGCGACGTCCTTGGTCGGGCCGAGCTCCGGCTCGCTGGCCTCCGCAGCATCGGCCTCTCCGAGGCGACCCTCGCTGCCGTCGCCTCGACCGATGGGGTCGCCGTCGCGGCCCCAGCCATCGAGCGCCGGACCTACCTCGGGGTCCGGCCGGGGCTCGGGTCAGGAAGCCTGCCGCCACCAGTCACCCTCCTCGGGATCGATCCGCTGAAAGACCCCCTCGTCCGGGACTGGCCCCTCGCCGCGGGTTCCGACCTGGCGAGCGGAGCCACCGGCGGCGACGCTGTCGCCCTGGTCAGCGCCGACCTCGCTGAGGACGAGGGGATCCGGATCGGTGAGACGATCACCGTCCTCGGCTCGCCCGAGGCACCAGCCGAGGCCGGCCGGCTTCGGGTCGTCGGGATCCTCGCCGGACCGGGGCCCGTCGTCGACGCGGCCGGACGGACCGTCGTCGTGCCGATCGACCGGGCCCGAGCGGTCCTCGCCCGGACCGGTGCCGACCGGGTCGACGTCGTCGCTGCCGAAGGGCTGGACCCGGCCGTCCTCCGTCGCCGCCTCGCCGAGCGCCTGACCGCCGAACCCTACGTCGTCTCGACCCCTGCCGACCTCGCCGCTGGCCTCGAGGCCTCGACGGCCGACCTCCGCTCGATGACCGCCCTCGTCGCCGCCCTCGCCCTCTTCGTCGCTGCCTTCCTCATCTTCAACACCCTCTCGATGACCCTTGCCGAGCGGGTCCGAGAGCTCGGACTCCTCCGGGCGGCAGGGGCGACTCGGGGCCAGATCGGCCGCCTCGTCCTCGCCCAGGCCGTCGTCCTCGGCATCTTCGGCTCCGCCCTCGGTCTGGCGTGGGGGGTCGGCCTCGGTGAGATCGTCGTCGTCTGGGTGCGGGCGCTGACCCCAGTCCGGCTCGAGGCGCTGACCCTCGACCTCCTCGCCCTGGCGACGGCGGCTGCCGTCGGTCTCGTCGTCACCGTCGTCGCTGGCCTGGAGCCGGCGATCCGGGCCGGGGAGGTGGCACCGGTCGAGGCCCTCGCCGCCCGGGGTCGGCCGACCCCGGGTCCCGCCCGTCTGCGGTGGCTCGGGGTCGTCTTCGGGGTCGTCGCCATCGTGGGCTGGTTCCTCTGGCCGACGGGGGCCTTCGACCCGGACGCCCTCCGGGCGCTCCTCGTCTACGGGCTCCTCCTCGGCGTCACTCTCGTCTCGCCCTTCCTCCTCGGGCCCCTCGGTCGCCTTGCCGGACTCCCCTTCGCCCTCACCGTCCGGCTCGAGGAGCGGCTGGCCCGGGTCGCCCTCCTCCGGGACCGGAGTCGGACGGCGGTCACGGCGGGAGCGCTCATGATCGGGCTGGCGATGATCGTCGCCCTCGGAGTCGTTGCTGCCGACGCTCGCCGGACGGCGGCTGCCTGGATCGAGGGGGTCGTGCCGGGCGACCTCGTCGTCACCTCCGTCCGCCCGGTCGGCCTCGAAGAGCCGATCGTCGACGAGCTGCGTGGTCTCCCAGCCGTCGCCCGCCTCAGCCCGATCGCCGCCTTCGACGTCGCCGCCTACGGCTACCGACTCGACGCGGCGGCCGTCGTCGGCGCCGACCTCCTCGCCGACGGCCGGCTCCAGGTCGTCGCCGGACCGGAGCGGGCCGTCGCCCTGCCGGCCATCGACGCCGGCCCAGCGGTCCTCGTCCCGAGGGCCGTCGCCGAGCGGCTCGGGCTCCAGCCGGGCAGCGAGCTGCCGGTCAGCCTCGGGGCTGGCCGGACCGTCGAGCTCCGGGTCGCCGCGGTCGTCGAGCGGTCGCTGCCGGGGCGGGCCGGGGAGGCGGTCCTCGTCGGCTGGCGGACGGCGACCGAGCACTTCGGGGTCGAGGGGGCCGACGCCTTCGCCCTCCGCCTCGTGCCCGGCGCCACGGATACCGAACGGGTGGCCGTCGAGCGGACCGCCCGCGAGCTCGCCCTCGAGCCGAGCTCCCTCGAGCGGGTCCAGGGCGCCGTCGCCGACGCCCTCGACCGAGTCTTCGGGCTTTTCGACGCGCTCGCCGTCGTGGCCGTCGTCGTCGCCGGGCTCGGGATCGTCAACACCCTGACAATGAGCGTCTTCGAGCGGACCCGGGAGATCGGGGTCCTCCGGGCCCTCGGAATGACCCGGCGGGGGGTCTGGCGAGCGATCCTCGTCGAGGCCGGGATCCTTGGCCTGGCCGGTTCTGGGCTCGGGGTCGGCGCCGGTCTCGCCGCGGGTCTCCTCATGCTCACCCTTGCTGGCGGGTCCGGCGCTGGAGGCTGGTCGCCGACGGTTCCCTGGCTCGTCGTCGTCCTGGCTGGCTGCTTCGGTGTCTTCGTGGCGGTCCTCGCCGCGGCCTACCCGGCCCGGCTGGCGAGCCGGACGGCGATCGTCGCCGCCCTCGCTCACGAGTAACCGCGAGGACCAACGAACCGGGCCCGGACGGGGCCAGGGAGCTGGTAGACTCGGGGCGGTCGGCCGTCGGCCGGCGCCCGGGTGGATGGGCCGCCGAGGGGCGGGCGATCCGGTCTGGCCGCCGCTCGACCGATGAGACTGCTGCGACCGAGAGCCCGCCGACCGTTCGCCGACCCCTCCTTGGCCGGTCGGCGGAGAGGAGGAACCTTTCGCCCGATGACGATCTCCGTTCCGTCTCTCAACCGCCTCCCCGCCGCCGAGCGGGGGTTGACGATCGCCGACTTCCTCGTTCCCGTCCGGATCGCCGAGCGGATCGGACCTGCCGTCCGCCACGCTGCCCTCGTCGTCGCCGGGGCCCTCCTCGTCGCCCTGGCGGCCCGTTTCGAGATTCGGCTCCCCGACAACCCGGTCCCGATCACCGGCCAGACCTTCGGAGTCCTCCTCGTGGGCGGTGCCCTCGGTTTTCGCCGGGGTGGCCTTGCCCTCGCCCTCTACCTCCTCATGGGCGCCTTCCTCCCGGTCTACGCCGGCGGCGCCTCGGGCCTCAACCGGATCGTCGGCTTCGACGAGGGCCGGCTCGTCCTTGGGGCCACGGGCGGCTACCTCCTCGGCTTCGTCGTTGCGGCGGCCGTCGTCGGTCGGCTCGCCGAGCTCGGCTGGGACCGGCGCCTCGGTGGAGCCGTCGTGGCGATGATCGTCGGCAACATCGTCATCTACCTCTTCGGGGTCCCCTGGCTCATGGCCGCGACGGGGATGGCACCGGGGGAGGCGATCGCGAAGGGGGTCATCCCCTTCCTCCTCGGCGACGCCATCAAGCTCGCTCTGGCCGGGGCGGCCTTCCCGGCTGCCTGGTGGGTCGTCGGGAAGCTGCCTGAGGAGCGCTAGGGCGCTTTCGGGAGCGCGGAGAGCGGAGAGCGGAGCGAAGGACGGCCGGGCGCCCCCTTCACCCCGACGGGCCGCTCTCCCGGAGACGGGGCAGGAGTCGCCCGACGAAGGTCCGGACGTCGAGTCGCGTCGCGCCGTCGAGGGCGGCGACGAGATCCTCGCTGCTCCCGAGCCCGAAGCGGTGTTCGGCGAGGTAGGTCCGGAGGGCGCCCCAGAAGGCAGCCTCGCCCATCCGGCGCCGGAGATCGTCGAGGAGGTTCGCCCCGGCGACGTAGATCCGCTCGTAGTAGCACGTCCCTGGGTAGGCGTAGATCGGGCGGTCGAGCCGGCCGCTCGAGCAGCGCGGCGCCCGCCGCATCCCGAGCAGGTGGCGGGTGAGGAAGTCGGCGACCGCCTCGTCGGCGAAGGGGTCCGTCGCCTGGTCGTTCCCGACGAGGCCGTAGAACCACTGATGGGCGATCTCGTGGGTGACGAGGTAGGGGAGGCGGCTCGGGGCGACGCCCCGGGGGATCCAAATGATCCCCGGTCCCTCGAGGGCGTAGCCGCCGGCCGACTCGGCGACGACGAGGCGGGCGTAAGGATAGGGGCCGAGGTGCCCCTCGAGCTGCCTGAGAGCACGCCGGGCGAGTCGGAGGAGGGTCGCCGCCGGCGCCCCGGGTCGGGTCACGACGTCGACCTCGGTCTCGCCGACTCGGCCGTGCAGGGTCTCGTAGTCGGGGGCGGCGGTGAGGACGACGTCCCGCGCCGACTCGGCGACGAAGACCTGGCGCCGGCCCCCGTCGCCCGTCGCGATCCGACGGCCGTTCACGGCGTAGCGGAGGGGCCGGTCGGCGATGAGCTCGAGGCGGACCCGAGGGCTGACGACGGTGACGAAGGGATCACCATGGTTCGGTCGGGCAAAGGGGTGCTCCCGGCTCAGCCAGGGGATCCAGCGATAGAGGGCGAGGATCCCGTTCGCGCGCGTGAAGAGCCAGGCCGAGCCGCTCGGTCCGGCCAGATCCGAGCGGACGGTCGCTCGGTAGCGAAGGACGACCTCGACGGCGCCCCCGTCGGGGAGGACGCCGCCGAAGGGAACCCGGATCGTCTGGTCGGCGAGGGTGGCGCGCACCGGTCTGCCGTCGACCGCGACCTCGAGGTTGCGAAGCCGACCGAGGGGTCCGGCGACGGTGTTGAGGAGGATGTGGTCGACCGCTCCGCCGGAGCGGTTCGTGAGCTGGATCCGGGTCTCCACCGCCAGGCTCCGGCTCGTCCAGCCGATGGTCGCCCGGACGGTGTAGGTGGCCACGAGGTCGAGGCTCGTGCGGTCGACGGCGCCCGGTCCCAGGGTAGTTTCCGCTGCTGCGATGACGCTGGCGTCGAGGCCCGGCGCGAGGCCGGCGGCGATCTCGGCGACGAGCCCCGGCGGGCGGGCGGCGGCCCGACGGGGAGGGTCGCGGGGCGGCGGAGGGGTCGGGGCCGATGAGGTCTCCACCCCGACGAGGGGTGGCGCCGCACCGTCGAGGGAGTCCTCGGAGCCGGCGGTCGGCGTCGCGGAGGTCGCCGGTCCTCGGGCTGCCCCCGGACCGCCCACGGGCCCGGTGGGGTTCTCAGCGAGCCCGGCCGGGGGCTCGGCGGGCGCAAGAGGGCGACCTCCGAAGAGGCCGAGGGAGAGCCCCCCAACGACGAGGGTGACGGCGAGGGCAGCAACGAGGGCGGCGAATCCTGGGGCTTCGACGCGCCCGGCGAACCCTCGAGCGACGAAGGGACAGCGCCAGAGCGGAGCGCGACGAGGGCCACGCCGGCGCCGCGGCCCGATCCGCAGAGGGTGACGATGCCGGACGGTGGAGGCCTGCTTCGACCCGGGCACAAGCTGCGGCATGGGGCCATTCTGCCCGCCCGCTGCCGAATCGTCCGGGACCACGCCTGGGGCCCCTGGGCCCACCGTCAACGGGAGGCGAGGACCGGCCTCGAGCGCCTTCTCCGATTTCTTTGCCCCCTCCGCGCCTTCCGCCGCGGCTCGCCCGCTCCAGGTACGATCCGGGTCGTGCGCGACGCCGAGGCCACGATCCCGACCCGGCCTGCCCTCTCGGCCGTCCCGCCCGAGCGGACGGCCGCCCTCGTCGCCGCCATCCGCGACCGCCTCCCCGGCCTCCGGCTCCTCACCGACCCGATCGACCGCGAGTCCTACCGCCGGGACGAGACGGCCTTCCTCGAGGCTGGCCTGCCGGGAGCCGTTGCTCTCCCGACGACGACGGGCGAGGTCGTCGAGCTCGTCCGGCTCGCCGGCGCCCACGGCGTTCCGATCGTCCCCCGGGGGGCCGGAACCGGCCTCTCGGGTGGGGCCGCCGGGATCGAGGGCGGGCTGACGATCGCCTTCACCCAGATGCGGCGGATCCTCGAGATCGACCCGGCGAACCTGACCGTGACCGTCCAGCCCGGGATCATCAACGCCGAGCTCAAGGCTGCCGTCGCCGAGCACGGCCTCTTCTATCCGCCCGACCCCGCGAGCTACGAGCAGTGCTCCATCGGCGGCAACCTCGGCACGAACGCCGGCGGGCTCTGCTGCGTCAAGTACGGGGTCACCCGGGATGCCGTCCTCGGCCTCGAGGTCGTCACCGCCGACGGAACCGTCCTCCGGCTCGGCGGCAAGAACGTCAAGGACGTCGCCGGCTATGCCCTCATCCAGCTCTTCGTCGGCTCCCAGGGCACCCTCGGGATCATCACCGAAGCGACCCTTCGACTCCGGCCGGCGCCGCCGCCAAAGCTGACGATGCTCGCCTTCTTCCCGACCCTCGAGGCTGCCGGCGAGGCGGTGAGCGCGATGACGGCCCGCGGCCTCGGCCCGGCGACCCTCGAGCTCATGGACCGGGCCACCATCGCCGCCGTCGACGACTGGCAGCAGCTCGGCCTCGACCGGGAGGCGGCCGCTCTCCTCCTCGTCGAGTCCGACCTACCCGGCGTCGGCGCCGAGGCGGAACTCGAGGCGGCCGAAGGAGCCTGTCGGGCGGCTGGGGCGTCCTTCACCCTCCGCGCGGCCGACCCGCAGGAGGCCGACTGGCTCCGCCAGGGCCGGCGCCTCGCCTACCGGGCCCTCGAGCGGCTCGGGATCGCCCACATGGAGGACGTCGGGGTGCCGCGGTCGCGGATCCCGGAGATGCTTCGGGCGATCGAGGCGATCTCGGCCCGTCACGGCGTCCCGATCCCGACCTTCGGCCACGCCGGCGACGGGAACCTCCACCCGACCCTCGTCTTCTCACGCGAGGATCCGACGGCGGCAGAACGGGATGCCCTCGTCCGCGACGAGCTCTACCGGGCGGCGATCGCCCTCGGCGGGACGGTGACCGGGGAGCACGGGATCGGGGTCGCCCGGAAGGCGTACCTCGAGGTCCAGCGGGGCCCGGAGGTCGTCGCGGTCATGCGTCGGATCAAGGCCGCGCTCGACCCGGCGGGGATCCTGAACCCGGGCAAGATGGTCTAGACCCGCCGGTTCGGTGGCAGGTCCTGCTCCAGAACGGCGCTCACGCCTGCTCCCCGCGGGCGTACCATGTCGACGATGAGCGACCGTCTCTATCGATCCCGGACCGATCGCATCTTCGCCGGTGTCTGCGGCGGTCTCGCCGAGCGCCTCGGCGTCGACCCCTCCCTCGTTCGGATCGCCTGGGTCGTCCTCGCCCTCGGCACCGCCGTCTTCCCCTTCCTCGTCCTCTACGTCGTCATGGCCCTCGTCGTCCCCGAACGGCCGGCCGGCGCCGAGGCGGGCCCTAGCGGGGTCGCTGAGGGTGGAGCGTCGTCGGGGGCGGGGCTGGGTCCGGCGCCGTCGGGGCGGGCGAGGGGCGAGGACCTGACCCTCCTCTTCGGGGCCGCCCTCGTCGTCCTGGGCCTCGTCTTCCTCGTCGATCGCTGGTTCTGGATCAGGGTCGACTGGGGCCTCATCTGGCCGGCCGCCCTCGTCGTCATCGGCCTCCTCCTCGTCCTCCAGGCCTTCCGACGCCCGACGGCGTAGCCGGGCGGGCGGGGTCGACGCCGCGCCACCCGGAGCGCCCTGGCGCGACGCCGCCAGGGCGGAACCTGGCTGGGATCCGTGACAGACAAGCTGACACAGGCCCGTGGCAGGCTGAGGTCCATGGAAGCCCGCATCGTGCCCCTCGCCCCAGGCGCCTCTCGGCGGGTCGAGCCGCCGACGGCCAGCGTCATCGTCCTCGGCGACCGGATCGAGATCGCGCACCTCGAGGTCGTCGACCCGGCCGCCGCCGCCATCGTCGCCGCGCGACCCGAGGCCGATCGGCCGGCCCTCGTCGAACGCGCCCTCAAGGTCGGCCTCCTCGCCATCGCTGACGCCACGGTGACCGTCGACGTCGACGTCGTCCGCCGCGAGTTCGAGGAGCTCCTTCGGCGGACCGAGGCGGCGAACGAGCGGGCGATGGCGAGCCTCGAGGAGGTGCTCCGGAAGAACTTCGCCGACGGCGAAGGACGGCTGCCGCGGACCCTCGAGGCCTTCCTCGGTGACCGGGGCGCCCTCCGCCAGTTCGTCAACGAGCTCTTCGACGAGACGAAGCGCGACTCGGCCCTCGGTCGACTCTCCACCCTCCTCGGGACCTACTTCGATGGCGACGCCTCGAAGCTCGCCCGGCTCCTCGACCCGACCCGCCTCGGCTCGCCGCTCCATCAGTTCCGGGAGGAGATCAGCGCCGAGTTCGGCCGCCTCCACGAAAAGCTGGCCGCCCTCGAGGCGGCAGCGGCGGCGCGGGCGGCGGAGCGGGCGAAGTCGGCGGCGAAGGGAACGGACTTCGAGGACCTCCTCGAAGTCCTCCTCGGTGAGCTCGCTCGGGGCGCCGGCGATCTGCTCGAGCGGACCTCGACGGAGGCCGGCGATGTCCTTCGCTCGAAGAAGGGCGACTTCGTCCTGACCATCAACCCGGACCTCACCCGGGGAGGAGAGCTTCGGATCGTCATCGAGGCGAAGGACCGGGCCGTCTCAGGGCCCCGGATCCGGGACGAGCTCCGCGAGGCGAAGACGAACCGGGGGGCGGCCGTCGGGGTCGTTGTCTTCACCCCCGAGCACGCCCCGACCGGTGTCGCGCCCTTCGACCTCCGGGCCGGCGACGTCTACTGCGTCCTCGATCCCGAGGCGCCCGATCGGGCGAGCCTCGAGGCGGCGATCCGCCTTGCTCGCCTCCTCGCCCTCAGCTCGCTCGAGGAGGGCGGCGCCGAGGTCGACGCCGCGGCCGTCGGCGAAGTCCTCGTCGAGATCCGGCGCCAGCTCGAGGCGGTGAAGAGCCTGAAGGCCCAGCTCACCTCGATCGGCAACGCGACGAAGGTGGTCGGGGCCGGGCTCGACAGCCTTCGGAACGGGATCCTCGAGCGCCTGGCGGAGGCCGAGCGGTTGCTCCGGGCCAAGCCATAGCGGGCCCGATCGGCGCGGTCGGGGGCGAGCACCGACCGAGGAGCCGCTCACCTCGGCCCACGCCGGCTCGGCGGTGGATCGTCGACCCCGTCGAACCAGGCTCGGCGGGAACCGTGTCGGGTCCTCCGTTCGACCTTCGCCGACGGGCGTGGTATCGTCCTCGTTCCGGTGCCCCGGCCGGGACCGGGGCCGAGAACGGAGGCGACGCTCGTGGCACGCGCCATGTGGAGGGGGGCGATCCAGTTCGGGCTCGTGACGATCCCCGTCCGGCTCTACCTCGCCACCGAGGCGAAGACCCAGATCTCCTTCCACCTCCTCCATGCCGCCGACGGAACGCGGATCCAGACGAAGATCTGGTGCCCCGCCGAGGAGAAGATCATCCCTCGGAGCGAGACGGTCCGAGGCTACGAGATCGCCCCCGACCGGTACGTCGTCGTGACCGACGAGGACCTCGCCAAGGTCCCCCTCAAGACGGTCCGGACGATCGAGATCGAGCAGTTCGTCGAGCGGAAGGCGGCCGAGTCGGCCGTCCGCTTCGTCAAGCAGGCCTACTACGTCGAGCCCGAGCCGATCGGCCGGAAGGCCTTCGCCCTCCTCCGTGAGGTCCTCGGCGAGGCCGGCCTGACGGCGATCTGCAAAGTCGTCATCAAGGACCGGGAGGTCCTCGGCGCCATCGACCCCTTCGACCGAGCCCTCCTCCTCTCCACCCTCCACTGGCCGGACGAGATCCGCTCCGTCACCGAGCTCGACCTGCCCGACGGGGAGATCGAGATCAAGCCGGCCGAGCGGGCGATGGCCCGCCAGCTCGTCGAGGCGATGACGGCCCCCTTCGACCCGAGCGCCTACCGGGACGAGTACCGCGAGGCGGTCATGGCGATCATCCGGGCGAAGGCCGAGGGGATGGAGCTCGAGACTCCGGCCGAGGAGGAGCCGGCCGCGGCCGTCATCGACCTCATGAAGGTCCTCGAGGCGAGCGTCGCGGCGGCGCGGCGGGAGCGGGCCGAGGAGGCGCCCGTCGCCCTCGACGCCGCGAGCAAGAAGCGGGGGCGAGGCCGGGTCGTCGAGGCGCCGGCGGCGTCAGGCGGGACCGGCAGCCGAGCGGCGGCGAGCGCGGGCGGGCGGAGGGTCTCGAGGCAGGGTACCGCCGCCGAGGTGCCAGAGGAGACGGCGGAGGAGACGGCGGCTCGACCGGCCCGGCGGCGGAAGAGCGCCTGATCGGGGAGGCCGCTCGGGTCGGACCGAAGGTCGTGGCGGCCGAGGCCGACGGCCGGCCCAGGATCCTCGAGCCCCGACGCGGTGGCAGACTCCAGAAATGCCCCTCGACGCCTACCGCCGTAAGCGGGACTTCGCGAGGACGCCGGAGCCGCCTGGAGAGCTCCATCCCACCCCGGCGACGGCCGGGGGACGCTTCGTCGTCCAGCGCCACCGGGCGAGGCGCCTCCACTACGACCTCCGCCTCGAAATCGGCGGCGTCCTCGTCTCCTGGGCCGTGCCGAAGGGCCCGACCCTCGACCCTGCAGCCCGACGCATGGCGGTCCGGGTCGAGGACCACCCGATCGAGTACTTCGACTTCGAAGGGGTCATCCCGAAGGGCGAGTACGGGGCTGGGGACGTCATCGTCTGGGACTGGGGGAGGTGGGAGCCCGAGCCCGAAACGCCCGACCCGACCGCCGCTCTCGCTTCGGGGGAGCTGAAGTTCCGACTTCGAGGTGAGAAGCTCGTCGGTCGCTTCACCCTCGTCCGGACGGGCGGCCGGGGCGGGAAGTGGGGGGGCGGACCGGCCACCACCCGCGCCGAAGCGGTCGGCGAGCTCGGCGAGGCTGGTGAGGCCTGGCTCCTCATCAAGAAGCGCGACGAGCACGCCGTCTTGGGCTGGGACCCCGAGGACCACCCCCGCTCGGTGAAGACGGGCCGGACGAACGAGGAGGTCCGGGCCGCACGCGACGCGCTCTGGATCGCCGCTGCCCCGCCAGCGGCGGCCGAGGTCGATCTCTCGGCGGCCACCCTGGCCGAAGGACCGCCGCAGTTCATCCCGCCGATGCTCGCCACCCTCGCCGACGCCCCCTTCGACGACCCCGACTGGCTCTTCGAGGTGAAGTGGGACGGCTTCCGGGTCGAGGCCGTCGTCGTCGGCGCGGAGATCCGGCTCTACACCCGGAACGGCCACGACGCCGCCGCCTACTTTCCGCGCCTCCTTCCGGAGCCCGCGACCTGGCTCCGGGCGGGCGAGGCGATCCTCGACGGCGAGGTCGTCGCCCTCGACCCCGGTGGTCGTCCTGACTTCGGGCTCCTCCAGGCGAGGATCACGGGCGAGCCCGAGGCCCGCTCGGCGCCCCTCATCTACGAGGTCTTCGACCTCCTTCGCCTCGACGGGCGCTCCCTCCTCGCCGTCCCCCTCGAGGACCGGAAGCGCCTCCTCCGGGCCGTCCTCGTCGACGGGCCACGGGTCCGCTACGCCGGTCACGTCGAGGCCGAGGGCCGCGCCTTCTACGCCGCCGCCGTCGAGCGGGGCCTCGAGGGGATCGTCGCGAAGCTCCGCCGAAGCCGGTACGAGCCGGGTCGACGGAGCGGGAGCTGGCTGAAGGTGAAGGTCCGGCCGAGCCAGGAGCTCGTCGTCGGCGGCTGGCTGCCGGGGGAGGGGAGTGCCCGGGAGCTCGGTGCCCTCCTCGTCGGGGTTGCCGAGGGCCGCCACGACGCCCGCGGGGTCCGACTCCGCTACGTCGGGCGGGTCGGTTCCGGCTTCGACGCTGCGGCCCGACGCCTCCTCCGGGAGCGGCTCGAGGTTCTCGCCGCCGAGGAGCCACCCTTCGAGCGGCCCCCCGAGGCGCGGGGGGAGCTAGCCCGGGTCCGCTGGGTCCGGCCCGAGCTCGTCATCCGGGCCGAGATCGGCGGCTGGACCCGGGACGGGTTGATCCGCCAGGCGAGCTTCAAGGGCCTCGAGCTCGACCGGGACCCGGGCGAGGTCGGCCGAGAGGTGGCCCGCGCCTCCGA
>FWWM01011713.1_pt1 | contig 14912 bp, 9 predicted proteins | sample 2228351 | NCBI WGS metagenome assembly FWWM01 (sample SAMEA103939774, study PRJEB20133) | metagenome | reverse complement strand
TTCAATTTTTTCTCTTGGGATTGGTTTGAATTTTTTATCAGTTAATCTTACATAAGTAATTTTTGAAATAAAATATTGTTTGATGAGATCATTATTAATGGCTAAAAGTCTCCATTCATTCTGAGCTTGATAAATTTTAAGTGGTTGGATCAATATATCCTTCTTTAAAATACTTACAGTTGATTTATAATTAATCTCTACAAAAGTATTCTGGTCAATTGACTTTTGTAAAAGAACTATAAATGACAGGGCTTTTTCTCCGTGTTTTTTAATCAAAAGAAGAGTGGGTTTATCAGGATAATCTTCAGAAAAGGAAAAGCTTATAAATTCAAGAATAAATTCTTTGAGGATTTCATGTTTTACAGGTGAAAGAATTTTTATTCCTTCATGTTTGAGTGAGTGGATATCAATCCCTCGCGAGCGTAATTCAGCTAAATCTCTTTTAATTGTAAGCTCTTGACTCCAAATTCAATTGCCAGGTCTATGACTGAAAATTTTTCATCATTGTAGAGAGAACGACCTACTATTTCAATTTGTCTTTTTAGCTTTTTAGTGTATTCTGACATTTCTAACCAATAATTTAATTTAAAATTAAAAAGTGCTGCCTCTTATTAAAGAGACAGCACTACTTTCTTCGGAGAGAGAGAACTAGAGAGAACTATTTATTTTAACAAAATCATTTTCTTCACACTGCTGAAACTTCCAGCTTGAATCTTATATAAGTAGACACCAGATGTCAAATTATTCGCTGTAAAATTAACATCATACTGACCTGCGTTCATCTCATCATTTATTAATGTCGCCAATTTTTGTCCAATTAAATTATAAACCTCAAGGACAACATGTGATTTCTCAGGAATTGAGAATCTGATGGTTGTACTTGGATTAAATGGATTCGGATAATTTTGATTTAGAATATATCCATTTGGTATTTCGGGATTATTTTTTGCACTTGTTGTAGAAGATGGACTAACAAACAAATCTTTGCTTAATACAGAATTTGTTCCATAATCGAGAGTAATTGTTCCATTACTTGCAGTGTTTTTATATTCAGGGTCATCGATGATCAGAGTGTAATCGCCTGCAGGTATATTCTCGAGGGAATATGAGCCATCATTACTTGAATTAGTGTATGATACTAAATTACCACTCAAATCAAACGCATAAACCATAGTATTAACTGGTTCACCAAATATGTTATAAACTTTGCCCTTTACAATTGCGAAACCTGTATCGGGTCTTGTTATTAGGTTAATATCGATACCAGTCAAGAAAGAGTTTTCTGTAACTATAACCGTATCAGCATCTCTCCAGCGTAATGCAACAGTGTCTGCTTTGTAATATCCTGGTAGGTATGGTAATGTCGGTCTTGCAAAGACAAGGTAATTGCCAGGGATTAAGTTTTCTAAAAAATAAATCCCAAGTGAATCTGTTCTAGTTGATTTAAATTTTTTGAATTTTCCATTTTTGAGTTTAAATGCTGTAACAATAGCTTGGACAGGATCACCTGTATTAAAATCTTTAACCAGTCCGGTTATACCATTATTATAAACTGGTTTTTGTTCGATGATAAAGTTAATGTCTGTAACATCTGAATTTACGAGAATTCTATCAGCCTCCTGGAATGTCCATTTATTATTGTAAAATTCAGGATAGTAATCTTTATTGAATGGTTTTGCAAAAACAACATATTCAAATCCACCTAATACACTAATTTGATAATTACCGAAGCTATCAGTTACTGCAGACATACTGCGGATGACTGGTGGATGAATAGGAAAGAGTGTATCGTGTACAACGAATGCTGTTACAATTGACTTCACCGGAATCCCATTTGAATCAAGAACACTTCCAGAAATAGTATAAAGCACTGGAGGCGGTACAGGTGTTAGTGCAGCAGTAATATTTGTAGTTGTATTAACAGAAACAGTGATAATGTCAGCTGAATCAATTGAGCTCTTATTGTCATAAAATTCAGGATAGAAACCACGTTTGTAGAATTTAACTTTGTATTCTCCAGCTGGAAGTGACTTAGAAAATTCACCATTCTCATTGGTTTCTGCTTTTTCGAGTCGAGTTGAATTTAAATTCAAGAAATAGACTTTCACATCTTTAAGTGGTGAGCTGGTTTGTTCATTCGTAACAACTCCCGCTAAAATTCCAGTCGGTCCATTAACTTTGATAGTCCATTCTTGAAAAGCCTTTCCTCCTCTATCACTAACAGCAGATATCTTAACTTTGAAATAACCACCTGTCGTAGGGGTCCATGTAACTAATCCAGTGAGACTATCAACTTCCAAATCTGCAGGACCCTCAACTTTATAGTATGTAATAATTGCCTCTGGAATATTACTTACAGCATTAGCATCATATGAATATAATTCGTTTATGTTAGCGAATTTTGGTGGGAATGTAACGAATCGTACAAAATCCGCTCTCAATGGAATGGTAACAGTTGCAATATTACTTGGAGAACTCTCCCCCGAATTATTATAAGCAACGACATAATAAGAATAAGTACTCTGAGATTGAATATTGTAATCATTGTATTTTAATCCTCGCCATCCTTGAACGAGAAGAACGAAAGAGGTATCGACAGGTCCTTGTCGATAAATCTTAAACCAGTATGGAGATGTAGATGATTGCATTTTCCACTCCAGCTCTACATAACCATTACCAGGATGAATTCCAGGATGGTGATCCGCTTCGTACTCCGCTTTTAAATTATATGGCGCGGGAATTTGTGCGCTCAAAGTGCTTAACCCCGCAAATACCAGAATGATTGTGAACAAATAAAGTTTTTTCATAGTTGACTCCTTTCTTTTTCATTGGAATGTGCAATAACTATGCCAAATTAGAATCTTTTTTGATAAGAAAAAAAGCGTTTTTTAAATATAATAAAGATAAATACCAAAATTCAGTTTCGATACTATGAAAATTTTTCGTGGGAGATTAAAATTTTTCAGAGTAAGAAAAAGAATTAGAATTGATTAGAAGGCTATTATAAATTCTAACCGTAATTCTGAATGACCATTAAAAAATTCTGGTTTGATTGTGACAGCTTGATTTAACAACTTATTGCTTTTATAATTCAAAATATCTATTTGAGAATAAATGTAAATTGTAGCGAGAGTAAGTAGTGTAATATTTCTTACCTTATAAACAGTATTATAAGATTTGTATCTCTGAGATATCAATTGTGGATTTGTTTCGTTTAAATATGTTTTTTCTTTGATGTAAGTATCATAAGAAAAATAAAGCCCAGAAAGTAAAGATAATGTGAACAGTGACGAGATTACAATCCCTTTTCGCTTTTCATTTAATCCAAAGTACCCCCAGCCAGGGTAGATCAAATTTCTGAGAACCGATTGACGATACTTACTCAGCCTTTCTTCCAATTTTCTTTCGCTGAATTTTTCTGAGTAATTCTTCTCTAATTCAATACTATTCTGATTGTTCAACCTCTCCAATTCTCTTTTTTTTATCTGATTGAAGAATGAAATGATTTTTGGTGAAACTTCGTTAGAATCAAGAGAAAAATTTATATCAAAAGTAAGAATCTTTCTGAAGGATTCTTCTGAGAGGTTTATATCCCATAAGTGAAAAGCAGATAATGCTTTGTAATAAAAGATGGATAGCGAATCATCCTTTGTTAAATTATTTTTTAATTTGAATAATGAATCGGCAGTGATTATTACTCCAATGTAATCGAAATTTTCAAATTTACTTTTAAGTATTTTTTTTATATCACTTATTGATTGAGCAAAAACAATCTTAATAAAGAGAAGAAAGATTAAAGTGATTTTAGGTATATTCATTTATCTAATCAGTTGCATTTTTCTGGTAATGAATTGCTTATTCATTTGAATCCGATAGAAATATACTCCACTTGGGACACTCGATTTTTGATCATCTGTTCCGTCCCATTGGAGGAAGTAGTAACCAGCTTGTAACTCTTCGTTGACAAGAGTTTTGATTTTCTGGCCAAGAATATCAAAAATTTCAAGTAAAACCTTTGAATTTTGAGGAATTTTGAAGAAAATCGTAGTGCTTGGATTGAAAGGATTAGGATAATTTTGTTCAAGAGAAAACTCTGATGGTTTTTCATGAGTATTTATTTCGATATTTGTTGATAAATCAAGTTTCTCTACTGAAGGGACAATCTGCTCAAATTGATTTTCGCCACCGAATACATAGATGGAATTTCTGAATCGAACAGCAGCAAATTCACTTCGCGGATTAATAAGCATGGGTCCTTGTGAAATTGAAACTGATTGACCATTGAACTCAAAAATTTCAGTCGTTCTTAATGCTTTATTAACCTCATTAAAACCACCAATTATGATAATCGAGTTTTCATTAAACTTTATTGCTTCTGCTCCAGCTCTTGGGGCAAGTAAATTTATAGGTACTCTAGTTAGGTTTTTTGTAGACAAATTATATCGATAGATTGAATTCAACACACCTTTCAATACACCTCCAAAAATAAAAACATTACCATTTAAAATAGATAATGATTGGTAATACGGATTTTCTGAGCTTGATGAAGGGTAGGGAAAATTATTTATGAAATAGATGACAGAATCATTTTCCAAATCATATTCAACAAGATATCTGAGTGGATACATATCGTTGTGTTTGAATGATTTTTCTCCACCAACTAAAATTAATCTATAATCATAGAGTAAACTTGCAGAGTGTTTTCTATTAAAAACAGGATGATAACGCATGATATATGCAGGAGAAGATCTTTTATAAATTTCAAGAGAGTAGAATTGATCACGAATACTGCTTTTTATTTCACCTCCATAGATAAGAACACTATCACCAATCACATTTGCACAAAAGTTCTTCCTTAAAAAGCGAGTATTTCCAATTACGCGCCATGTATTTGTAAGTGGATTAAATTCCTGAACAAAATTTACACTCGAATTAAGTGAATCAGAATATCCACCTATTATCCATATTACAGAATCTACAACGACTGCTCGATGCCCTTTGACAGGGATCGGCATTCTTCCAACTTCATGCCATTGTAAATTTTGACCATAATTCAGAGTATAAGTAAATATTAAGATGATTGAAATAAACAATAGCTTTTTCATCATTATAGAATACTCAATTTTTATGCCAGTTACTTATGTTATTCAAATTCAACTTGTAACTCAAAGTTTCTCCTGCACTTACATAAATGGTATCAATGTAAGTCCCAAAATTGGGATTGGAAATAACCACGAAATTTTTTCCTGGTTTAATTGGTATGGGTTGAGCGAAAGGAGACATACCGATTGATTTGTTATTAATCTTCACCTCTCCCCATGGAATTAATTGAATTTTGATAAAACTAAATAATTTATGAAAATTAATATCAAGTGAAACAATTTTTTGCGAATCTATCTCTATTTCTGTCTCGTAAGGTGGAAAACCTGGATGTTGTAATCTGAGATTATATTTACCTGATCTTAACTTAATTGGATTGGATAAAGGAGTCGTTTCAATTTTTGTACCATCGATATAAACATCTGCCCAGGGAAAACAGGTAATCATCAGTTCTCCTTCCAGAAGATCCGACTCATTGTTTGTAGATTTGATTGATTCATTTTTTTGGTTGTTTAAATCGATTGAATTTTGTGTAGATTTTTCATTAATCAAATTTTCTGCATTGAGTACTTGGGGTTCAGTATTTTTGATTAAATTATTTTTTGAGGAATCGGAGTGGATTTGTGAATTTATTATAAAGTCTGGTTCAGTAGTGTCAGTTTTATTGTAAATAACATACAGGATAGTAATTGAAGAGATGAAAAGAATGATAAAAACTACATAACTAATTTTGAATATTGGTTTCTTTGCAGTTTGAAAATTTACCACGAAGTTATCTGTAATACCTAAATCCGAAAATATTTCATCAGTGTTGCTGTATCTTTTATTTTTTTGTTTTTCAAGACATTTTTTGATGACGGGCGTGAACTTTGAGTATTCGCGAGAAATGTGATTTAGGTAATCATCGATTTCTAAGAATTGGATATTGTTAATAGTTGAGGATATATCGCTACCTATAAAAGGATTTTTGCCTGTCAAAAGTTCGTATGCAATAATTCCGAATGAGAAAATATCAGTGCGATTATCAAGAATATCACCTCGAATTTGTTCTGGGGACATATACCCAGGAGTACCAATTATAGAATCCTGTTGAGTTATTTGAATTTCTGTTTCTGCTAAAGCTAGACCGAAATCCGCAATCTTGATGTCAAAGTTTTTGTTAATTAAAATATTCTCTGGTTTTAAATCTCGGTGAATTATCTTCTGTTGATGAGCATATTTTAATCCTGAAAGAATTTGTGAGATTATTTTTGCAAAATCATTCTCGTGGGGACGGTTATTTTTCAAGTAATCTCTTAATGTCTTACCTTCAAAATATTCGAATGAGATGTAGAAAAAGTCGTCGTAGGTACCAAAGTCCAGCACTCTAATGATATTTGGATGATTTAATTTTGCCAGTATTTTCGCTTCTCGCTTGAATCTTATTAAGACTGTTTCATCTTTAAGACTTTTTGTATTGAGTGTCTTTAAAATGATGTTTTTATTCAAATAGATATGATTGGCGAGATAGACTCCACTTTGAAAATCTTTTTTTAGTGTTTCAATTAATTCAAACTTGTCGAATAAAATATTTTGATTACTCATTGTTTTCGGAAAATTCCTGTGAATTGATTTCCTTTAATTTCATCTGAACCCATCTAACTGATACTCCAAGGGACTTTGCTGTTTGCGTTCTATTACCATTATATTCATTTAACCGTTTTAGAAGGATTAACTTTATAAAATCGTCGAGTGTCCCTTTAAAATCAATGATATTGTCTTCTTCATCAATAATTATATGTTCTGGTAAGAGAGTGTCTGAATCACAAAGAATTATTGCTCGTTGAATTACATTCTCGAGTTGACGAACATTCCCGGGCCAGTGAAAATTCTGCAATTTCTTCAATGCTTCTGGAGAAATTTTAATTTCTCTATCACTGTATTTTTTTATGAAATGTTTTGTTAAAAGGGGAATGTCGTCTCTTCTTTCTCTGAGAGAAGGGACTTCAATTGGAAAAACATTTAATCTATAGAAAAGGTCCTCGCGAAATTTATTTTCAGCAACTAATTGTTTTAAGTCTTTGTTCGTTGCGGAGATAATTCGAACATCAACTTTTATTGGTTTTGTATCACCAAGTCTGATAATTTCTTTATTTTGTAGAACCCTTAACAATTTTGCCTGTAAAGCGGGAGATATATCTGCAATTTCATCAAGAAAGAATGTCCCGCCATTTGCTACTTCAAATAAACCTTTCTTATCAGTATTTGCTCCAGTGAATGCTCCCTTTTTATATCCAAATAGTTCACTTTCTAAGAGTGTATCAGGTATTGAACCACAGAATTGTGCTATATATGGTTTATCTTTTCTGTTGCTTAAATTGTGAATGGCTCTAGCAACAAGTTCTTTACCTGTTCCACTTTCACCCATAATCAGAACTGTTGCGTCTGTAGCAGCGACTTTGTAAATCATCTGAAAGAGTTTTTTAATTGCAGTGCTTTCACCAATTATCTCAGGAATTTTTTGAATCGATTGCAATTGGTTTTTAAGGTAAAGATTTTCACTTTGAAGTTTCTGAATGTTTAATATCTTATCAAGAGCAAGGGAAACCAGGTTAGAAAAGAAATCAAGAAATACTAAGTTTTCTTCAGTGAACTCTTTTCTATTTTTCTGACTGTCGACTAAAATAACTCCCCATATTTTTCTTTCTTTTATAATTGGAACTCCTAATACAGATTTTATTTTGTGAATCTGAATACTTTCAAATTGAGAAACTGTTGGATCACTTTGAACATCATGATAAAGACATGGTTTTTTCGATTCAACCACCTTCTGGAGTATACCCGACGAAAATTCTGATAAATCATTTATTGATTCTTTGTTGATGTTTCGCGCAACTATTATTTCAAAATTACTCGATGACTCGTCGTATTTTGCGAATAGTCCTCTTTCAGCGTCGACAACATTGATAACTAAATCAAGTGTTTCTTCAATTAATCCTTCTTCGTATTCAAGAGTATTTAATCGTTTGCTTAAATTGTAAAGTAGTTCGTATTGTTCTTTGCCTAAAGATTTTATCTTGTTTATCTGAGATTTCTCACTCGTATTTTGCATTTCATTTAACTCTAAATGATGCCGGTTTCGACCTTGCTCTATTTAAAAATGAATCAACACACCACAAAACCCAGTAATAATTTCCAGTCGGTAAATCAACATCTACATCTACATAAGTTGTATCCATACTTAAATCTTTTTTTGACCAGATAACAGATGGCGGAAAGTTATCATTAAACAATTCAACCTCATAAGTGAATCTAAAACCTGGTACAAATCTTCTCCACTGAAGTCTAGGTTTTGAAGAAGTAGAATCAAAATTAATTGGTGTTTCGAGAACCATTTCTTCTTTTATAATTCTTTTTAATCTGTCCGAACCAATTCTAAACTCATCCCCAAATTTATCTTTCACATTGATATAACAATCCAAACCAATTAGCTCGGATAAATCATCTACACCAAAATCATAATCTGTAAAATTCCCTTCGTAAAATCGTGATTGAACATTATAATTCAGCTGGATCCTGGTGTCTAAATCGTCATTACAAATGAAAACAGAATCAATATCATTATCAGAATCGATAATTCGAGCACGAATTTGTAAATGAATATCTTTGATATTTGGATATGAATTAATCAATACAGAATAAAATTCTAGACTATCCAGTCTTGGAATTTGATTGAGAAAGAATTCTTTGTATGTATTCGAAGAACTCAAATTTACATAAATTGAATCCGATTTAAATCCCTCTTTACGAACAATTAACCATCCATTTTCTTTTGAGTTAGTTTCTATCTTAAAATATCCTGAATTATTTGTAAATATTGCCTTATTATGTGGAGACCAGATTATCATAGCATCTGTGATTGGCTTTCTTGGAATACTATATGTAAAAACCACACCTTCAATGTATGTCAAAATTTTGTTCGGATTCTCAGGATCAAAAGGATTATGGTGAGGAGCTTCACATCCAGTCAATTTGATAATTGATAAAATCGTCAATGTAGTTATTATTTTTTCAAACATCTTTTAATTCAATAAAGGTTAAAGCAATGATTACAATTCAAATTTAATTCAGAAAACTCTAATTTCTTAAAAACAGAATCACTACACCTGCAACTGCTACGAATGCTCCCACAATTGCTCTGACTGAAATCTTTTCGTTATAAAAATATCTAACCAGAGGTAACATAATTACTGGTGGTAAGGACATAATTGTTGAAGCAATCCCAACTTTTGTATGTGAAACAGCAATTAAACTAAATGTAATTCCAAGAAATGGACCTGCAATTGAACCTCCCAGCGTAAACCACAATGCATTTAAATCTTTCTTAAAGACATTCAGAGGATTTTTAAATTTTCTTGTTAGTAATGCGATAGGGAATAATATAAGTAGAGAGGAACCTAATCTTATCGTAGTTGCAACGAATCCATTTATATTCTCTCCGTTGGATAAATTGAAAGCTTCTTTTGCTAAAACTAAACCAATACCTTGACCAATCGATGCCAATAATGCAAAAATCAATCCGTTATAATTAATTTGGTTATTTGACTTATTATCTTTTTCATGAATAACTATTGCAATTCCAGTGAGCGTGATGACGATTCCTGAAATATCTATTAAATTTATTGATTCTTTCAAAAATAAATAGGCAAGTAATGCAGCTATTGCCGGTGATAAAGACATGATTAACATACTTACTCGTGCACCAATCTCACGGTAAGCAAGAAAAAGAAATGTATCTCCAAATGTAAGACCAACGATCCCACTCAGAGCTAAGTAAAAATATTGCATGGTATGAATACGATATTCAAAACCTGATAGAATTATAACGCTGAATAATAAAATTAGAGCGATAAATTGTCTGCTAACATTTAGTTGAACACTTCCAATTCTTGTAACTGCACTCGCGAAGAGTAATGATGTTATAGACCACAAAAAAGCAGTTATTAATGCTGAAATTTCTCCAATCATAAATTTCAAAATCCATTTTATGAGATTAGATAAATCTTTTTATAAAGTGATTCTTTACTTAAAGAAATGAAAAATGAATTAGTTTTGATAAGTTATCTACACCTCTGATGATGATGTTGAAAGAATGCATAAATTATTCATTGCATATTCGCAAAATGAACAATTTGCTTCATTTTTATTGAATTTATTACTACTGATTTGTGTAATTATATCTAAAATATTTTTCCTGATTGAATCTACCTCACTTATTTTGAAGATTTTTTTATATGACCATTCTGGATGATTAACAAAATAGATAATTAGTTCGATATTGTTTCTAACTTCAAAAAATTCTGACACGAGCAAAACATATGGTTCCATTTGTTTTAAATACTCATCGACTTTTAGTTGTAAATATTTTTGATCAAATTTATCGGTCTTATAATCGATGATTGTAATTCCATTTTCATATATGTTAATTCTATCGATAATTCCAAATAAAATGTGTCCATGGAATTTTAATTTAATTTCGAATTCTTTATAAGATTTCTCACATTTTATTATTTCAAGAAAATCTTCTCGAGCGAATAATTTTCTCAAAACTGGAAGAAGGTTATTTTTTATGTTTTTATTTATTGATTCGGGGTAGTTTTCAAGAAGAGAATCCAATTCACTAATTGCGTCATCAAGTTCAGTTGAATTAATTCGTCTCATTAATTCATGGAAAATGTTGCCTACTTCAGCACCACTTATTTCTTCATCAATTGATTTCTCCGAATAATAATCTTTAAGAGGATTGTATCCAATTATAAACTTTAAGATATATTTAACTGGACAAAATTGATAAACCTTAAGCTGAGTTGCGGTGAAAATTTCTTCTTTTACCGAGTCAGAAAGAGAGTCAGTAAATATTGTATATTTCTTTTCAATCTTTTGTATTTCTGGTTTCAATAATTGTTGAGATGTTGATACCTCAATATCTCTTATCACATCTATGTTCAATATGTGATCATTAATCTCTTCGGTATAAGAATTATTCTGCAATTTTAGAAAATGAAGTTTCGTAGAAAATTGAATTCTTCTGTTATTGGTTAAATCAGAGATGTTAAGACTTTGAAGAATTAAGGACTTGTAACTTAAATCATTTTTCTTATTCGATTTTTGAGTTCCGTTTTGATTTGTAGAATGAGTAAAGGAAAGAATTAACTTGTCTGTTGCTCGAGTCAAAGCAACATATAATAAGCGTAGTTCTTCATTATAATCGATTGAGTAATTGATCTTATTCCCAAAGAAAGATGAAAGGGTGTGATAGGAAATTTGATCTTCATCCCTCATCTTGAAAATAAATCCAAAATCATCATTAATTGAAATTTCTCCAAAACTGATATTCGACGATTTCATTGCCTTTTCAAGATTTGGAAGAATGACCACTGGAAATTCCAGACCTTTTGCCTGATGTATGGTCATAAGATTCACACTGCCTTTAATTTCACTAATAGTTGCTTCGGCACTTTCCATCTCAGTATAAGCTAGTTTTAAATAATCAGCGAAAGTAGCTAAATCTTCAAGTCCGGTAAGTTCGAAATTATGAGCGACATTAATCAGTTTCTCAATGTTTGCAATAATTTGAGTTTTTTTAGGATGATATTGTATTTTCCCAAAATAATCTGTGTCGCTTAAAATTGTTTGGATAAGTTCTGGAATTGAATATCGCGAAGCCTGTCGAAGGTGAATTTCAAGTGTATTAACAATCTGTTTAATTCTTTCATCATCAGAATTAGCATGTGAATAAAGCTTCATTTTTTTAAAAAATGAATTATGACCATTTTGGAAAAAATTGGTCTCATAATTTATAAAGAAGTTAATCTTCAATATTTCTTCATCACTTAATACAAAAAATGGAGATCGTAGAATTGAAATCAATGCAATATCGTCATCTGGATTAGCAAGGAAAGATAAATATTTTAACCAATCTTGTATTTCTTCTGCTTGATAAAAACCTCTCCCTCCACTTACGATGAAAGGGATATTCTTCTTGATAAATGTATATTCAAACTCTTTAATTTCATCTCGTGTGCGAAAGAGTAGCGCAATATCACCAAATTCTATCTTTCTTGATTCATCTCTTTTTTGATCGTATACTTTCTCTTCTGAATTTACCAGGTACAATATATAATCAGCAATTTTCTCATATTGATTCTCTGTATCACAACTCACAATGAAATTTATTGGATCATCCAGATACTTTTCTCTACCAATAAAAAGTGGTGAATATTCTACAGATTGATGATAATTTTTTTTCTCTTCAGATTGATGAATAAAAAGTTTGTTAAAAATTAAATTCACAAATGCTGCAATAGAAGGAGTTGAACGATAACTTGCACTAAGAGTTACAATTGATGATTCAAATTCTTTCTTTTTCTTTAATTGAAGTTTGAAGTCTTGAAAAACTTTTAATTGAGCATTTCTAAATCCGTAGATACTCTGTTTTTCATCTCCTACAACGAAGATATTGTGTTCTTTATCAAAATTATTTGTGAGTTTACTCAATATGCTGAACTGGATTGAGTCGGTATCCTGAAACTCATCTACCAGAATAAATTTATATCTTTCTGAAAGCTCTTTTTGGACTATTTCATTATCCAGCAATTTATCAGTTAGAATCAATAAATCATCAAAATCAAGTACCCCCTCGGTTAATTTGAATTCTTGAAATTTTTCCTTCGCTTGTTGATAAAGTTGAATTAAAGTTTCGATATAACGAAATTTCTTTTCTTCAGAGTTAATTGAAAAGTCGCAGTCTTTCAAATCTTTAAACTGATAAAAAATCTGCTGGAATTGAGATATGCATGAATTTTCTGTAAAGTATTTGAATTCTCTCTTTCGGACCTCAAATTTATCAGTTAGAAGTGTTTTGGTGATGAGTGAAAGTAATGATTTAAATTTTTCAAAATCAAAATCTTTAATGAGTAAGCTTAGCTCGTCTTCGATTTGTTTGATTTCTTGAATTACTTTCTCTCTATTTGATTTAACGGTAATCTCATTTTTTATACCTGAGAAAAGATTTAGTGCGTTTTCCAGGTGACTCAAGTTATTATCAAGAAAGTATTCCTTAGCTCTTTGAAGAATTTTATCGTAATAGATCTTGAATTTTTTTGCTTCATCTTGAGTTTGAGTATAAAGTTCATTTATCAATTTATCAGTGAAATATCTTTTTTCAATTAATCTGGAGAGAAGTTCAGAAGTTTTTTCTTTATCAAACATTCTTAAGAAGTCTTTTACTTTCTCTTCCTGGATATTCGCAATCAGTGTATCAACAATACTTTTTTCAATCAATTCCTTTTTAGTTAAATCATCAATTATATTGAACGAAGGATCAATACCAGCCTCTATTGGAAATTCCTTCAAAATATCGAAGCAGAATGAATGAATTGTAGATATTTTTGTTGAAAGGATATATTCTCGAAACTTCTTTAAATAAAAAAATTCTTCAGACCTGATTAAACTATTGAGCTTTTCGTCTATGGCATCAGAAATTTTTTTTAGTAATTCTGATGCAGCCTTTTCTGTAAAAGTTATAGCAACAATTTCTTTGAATCCAATTCGTTTATTTAAAATAGTTTCAATAAATCTACGCGTGAGAATAAAAGTTTTACCTGAACCAGCATTTGCAGTTACAATGGTATGGTTATTTAAATTAAGTGCCTGAAGCTGTTGGGGATTTAAAGTGCTCATAATTCTCATCTTTTATTTTTGGTATTGCAATCATCACAATAGTTCCTCTACCAACCTCGCTCTTAATCTCAATAGTTCCATTTAAGTCATCAAGAATTCTTTTTACGATTGGTAATCCAAGTCCTGTCCCTTCAGTTTTAGTAGAAAAATTAGGATCAAAAATTTTATCGAGAATTTCAGCTGGAATACCGGTTCCATTGTCTTCAATGTTAACGAAACAGTAATTTACATCACTGTATAATTTTATTGTGATTTTAGTTGAATTAGCTTGAATTGAATTTTTTACAAGATTGATAAAAATTCGTTTTAATTCTTCTTTATCAGCATTAACTATAAACTTTTCAGTTTTAATATGTTCAAAAGTGATTTCAGCCTGAGCAGAGAAAAGAGTGATAACCTCTTTTAGAATCTCCTCGAGGTTGCACTTCACGATAGTTCTTTCGGGCATTCTTGCGAAGTGGGAAAATTCGTTTGTTATTTTTGTCAATGCTTCCACCTGTTGTATCAACGAAGTAGAAACTTTTCCAAATATTCTTGAAAATTCCTTTCTGTTCTCTTTGTATAAGAATTGTAAATGTTGAAGTGAGAGTTTCATTGGAGTCAGTGGATTCTTAATTTCATGAGCTACTTGTTTCGCCATCTCTCGCCAGGCTTGTTCTCGTTCTGCCCTTGCTAATTTCTTTCGAGATTCATCCAGATCTGAAATCATTTTATTGAAAGCTTCAATCAGATCTCCAACTTCTCCCGTTTCTTTCGGTTCTAATTTGATTGAAAGGTCTCCACTCGAAACTTTTCGCGTAGCTTCAGTTAACTCAGAAATAGGCTTTGTTAAGCGTTCGAAGAATAGATTTCCGAAAAGGAAAATTAGTAGAATGGTTAATGAATAGGCACCAAAAATGAAAGTATCGATCTGTGCTAATTCTCTCTGAATTTTTTCTTGTTGATAAATGGTTGGAATCGAAATTATATAATTACCTTCTTTTGTGGATATTTTTTTATATCCTACCAGATAGGGGAATTTTGAAATATACTCAAATTCAAATGCATAATTCTTATACCCAACAGTTAGATCTAGATAAATCTTCACTGGA
>FWWM01011707.1_pt1 | contig 14917 bp, 8 predicted proteins | sample 2228351 | NCBI WGS metagenome assembly FWWM01 (sample SAMEA103939774, study PRJEB20133) | metagenome | reverse complement strand
CCGAGGGGGGTGCTGCGGACTGACTTGCGACTGGGTGACGCCCGAGGTGAGACCCCGAATGAAATACACTCCCTGGTTGCTCCTGCTGCTGGCGCTCGCGTGCGCTCCTCTTGGCGCAGACAGCGGAAATGCCCGCGCGCACACCATCCTGACGGACGGGATGCGCGCCACAGCGGACCCGGACGACGAGGCCTGGCTCACCCTGTACTCCGACTCCACCGAGCTTCCGAAGACCGTGTTCCAGCCCGGGGAATACAGCTTCTGGGGCGTCAACTCCCCCCAGGGCATCAATCCCGTCAAGACGCCGGACCTGCACGAGATGCTCAAGCAGGGGAACATCCGGGGCGTGCGGCTGGAGATCCCCTGGAACGGCCTGCAGCAGTATGTGTCGACGAACTACGACTGGGGAGAGGTGGAGGAGATGGTCGACCGCTACGCGGCCGACGGGATGACGGTCATCGGACTTCTCTCCTATGTTCCGGCGTGGGCCAACGGACACCGGGACCGCACCGCGCCGCCCATCCGTCCGGTGCTCGGCGAGGTGCTGGACCTGTCTTCCGGCACCGGCACGCTGGCGCACGCGCCGGTCGTGCACACCCCGTATCTCGTCCCCACCAACGCCGTCCCCGTAAGAGTCGAAGACGAGGTGCTGACGACGAACTTCACGGCGGGGCAGGTCCCGGTGACCAGCAGGCAGCCGGTCATTCCCGAGAGCGTGCGCGTGTGGGTGGACGAGAAGGACGGACAGGGCTGGAGGGAGTGGCAGCGCGTAGAGCGGCTCATCGAGTCGCCCGACGGAGCGACGCACTTCATGGCCGACTTCCGCGGACGCATCATGTTCCGCAACAACAATCTGTTCTGGCTGCACGGGAAGACTCCGAAGAACGGCTCCAGCATCAAGGTCACCTACGACGCATACGACACGAAGTACGACGGGAACACCGACTACTCTTATGACCACGTTACCGGAGTCATCACCGCCCAGCTCGGGCTCATCGAAGGCAGCATCGAGCGGGAGACGTTCGACTCCCCGACGCTGGATTCCCGGTGGCAGTGGATGGACGCTCCGGGTTCCTGGGACGCAAACCAGACGGCGCCGGGCCATCTCCGGGTGGATTCTTCGGCGGGGCTGCTGACCAGGGGGCACTTCCTGCACCAGACGCTGACGGGCTCGGGCGACTTCACGGTCCAGATGCGCGTGACCGCGATGCCCGGCGGTCATTGCGGGGTGATGATCTACCAGGACGAGCAGAACTGGTTCCGCTATTGCCTGACATCGGACCAGGGGCGTCCGTATCTGGTGCAGAGCCGCAACGGGGAGGTCACCCGGCTCGGGATGAGCGGCGAACTCGGATGGATGGTGCTTGCCCCGCGATGGATCGTGGTGCGCAAGCAGGGCTCCACCTTCACCTGCTTCACGTCGTCCAACAGCCTTTCGGGTCCGGACGGCGGGTATCAGTGGACGTATACGTTCGAGCGGGAGATGTCGTACCCTCTGAAGGTCGGCATCTCCATCTCGGGGAGCGCCGCCGGGCACCAGGTGGACGAGTTCCGCGTGGTGCTTCCGGCGATGTCCGCGCATCCCCAGGTGCGGGTGTTCTACGACTATCTGGACACGGAGCCCTGGGCGGCTTACGTGCGGGAGGTGGTCTCACACTTCAAGGACCGCATCAAGCACTGGGAGCTGTGGAACGAGCCGGACCAGAACTGGTGCTGGTCGGGGACCCAGGAGCAGATGGCCTTCATGGTGCGGGCGGGCTATCTGGCGGCCAAACAGGCGGACCCGCAGGCCGTCGTGATCGGTCCGGGTTATGCCAACGGAGCGAACCGCCACTACTCCACCATCTACAACACCATCGGCAGCCAGTTCATGGATGCTCTGGCGTGGCACCCTTACCTGTTCACCAACCGTCCGCCCGATGCCGTGAACTGGAAGACGAACCCGCACGTGGACGGGCGCTCTGCGATGCTCGCCAACGGCGACGAGCACAAGAAGGTCTACTTCACGGAGATGTCCAGCACCAGCGGGGTGACATCGTGGGGGGGAGGGAACAACGACCGGAAGCAGGCGGAGTACGGCCTGAGACTCGCGATGATGGCCCGGGGACTGGACTACGCCGGGGGCATCTCCTGGTGGCCTGCCGTGGACGAGGACTCGGTGGGCACCAGGGAGGACCACGGATACGGGGGGCACGACGGGCTGTTCTACTTCCACCGGGCGCAGATCTACATCGCGTCGCGCCTCAACAACATCGTCACCGTCACGACGGTGGAGCCGCATCCCTACCGGCCGGGAGACAGGGTCTATTTTCGGTCGAAGACGGCGTTCGGAGTCCGGGCCTACGAGGTGCTGAGCGTGCCGGGCCCCAACACCTTCACCTTCCGGCACGACGGCCCGAACACCGGCGAGGTCTGGACGGAAGAGAAGATCATCAACGGCATCTTCCCGAAGCCGATGTACTGGGCTTACCGCAATGCCGCCACGAATCGCGGCGTCCTGATGGACCTGGTCTCCTACGACGCGAGCGACAACCCCGTGCCGTCCTCCGGGAGTCACCAGGTCAGGAGGGTGGTCATCGGAGCGCAGGACCGTTCGCGCATCTCTCAGATCCGGGTGCTGACTTCGCTGACGGCGACGGATGATTCCGCGCGGCCGCGCCGCGTCGCGGCGCGGCATATCGGCCAGGCCGGGACCGCCCCGTTCGCGGTGAGCGTGCTGGATACGTCGCAGCATCTGAAGACCGAGCGCTGGACGGCGACCGCCACCGGACCGGCATCCTTCACCGTCACCGCTTCGGTGTCCGGCGCCCAGGGGACCGCGGTCCCGGGGGTGGAGTTCACTTCGGCGAACGGGGTGGTGCGGTTCACCATCCCCGCCGGGTCGTACGTCGCGGGCGACAGGTTCGAGTTCGAGACCTTCGCGGGAGACGGTTTCACCGAGCGGGCGGTCTGGACCAATCCGGGGCTTTCCGGACCCGGCGACATCAGCATCACCCTGCCGGCCCCTGTGGCCGCGCGATACGTCGCCATCCATTTCGTGCGCGCTCCCGGCGCATCCAGCATCAAGGTGGACGAGATAGCCGTCTACGATGCCTCCGACGCCAACGTCAGTCAGGGCAAGCTGTATCTGGTGGAGGGCTTCCAGGGCGGCCCGTCGGCGCCCGAGGACACCGAGCCGCCCGTCTCGTCGCTGGTCCTGACCCCCGACCCCGGAGCCGGATGGAGCCCGCAGCCGGTGACGGTCACGCTGACGGCCGCGGACGACCCGGGGGGTAGCGGCGTTCAGGCCATCTACTATTCGCTCGACGGATTCGCTTCCTCCACCCTGTACACCGGGCCGTTCGTGCTCGGTGCGGGCTCTCACGCGCTCCAGTTCCGGGCTGTGGACGTGCGCGGGAATCAGGAGGCGGTGCGCTCCGCTCTGGTGCGCGTGGACCCGAACCCTCCCTCGGGCAGCATCATCATCCAGGGAGGAGCCGGATATGCCACGGGCCGGAGCGTCACGCTGACCCTGTCTGCCACCGACGACCTGAGCGGCGTGGCGGGGATGTCCTTCTCCTCCAACGGGGCCTCCTGGACCGCTCAGGAGCCCTATGCCGCCTCGAAGAGCTGGACCCTACCGGCCGGTGACGGGGTGAAGACGGTGTATGTCCGCTTCCGGGACGCCGCGGGGAACTGGTCCGCCGCCTTCCACGACACCATCATCCTGGACGAGACGCCTCCCTCGGTGCCTCAGGGGCTCTCGGCTTCCATCGTCGGAGGGTCCCAAGTCCGGTTGGAGTGGCAGCCATCGACGGATGCCGTTGGAGTCGCGGGATACGAGGTCCTGCGCAGCGGCCAGCTGCTCGCTTCGACGTCGGGCACAGAGCTGGTGGACGCCGGGGTCGCGATTGGCGGGAACTACTCGTACACGGTGCGGGCTTTCGATCAGGCCGGGAACCGCTCGGCCCAGTCTGAAGCCGTGGCGGTGGCGCTGCTGCAGGAATCTCCGGTGCTTGACCTGGAGCTGTCGGGCAGCATCCCGGACCCCCGCCCGGGAGACCGGGTGACCATCACGGTGGCCTATGCCAACCACGGGGAGTCCGACGCGTCCAACGTGGCCATCAGCTGCCCGCTCCCGGACCACACATCCTACGTGGAGGGCAGCGCAAGCGGCGGAGGGGTGTACGACCCCGACAGCCGTCTGGTCCGCTGGCAGGTGGCCTCCGTCCCCGCAGGGGCGAGCGGCACCTTCACCTTCGACGTCATCGTGGACTGACGTCTCTCCGGACATGTCCTTCCGGGCGCACGCCGTGGCTCGCGGATGGCCGCTGCCGCTATTCAGGCGAGGCGCTCCCCCGCCGATAATATCAGACCGGAAGCCCGGCTTGACCGGGCGCCGGTCCCCGGTCTTGTCCCGGGGCCTCCGGTGGAGGAGCGGATGGTCAACGAGACAGATTTCTCCGAGTTTCTGGACGTCTACATCCAGGAGGCCAACGAGCAGATCGAGAAGCTCGACGACGGCCTGTTGAGGCTCGAGAAAGAGCCTGCCGACACGGATATCCTGAACGCCATCTTCCGCGCCGCGCACACCCTGAAGGGTTCGTCGGCCACGATGGGGTTCTCCCACATCAAGGACCTGACCCACGACGCGGAGAACCTGCTGGACGCCCTGCGCTCCGCTCCGCCGGAGGCCAGGAGCGCCGCCGTGGACAGTCTGCTGGCCACAACGGCGGTCTTGCGTGCCTTCGTGGACGGGCTGCAGGAAGGGGACGCGTCCGGCAAGGGGCTGGAGGACGAGGTCGCCGAGGTCAGGGCGCGCCTGGCCGAGGCGATGCCGTCGCGGGCATCGTCCCCCTCCGGCGAAAGCCCGAAGGAGGCGCGCAGGAAGGCCCCCTCCGGACCGGGCGTACGGTTCGAGATCCGCTTTCGTCCCGACTGCCAGATGCCCGCGGTCCGCGCGTTCATGGCCACCCAGACCCTGGAAGGCGCGGGGAACGTCCTCTGGACGGACCCCTCCGGAGATGCTCTCGACGCTCTGCAGGTCTCGGACGTCCTGACCGTGGGCGTGGAACTGCCGGAGGACGCCGATGCCGACGCTCTGGCGGCGCGCGTGGCCGACATCCCGGAGATCGAGTCCTGCCGGGTGTTGAAGGCGGAGGAGGAGCGGGCGGCCGCTCCCGAGGCCGGCCAGGCGAAGGCCGCCGCCCAGCGGAAGTCCGGAGCGGAATCACAGGAGGGGATGCAGACGGTCCGGGTCGCCGTGGAGCTGCTGGACCGGCTGGTCAACCTCGTCGGCGAGCTGGTCGTGGACCGGACCGGGCTTGCGCTCATCGAGGGGAACCTCTCCGGCAAGTTCGAGTCGGACGAGTCCGTGCAGAGCCTCCGGGCCATCAACAGCCATCTCGGACGCATCGTCACGGACATCCACGACGAGATCATGCGGATGCGCATGCTGCCCGTGGGGCAGGTCTTCCGTCGCTATCCGCGGATGGTGCGCGACCTGTGCCAGAAGCTGGGTAAGAAGGCGGACCTCATCCTGGAGGGGGAGGAGACCGGTCTGGACCGCTCCATCCTGGAGGATATCGTGGACCCGCTGACCCATCTCCTGCGGAACGCTCTCGACCACGGTATCGAGAAGCCGCAGGAGCGCCTGGAGAAGGGCAAACCGGAGACCGGCAGGGTGGTGCTGTCGGCCAGGCACGAGGAGGGGCACGTCGTCATCGAGATCGAGGACGACGGGAAGGGCATCGACGCCGCAAAGGTGCGCGATGCCGCGGTCGCCCGGGGTGTCATCTCCGCTGAGGCCGCCGCGAAGCTCGACGAGCGCGACAGCCTGATGCTGCTCTTCGCATCCGGCGTCAGCACCGCCGAGAAGATCACCGAGATCTCCGGGCGCGGGGTGGGGATGGACGTGGTGAAGAACAACATCGAGAAGCTCCACGGCCAGATAGAGGTCGCCTCCCGGCCCGGGGAGGGGTCGCGCTTCACCGTCCGCCTTCCCCTTACGCTCGCCATCGTCCCCGCGCTCATCGTGCGCTCCAGCGGACGGCTGTTCGCCATCCCTCTGGCATCCGTGGTCTCCACCACCATCGAGCAGTCCAGCCGCATCCACACCATCGAAGGGGTGCCCTGCGTGGTGGTCCGCAATCAGACGCTGCCGCTCATCAGCGCCGGTTCGGTGTTCGAGGGCAACGATGCGAGCATCCCGCGGCAGGAGGAGTTCACGGTCGTCATCGTGCAGAGCCGCGGGAAGAACGCGGCCTTCGCCGTGGACGAGATGGTCGGGAAGATGGAGATCGTCGTGAAGTCGCTGGGTTCCTATCTCGGCGAGATTCCCGGCTTCTCGGGAGCGGCCATCCTGGGCGACGGCCATATCGCCCTCATCGTCGATGTGGCGTCGATGCTCGACATGCTGCGGCGCAGACGGGCCATGGCCGCCTGACGGCGCCCGGCAGGACTTCAGGAGGTTTGTGCGTTGAGGCAGACGGATCTGACATACGAGGAGTTCGTCGCGCAGATCAGGCAGCGGACCGGAATCGACCTTTCCCTGTACAAACAGGAGCAGATGCAGCGGAGGCTGAAGGGCTCCATGGAGCGGGCCGGCGCGGACGGATACGGCGCATATCTGCGCCTGCTGGACACCGACCCCAGGGCGCGGCAGGTGTTCCTCGACCGTCTGACCATCAACGTCTCGGAACTGTTCCGCAACCCCGAGCACTTCAACACTCTGGCGGAGCGCGTGCTCCCGGAGGTCGCCGCCGGGAAGAGAAGTGTGCGCATCTGGAGCGCGGGCTGCTCCTACGGCGCCGAGCCGGTGTCTCTTGCGGTGCTGGCTCTGGAGAAGCTGCCCGGAGTCTCGTGCGAGATCCTCGCCACCGACATCGACGAAAGCATCCTGAAGGCGGCGGCGAAGGGCGAGTTCCAGGACCCGGACATGAAGAACGTCAACGCTCAGCGCCGGGCGCGCTGGTTCAGCCGGGACGGGAGCGTGTGGAGGGCAAAGCCGGAGCTGATGCGCCTCATCCGCTTCCTGAAGCACAACCTGCTGGCCGATTCCGCGCCCGGGGTGTTCGACCTCATCGTCTGCCGGAACGTGGTCATCTACTTCGGGGACGAGGCGAAGGACCGGGTGAACAGGATGTTCTTCCAGGCGCTGCGTCCGGGCGGATACCTTTTCGTCGGCGGTACCGAGCGCGTCGCGGACAGCGAGCAGATAGGCTTCGACAATCCCCTGCCTTTCTTCTACCGCCGTCCCCGCTGAGCCGGCTCCGGGAGGAGGCGGGGAGGTTCGCGTGTAACCCTCCGGAGGCGGAACCGTGCCGCCCCCGGAGGTCCCGAATATGCGTCCTGCCCGGCTTCTTCCCGCGGCGCTGCTGCTCCTGTGTCTTCTGCCGGCAGCCTGCTTTCCGAACAATCCCTACGGAGTGATGACCCTGACCGGTGGAGGCGACTCCACCGGGATGCTGAAGCACTTCCGGCTTGCGCGAGAGTTCGCCGGGGAGTGGGGATACGTCCGGGTGGGGACGGACTTCACGCGGGAAGGCATCGACGACCTGGAGCGTGTCCTGGTCATCTGCCGGGCGCTCCACCTCATCCCGGTGGTCACGGGCTTCCACCTGCCGCTCTCCTTCTACGAGGACGCGGAGCGCAACATCCCCCGTCGCGACCCAGACGGGTCGCTGGCATCGTTCGAGCGCGCCTACGAGGACTGGCTCCGGGAGGTCTGCCGGCGGGGTCTGGTCATCCCATACTTCGAATACGGCAACGAGGTGAACGGCGGGTATTTCGCCGACCACCCCGAGGCTTATGCGGAGATGTGCATCGCCGCCAGCCGCGCGTTCAAGCGGGTGGACCGCTCGCTCAGCTTCGGCACGGCCGGGATGGCCGGGTGCGCGCTCGATTTCTACGAGAAGATGCTCCGAAAGACGCCGGAGCTCGTCCGGAACGTGGACCACTGGGGGTTCCACCCGTACGGGGTCAATCACCCGCCCGGATACGGGCGCATCTTCGACGACTATGCGCTCGACTGCCACATCGACTTGGTGCAGCTGCTGCAGAGGTTCGGGGTGGCAGACCCGGTGCTCATCGCGACGGAAACGGGCTACGAGCTGGGCAACCAGCGCGACAGACGGTTCCCCAGGATAACGGAGGAGCTGAGAGCGCGGTACCTCGTCGAAGCCTACACGCGCTTCTGGGAGCCGGACCGGCACATCCGGGCGGTGATGCTGTTCGTGCTGCAGGACGTGCGCTGGCAGAACTGGAACGGCTGGGACCTGGTGCGGGAGGACTACTCGCTCACCCCGGCCTACGAGGCCATCCGGGACCTGCCGAAACCGCAGGGCCGGGACTATCTCCCCTCGGGGCCGTGCCGGGTCGGCGGACGCGTGACGGATACGGTCCTGGGACGCGTGGTCGAGGATTACGTCGTGTGGATCCGACGCCCTTCCGGGCCCCTGTATGCGGCGGTCACGGACGCGGAGGGGCGCTTCGAGATAGCGGGAGTCCCTGAGGGGGAATACGCCATCTCAGGGTTCCGTGACGGATTCACGTCCGCCGGTCCCGCCATGGTCGCTCTGAAGGAGGGAGCCGCCGCCGTATGGGACGCCGCCGTGGAGCGCGCGGGGCTGCTCGCCCAGCTGGATGGTCCTGCCACCCTGCAGGTCCCTCCGGGCTATACGGCCTCGCTGGCCGGCCATTCCGTCTCCCTGGACGAAAGCGTCAGGCGCAGCGGACTCTCCAGCCTTCGCATCGAAGCCAACGGCCGCGAGGCGGCGGTCTGGCAGGTGACGGGCTACGAGTCCGTGCTGCCGGGCCGGGTCTATGCCGCGGAGGTGTGGGTGAAGACGCGGGACCTTGTCCCGGGCGGCGGAGCTGGCGCTTCCCTGCACATCCAGGTGACCGACAGCTCGGCCCGGGAGCTTGCCACCGCCGAGATTCCTCTCGGGCGCGCGGGGACGACGGACTGGACCCCTCTCACCCTGGTCGTGGCTCCTCAGCCCGAGGCGCGGCGGCTGTGGGTGTCCCTGAAGGTGGACGCCGTCTCGGGTACCGTGTGGTTCGACGACCTCTTCGTCCACGAGGCGTCGTGGCCGCTTCCCGGCGCCGTCGGCAGGGAAGGAAGCGGCTCCGTCTCGGGTTCCGTCACGGGGGACAACATCGTCTTCGGGGAGCGCGAGTATCTGTCGGACGCGGTCGTGTTCACCGTTCCGCTCGGGAAGTGGTCCAGGACGGACTCTCTGGGACGTTACCGTATCGAGGGGCTTCCGCCCGGCGATTACCGGGTGGCGGCGTTCCATCCCGGATATGCCGCGGTGGCATCGCCCGTGAGAGTGGAGCAGGCGGAGGAGCAGGTGGACCTTCTCCTTCCGGCGCGGCAGTATCCTTCCGAACTGCGCAATGCGGGATTCGAGGAGCCGGTGAGCCATCCCACGTGGTTCCGCGACTGGAGCCGCTTCGGCACGACCGAAGGCATGCAGACTGCCGGGTGGCATCGGGGGCTGCCCGAACATCCCGACGGGTTCCAGCCCCGCTCCGGCAAGGGATTCTACGGGGCGGTCGCGGGCTCCAACATCAAGGACGGGGGCATCTTCCAGACCATCGCCGTGGAGCCCCACGCCCTTTACGAGGTCAGCGCCTGGAGCTACACCTATCAGACGGGAGAGGGTGTTCGCGGGGACGTGGCCAACCGTCTCGGGGTGGACCCCACCGGCGGACGCGACCCCCGCTCGCCGTACGTCATCTGGACTCCGGCCCGTCCCAGCCACCGGACCTGGTCCCGGATGTCCCTGCGGGTGCGGCCGGTGGGACCCGCGATGACGGTCTTCCTTCATCATCTTCAGGTGCACGGCCTGACATTCAACTGCAACCTGTTCGACGACGTGGAGGTCCGCAGGCTCGGACCTCCGGACCCCTCTCTGGAGGCTTCGCTCGGACAGGACCAGGGGAGAGACTGAGAACGATGCTGCAGATCGATACGGACCTTCGTCCCGCGGACCTGCTCCCGGGCATCCGCCGGATGTGGGAGCTTTCCGCGCGCAAGATCCTTGACATCGAACAGAGCTGGCGGCCGGAGGACGGGGCGCCCGTGTTCACCGTGAAGGGGCGCTACACGGCCCGGGGCTGGACCGAGTGGACCCAGGGGTTCCAGTTCGGGTCTGCCATCCTCCAGTATGACGCCACGGGCGAAGAGACGTTCCTGCGTCTGGGGCGGGAGAACACGCTGCGCAGGATGGCGGGTCACGTGACCCACACGGGGGTGCACGACCACGGGTTCAACAACATCAGCACCTACGGCAACCTGCTGCGTCTGATGCAGGAAGGGCGCATCCCGGACGATGCCTGGGAGCGCGAGTTCTACATCCTTGCGCTGAAGTGCAGCGGGGCGGTGCAGGCGCGGCGCTGGACCTGCATCGCGGACGGGGGAGGCTTCATCTACTCGTTCAACGGGCCCCACTCGCTCTTCGCCGACACCATCCGCTCTCTGCGCTCGCTCGCCGTCGCGCACGCGCTCGGGCATGAGCTTCTGGGAGAGAAGGACCGGCGCATCTCCCTGCTGGAGCGCCTGGTGGACCACGCCCGCGCCACCGCGCGCTACGCGGTCTACTATGGCACGGGAAGGGACGCCTACGACGTCCGCGGAAGGGTGGCGCACGAGAGCATCTTCAACATTAACGACGGCAGCTACCGGTGTCCGAGCAGCCAGCAGGGGTATTCACCCTTCACCACCTGGACCCGCGGGCTGGCGTGGGTCATGTGCGGGTGCGCCGAGCAGCTGGAGTTTTTGTCCGGGCTTCCCGACAGCGCTCTTGAGCCGTTCGGCGGGCGGGCGGAGGTGGAAGGCGTCCTGCTGGAGGCTGCGCGCGCCACGTGCGATTTCTACATCGCGAACACTCCCGTCGACGGCATCCCCTACTGGGACACGGGAGCGCCCGGTCTGGCGCAGATGGGGGACGTCCTCTCCCGTCCGGCGGAGCCCTTCAACGACTTCGAGCCGGTGGACTCGTCCGCTGCCGCCATCGGAGCCCAGGGGCTGCTGCGCCTGGGGCGGTGGCTGGAGGCTCAAGGGCAGCCGGAGGCCGGCCGGCGGTATCTGCAGGCGGGATTGACGGTCCTGGCCGGACTTCTGCAGCAGCCCTATCTCAGCGTGGAGCCCGGACATCAGGGACTCCTGCTGCACAGCGTCTACCACCGTCCCAACGGCTGGGATCATGTGCCGGAGGGGCGCAGGGTGCCCTGCGGGGAGTCCAGCATGTGGGGTGACTATCACCTGCGGGAGGCCGCCCTGCTGGTGCAGAGGATGGCCGATGGAGGCCCGGACCTGGTGTTCTACGGGGGCGTGCCGAAGGAGCGGATGGCGGATGGATAGGGTGGCGATCGTCACGGGAGGGTCCCGGGGCATCGGGCTGGGCATCGCCCGGGCGCTGGCGCGCGAGGGGTGGTCGCTGGTGGTCAACGGCCGGCGTCCCGAGAGTGAGGCGGCTGGCGCGCTGGAGTCTCTGAGGAAGGATTCGCCCGGCGTGCTGTACGTGCAGGCGGACATCAGCGACGCCGCCGGTCGCCTCCGGCTGCTGGATGCGACCCGGGAGCGGTTCGGGCGGCTGGATGCGCTGGTGAACAACGCGGGCGTCGCTCCGGATGTGCGGGCGGACATTCTGGACGCCACCGAGGAGAGCTTCGACCGCCTTGTGTCCATCAACCTGAAAGGCCCCTATTTCCTGACTCAGGCGGCGGCGCGCTGGATGCTGCAGCAGAGGGAGGCGGATCCTTCCCGGGAGGGGACCATCGTCAATATCACCTCCATCTCGGCGACCACGGCTTCCGTGAACCGCGGGGACTACTGCATCACGAAGGCCGGCCTGGCCATGGCCAGCAGGCTGTGGGCGGTGCGGCTGGCCCCTCACGGCATCCGGGTCTACGAGGTGCGGCCCGGCATCATCGAGACCGACATGACGGCGGGCGTCCGCGAGAAGTATGACCGCCTCATCGCCGAAGGGCTGCTGCTGCAGCCGCGCTGGGGGACGCCCGATGACGTGGGGCACGCTGTGGCCTCCCTGCTGCGGGGCGACTTTCCCTACTCGACGGGCAGCGTGCTGATGGTGGACGGCGGCTTCTCGGTGGAGCGGCTGTAGAGGCTGGCGGCGGCCTAGCGCTGCACGCGTCCGCTCGCGTCGCCGCCCATCAGCTTCTCCACCTCGGCCACCGAGACCCGGTTGAAGTCGCCCGGGATGGAATGCTTCAGACAGCTGGCGGCGACGGCGAACTCCAGCGCGTCCCGCGAGCTCTCGTAGCGCCTGAGCCCGAAGATAAGCCCGGCCGCGAACGCATCTCCTCCGCCCACACGGTCCACGATGTCGGTTATCTCGTATTTCCGGCTCACGTGGAAGGCTTCGCGGTCGTTCAGGCAGGCCGACCATCCGTTGATGTCCGCGCCGCGGCTTTCGCGGAGCGTGATGGCCATCGCCCGCACGTTGGGGAACTCCTCCAGCACCCGCTCGGTCAGCTTCCGGTAGGCCTCGGCCTCCAGGCGTCCCGACTCCACGGACACATCCACCTGGATGCCCAGCGATTTCTGGCAGTCCTCTTCATTGGCGATGCCCACGTCCACGAAGCCCATGATCATCCGCATGACTTCGGGGGCGCTCTTCCCGTACTTCCAGAGCTTAGCGCGGTAGTTCAGGTCGCAGGAGACCGTCAGCCCCTTGTCTCGGGCCGCCTGGACCGCCTCCAGAGCCAGATTGGCCGCCGACGCTGAGAGCGCCGGGGTGATGCCGGTGACGTGGAACCAGTCCGCGCCGTCCAGCGCCCGCTCCCAGTCGATGTCCCCCGGCCCCGCCTTCGCCATACACGAGCCCGCGCGGTCGTAGACCACCACGGACGGGCGCTGATTGGCGCCGTTCTCCAGGAAATAGATGCCCATCCGCCCTTCCGCGCGTGCGATGTGCGAGGTATCCACCCCGAAGCGGCGAAGCTCTCCGACGCACGCGTCCCCGATGGGTCCCTGCGGCAGCACGCTGACGAATGCGGCCTGCGCTCCGAAGTTCGCAAGCGACACCGCGACGTTCGCCTCTCCGCCCCCGAAGGTCGCCTCCAGCAGCGGCGACTGGAAAAGCCTCTCGTGCCCCGGCGATTTCAGCCGGAGCATGACCTCACCGAATGTCACGACCCTGAAGCTCAACTCTGGACGTCTCCTTCCTGCCGGTTGCCTGCCCTCAAAGCCCCTTAGCCGTGCGGGCGATGCTGACGGCTTCCGCGGTCAGCCGCTCGATCTCATCGAAGCGTCCCGCCTGCGCCAGCTCCTTGCGGACCATCCAGCTTCCGCCGCACGCCGGCGCCTGCCTGAAGGAAAGGTAGGAAGCCAGGTTCTTCTCGTCGATGCCGCCCGTGGGCACGAACTGAAGCGAACCGAACGGCGCCGCCAGGGCCTTCAGCATCCCGAGCCCGCCCAGGGGCTCCGCCGGGAAGAACTTCACCCAGGTCAGGCCCATCTCCACGGCCGCCATCAGGTCGGAGGGGTTGCTGCAGCCGGGAAGGACGGGCGTTCCGTTCTCCTGCGCGAACCGGACCACGCTGCGGCTGAACCCGGGGCTCACGAGGAATGCCGCCCCGGCTTCCAGAGCCTGCCGCGCCGACTCCACCGTCAGCACCGTCCCGGCGCCCACAAGCATCCCGGGCATCTCCCTGCGGACGCGGGCGATGGCGGCTGCGGCGGCTGCCGTGCGGAAGGTTATCTCCGCGACGGAAAGTCCGCCGCGCTCCAGCGCCCTGCAGGTCTCCAGCGCTTCCTCTTCGCTGGATGCGACCACCACCGGCACCACGCCGGCGCGCCCGATGACTTCGAAAACGTCTGACACGTCGCGCTCTCCCCGTTCGTTTCTGGCCATTTGTTCGACCCTGCGCCCCGTACTCCCTGCCGTCCCGCTGTCATCCGCGCGCGGCGCAGGAACCGGGCGGCCCGTTCCGCAGTTCTCTTTCTGCGAGGGACCGACGCTCCCTCGGACTGCACGACTCACAAAAGGAGGCACAACACCATGGCCGATCCCGTCATCGCCGAACGCAGCCCGTCCGTCATGCGTCTTGAGCCGGGCACCTATTACTGGTGCCGCTGCGGTCTGTCCAAGGACCAGCCCTTCTGCGACGGTTCCCACGAGGGGACGGACTTCACTCCGCTGGAGTTTACCATCGAAGCGGAGCGCAGCGTCGCTCTCTGCCGCTGCAAGCATACCGCCAACCAGCCGATGTGCGACGGCACGCACCGTCAGCTGCCCTGACGGAGCGCCAGGTCACTCGACGGATGTCACCTTGCCGGAGCGGCGGAACTCCCCGGCGACCAGTCCCCGGTCGCTGGCCATCTGTTCGAGAATCAGCTCCTGCGCGATGCAGCAGGCAAGGGGGAACAGCGCGGGCTCGGGGCAGGGGATGTGCAGGACCGTCACCCGCCCGCCAGGCTCGGACGGCTTGGCGGTGATGAGGACCGTCCGGGCGCCGAGAGACGCTGTCTCGGCGGCCATCTTCCGGACAAGGTCGCCGGGAGCAGTCCCGTCCGCGAAGAACACCACCGGGCTGTCCGGCCCGACCATCTCCATCGGACCGTGCCGGAAGGCTCCTCCCGTGAGGGCGCAGGTGTGGATGTGGACCCCCTCCTGGAACTTCAGCGCCGCCTGGCGCGCGGCGGCCATCGAGGGTCCTCTGGCCACGAAGGTCAGAGTCCCCGAATCTGCGAGGGAGCGCGCCGCGGCCTTCGCATCCGGGGCGCGCTGCCCGGCCCACTCGTCCAGTTGGGCCGCAATGCCCTCCAGCGACCCCAGGGTGGCCGCCGTGTCCCGGCCCGTCAGCGCCTCCGGCAGAAGAGCCAGGAGGGCCAGCGTGTTGGAGTAGGTCTTCGTGGAGATGGAGACCTCCGCGCCGGCCAGCATCGGCAGATTGACGCGGGCCATCC
>FWWM01011701.1_pt1 | contig 14923 bp, 11 predicted proteins | sample 2228351 | NCBI WGS metagenome assembly FWWM01 (sample SAMEA103939774, study PRJEB20133) | metagenome | reverse complement strand
CCTTTGCCGAAATCCGCGAAGCTTATCGAGTTTTCCGAGCGGAAACCAACGTGGAACTGGTCGTTCATCCCGGCGGTCACGTCTTCCACGGCGCGCGCTTTCTGGAGCGGCTGGGGGAATTGACCGGACCGGCAAAGCCGTAATCCGAACCGCGCGGACGCTGCCGGAGAATCTCCTCCGGCATCCCGCCGGGCGCCCGGCGCGGACGGCGACATTCCGGGACACGCCGGCCTATTCGCGCCGCTTGGTGTCGAACCAGATGGTCACCGGGCCGTCGTTGACCAGTTCCACCTGCATGGCCGCGCCGAATTCACCCGTGGCCACCGGGCGGCCCGAATCCGCCTCCAGTCGGCGCACAAAGGCCTCGTACAAGGGAATGGCCGTCTCCGGACGAGCGGCGTTGGCGAACGAGGGGCGGTTGCCCTTGCGCGTGCTGGCGAAGAGCGTGAACTGGCTGACGACCAGAATCTCCCCGCCCACCTCCTGCACCGAACGGTTCATTAACCCCTGCGCGTCGCTGAAGATGCGCAGGCGGGCGAGCTTGCCGCTGAACCAGGCGACGTCCTCCTCCGTGTCCGCCGCTTCCACCCCCAGCAACACCAACAGACCCGGACCAATGGCGGCCCGGACCGCGCCGCCGATTCGGACCGACGCCCGGGAAACGCGTTGCACCACCGCGCGCATGTGCACGCTGCGCATTGGGCGTTGTGCCGCCCCGTTCGGCAAGTGCAAAGCTCGCCGGGTGGACGGACGCCGACGCCGTGCTAAACTAACGCTCCACAGGCCCAGTCATTGCGAACCCTGAGCCCATGAAGGCCTGTTGCCAACGAATCGCCGAAAGCCGCGCCAGGGCGGCCTTTACCCTCATCGAACTCCTCGTGGTGATCGCTATCCTCGCGATTCTGGCCGGCCTGCTCCTGCCCGCGCTCTCGCGAGCCAAGGCCAAGGGGCAGGGTATCAAATGCATGAGCAACCTCAAGCAGTTGCAGTTGGTGTGGCATTTCTACGCCGACGACAATGGCGACAAGACCGCCACCTCCGGCTATACCCGGCCCGTGGAGCCGACGGCCTGGGTGGACGGCTGGCTGGACTTCAACGGCGCCAATCCCGACAACACCAACACCGCCGCGCTCCAGGACCCCCGCCGCTCGAAATTCGCCACCTACCTGACCGCCGTTGAGGTGTACAAATGCCCGGCGGACCAGAGCGCCGTGCGCATCGGCGGCCGCAGCCATCCGCGCGTGCGCAGCATGGGCATGAGCCAGGCCTTCGGCCCGGGCGACTGGCTGGACCCGGCGGGCTTCCAGGCCAACGTCACCTCCAAGAAGTATCGCGTTTACTACAAGACCAGCGACATTGTGGCCCCCGGCCCCGCGCAATGCTACGTGCTGCTGGACGAGCATCCGGACAGCATCAACGCCGGCGGGTTCGCCAACATGATGGTGGAAACCCCCGCCGCGGCCCGGATCATTGATTTTCCGGCCAGCTACCACAACGGCGCGGCGGGCATCTCCTTTGCCGACGGCCACGCCGAAATCAAAAAATGGCTGGACCCGCGCACCCGGCCGCCGATTCGCTACGCGGGCGAGCTCACCCTGAACGTGGCCTCCCCGCACAACCAGGACATGATCTGGCTGGCCGAGCGTACCTCCAGCCGCAACCGCTGAACGCCTCCATGACCCGTACCGACCTTCACTCCGCCGCCGCCCGCCCCTGCCGGGCGTTTACCCTGATCGAGCTGTTGGTCGTCATCGCCATCATTGCTATCCTGGCCGGCCTGCTCCTGCCGGCGCTTTCGCGGGCCAAGAGCAAGGCGCAGCGCACCCTCTGCGCCAGCAATGCCAAGCAGTGGGGCGTGGCCCTGCACCTCTACGGCGCGGACCACCGCGACAGCTTTCCGGACAACAGCGACGGCTACCACCTGAGCTGGATGGGGACCAACATGGCCGCCTTCTGGCGCGGGTACCTCATCCCGTCCGAAAAGCCCCGCGCCAAAACCGACAAAAAAGCCCCCAATCACGTGCTGTTCTGCCCCACCGACGAATGGCATCGCCAGGCCGACACCTGGCGGCTCAACGACCCGAGCTCCGAGCTCAAACCCATCCTCACCGGCTACTTCTATTTGCCGGGCCGGGTGGACGGCAGTTGGCCTTACAACGCCGAGGGGCTCGGTCCCTGGCATTTCCGGAAAAAACTCGGCGGCGAATACGCGCAGGCGCCGGTGCTCATTGACCGCCTCCAGGGCTTGGGGCCGCGCACCACCAACGTGCTGGATTCCCGCCTGCGCTGGGTCACCACCGACGAGGGCCGCACCTTCCGCACGCCGAACCACCCGGTCGGTTCCGGCCCGCCCGAGGGCGGCAATTTTCTTTTCGAGGACGGCCACGTCACCTGGTACGTCAACCAGCGCGTGAGCCTGGGCTCGGGCTTGGGCGAATGGCAGTGCTTCTACAAAATCTCCCTGAACTGACCGGCCACGAAACCGGGGACGATTCCGGCCTTGCTCTGTTTGGGAACGCGAAGCGGCTCAGTAGCTCATCCGGTCCAGTTTCACCTTGCCCCGGAAAATCCAGTAGATGCTCACCGTGTAGGCGAGCACCACGGGCAGGCCGAGGAGCGCGATGGTCAGCATGATCCCGAGGGTTTTGGGCGAGGAAGCGGCGTTGTAAATGGTCAGACTGTTTTCCGGATTGGGATTGCTCAACACCAGGTGCGGAAACATCTCCAGCCCGAACAGCGTCATCAGCGCGACCATCGCGACACAGGAGGACAGAAACGCGCGGAAATCCCGGCCATGATGAATTTCGCGAGGGATGTTGGCGATGGCGAGCATGTTGACCAGCGCCACGCTGAACAGCCACGGATGCGCGCGGACGCGCGCGGCCATGTGCGGCACATACAGCAGCGTGGCCATCGTGGTGATGGCGTAGCAGATGATGAAGAAGATGAGTGTGTTGTTCACCCAGCCGCGGACCTTGTCGTGCAGTTCGCCCTCGGTTTTCATCACGACATACAACGCGCCGTGCATCGCGAACAATGCCACGGTCGTGATGCCCAACAGCAGGGCGTAGGGATGCAGCAGGCCGAGGAACGTTCCGGCAAATTCGCCCCGGTCATCAATCGGGATGCCCCACGCGATGTTCCCCATCGCCACGCCGATGAGAAAACTCGACAAGACGCTGCCGGCGGCGAACCCCGCGTCCCACATCTGCCGCCACCAGCGCATCGGCTGCTTGCTGCGGAACTCGATGGCCACCGCGCGGAAGATCAGCGCCACCAGCAACAACATGAATGCCAGGTAAAAGCCGCTGAACACCGTGGCATACACGTTCGGAAACGCCGCAAACAACGCGCCGCCGCCGGTCACCAGCCAGACCTCATTGCCATCCCAGACCGGGCCGATGGCGTTGAGCAGGATGCGGCGGTGCTCGTCCTTCCTTGTGAACAAGTGCAACGCGCCCACGCCCAGATCGAAACCGTCGAGCAGCGCGTAGCCGGTGAAGAGGACGCCCACCAGGATGAACCAGGTGGTGTTCAAGTCGAGCCAGTCGGGCCAGTTCATGCGGAGAGCGGGGAAAGCGTTAGACCGGTTGCGACGGGGTGGGCGCCGCCGACCGCGCGGGCAACGCCAGCTTCCCGGTGGGAATGAGGTCGGCGTCGTCCGGACCGTGTTTGATTTTGTCGTTCAACAGGTAGATGAACACCGCCAACAGCAGCACGTAAACCAGCGTGAACAAAATGAGCGAGGTCAGGACGGCCTCCGCTTTGACCACGGCGGACAACCCCTCCGAGGTCCGCATGAGGCCATGAACGATCCACGGCTGGCGGCCCATTTCAGCGGCGAACCAGCCCGCCTGGTTGGCGATTTGGGGGCCGAGCACGGAAAACACCAGCCCCCACAGGAACCCGCGTCGCTGGAAGAGCCGTCCGCGCCAGCAGAGAAACGCGCCGGCCAACGACAGCCCGATCAACCCGAAGCCGATGATCACCATGAGATGGTAAAGCTGGAAATTGCTGTTCACCCGCGGACGATCCCCGGGGGCAAATTCGCGCAGGCCCTTGACCGCGTTGGTGCCGCCGAGCAGCAGCCGGCTCAGCGGCTGCGGCAGCGCGATGCCGCGCACCCGTTCATTTTTCTCGTCCACCCAGCCGAAGAGGTAGATGGGCAGTTCACCGGTCTCGTAGTGCCCCTCGAAGGCCGCCATCTTGGCGGGTTGGTTCTTGATGACGCCCAACGCGCTGGAATGGCCGGTGACCAGTTGCAACAACGACGCCACCACCGCCACGCCCAGCCCGACCTTCATTGAGGCTTTGGCAAACGCCTCGTGGCGGCGGCGCAACAGATAGAAGGCGCTCACGCTGATGACGAGAAACGCGCCCGCCTGCCAGCAGCCCAGGAGCGTATGCGAAAGCCGGTCCATCGAGGACGGATTGAACACCATCGCCCAGAAATCGGTGATCACCGCGCGGGGGCCAAGCGGTGTCTCCTCGATCCGGTAACCCGCCGGCGTCTGCATCCAGGAATTGGCCACCACGATCCACACCGCGCTGAAATGCGCCCCCAGACAGACCATCCACGTGGCGAAGTAATGCACCGTGCGGCTCACCTTGTCCCAACCGAACAGCAGCACCGCGAGAAAGCCGGACTCGAGGAAGAACGCAAAAATCCCCTCCGCCGCCAGGGCGCTGCCAAACACATCCCCGACAAACCGCGAATACGCCGCCCAGTTGGTGCCGAATTCAAACTCCATCACAATGCCCGTCGCCACCCCGATGGCGAACGTCAGCGCAAACACCTTCGTCCAGAACCGCGCCATCTGGTGGTACACCGGGTCGCCCGTTTTGAGCCACAGTCCTTCCATGATCACTAGACACACGCCCAGGCCGATGCTCAGCGGCGGGTAGAGGTAATGGAACGCCACCGTGAAGGCGAACTGGAGGCGTGAGAGCAGGAGGACATCCATAAGCGACGCCAAATTATCGGGCCTTCTGGTTTGCGGCAATTCTGATCCAGTCTTCTCCGGGGACACGGGGTGACCGGTTTGGGGCCAACCAGCGCGGCGTCAGACAGACCCCTCCAACGGCAGCGGCAACCAAAAGGGCTTGTCAACCACCGTTGGGCTGTCCATTGTGCCCTCGAACCATGACGCGAAACGAACGGCAGCCTTGGGGCGTGTCGTTTTCGTCTGCTGGCGCAGGCAGGCGCGCGTCCTGTGGCACATGCTCAACACCTGCCAAGCAACCATGAAACGCACATCCCCCTTCCTCCCGCTGACGGGGCTGGCCCTGGGACTAGCCCTGTCGGCCGGGGTGCGCGCCTTGCCGGTGATCACCGACGTGGTCGAGACCGGCGGCGACAACGAACCCACCGACACCATCACCGCCAAGTGGACCGGCGTTACCTGGGACCGCACGGTGGCCAACGAACCCACCCCGGGCGCCGTGGGCACCCCCTTTACTGTTCCGTTCTTTGGCGAGGAGGTCCCGGCCTTCGTGGACCGCAACCACGAATGGACCGGCGCCACCCCCACCGTGCTCATTCCCAAATACCTTCTCGGCGGCGAATACATCATGTGCGGCAACGACAACCGGGATAACCCCGATTACCGGCTGGACGTGACCATCGCCAAGAAGTCCTTCGTGTACCTGCTGATTGACGACCGCCTGGGCGACGGCAGCAACGCCAACCCGCCCAATTACCCCGACTGGTCCCTCACCCGCACCGGGGCCTCGGAGCCGGACATGCGCTGGGTGGTGGACGAGGGATGGCAGCCGGTGAAAACCGGCCAGAACCGTCACGGCAACCCTGACTGGCCCGACCACGTGGGCGCGGATGAAAGCGCCGACGGCGCCGGACCGGGCCAGGGGGTCAACCAGTGGTCCAGCATCTACATGAAGGTCTTTGAGGCCGGCACGTTTCAGCTCAAACAGCCCAACAACAACGGGCAAAACATGTACGGGGTCGTGGTGGTGCCCTACCCGGACACGCCCATCGTGACTGGCGCGCGCGGTGACGTCCTGGGATTCACCTTCACCATCCTCGATGGAGGCGTCACACGGGTGAAAAGCGACTCCATTGCCGTCACCCTGGATGGCGAACCGGTGACTGTCGAGGTCTCCAAATCGGGAGACACGACCACGGTCAAATATCGGGCCACGCCCTTCTTCCCCTCCGGCTCCACCCACGTGGCCGTGCTGAACTTCACCGACGACGGCACGCCGGCCACGGCCATCAGCGAGACGCTCACCTTCACCGTCGAGACCTTCCAGACCCTGACCGCGGACGACGCCATCCCGGCCGATGCGGTGGACCTGAACAGTTCGGGCTTTCTGGCCCGGGTGGTGCAGGCGCGCGACACGATGATGTGGCCCACCCAGGCCCTGCCCAACAACGCCAAGCGCGCCGAAGACCAGCTCGCCGGACGCCTGATGGATCCCGTCACCGGCGGTCCGCTGGAGAACTACGCCACCGCCGGCAGTGGTGCCGGAGGGACCCATCCGGTGACCCTGATCAACTGGAACCAGGAAGCCCGTCCCCTGGGGAATCAGAGCCAGATCGGCAACTTCACCGCGCCGGACTTCCCCGACGAACCCATCCCCGGCATCCCGGGCACCGACCCGGACAGCAGCGACAACACCGACAACCTCGCCGCCGAGATCGTCGGCTACCTCGAACTCAAGGCCGGGTTGCATCGGTTCGGCGTGAACAGCGACGACGGATTCCACGTGACGGCGGGGCGCGACCCGTACAGCCCGTCGGCCAAGCTGCTGGGGATTTTCAATGGCGGGCGGGGTTCGGCTGACACCCTGTTTTACGTGAACGTCGAACAGGACGGCATCTACCCCGTTCGGCTGGTGTGGTATGAAGGGGAAGGGGGAGCCAACCTCGAGTTTTTCTCGTTGGACCTGGCCGCCGATCCGCCGACCCGACTGCTGGTGAACAATCGCACCAGCGCGCGGGCGGTGAAGTCCTACAGCCTGCGGCGGGCGCCGCAGCCGCCGACGATCTCGGTGTCCCCGCTGCCCGGCACCGTAAACGTCTGGCCCGGCCTGGCCGTGCAGGCGCAGATCACGGACCGCGACACCGGCGTGGCCGCCGGCACGGTCAAGCTGTTTATCAACGGCCAGGAAGTGGCGGCCAGCGTGACCCGATCCGGCGGCGTCACCACGGTCAAATACCAACCGGGCCTGCTGCCGACCGGTTCGGTGCAGGCCGAGGTGCGGTTCTCCGACTCCGCCAGCCCGGCCGCTGAATTCAGCCAGGCCTGGCAGTTCAGCGTGTATGATTACTCTGCCCTGCCCGTGTTGTCGGCGGGCCTGGCCATTCCCGCCGCCCAGATCAACCGGAGCACTTCCGGGTTTGCCGTGGATGTGTATCAGATGATGGACAGCTTTGGGAACGTGATCGCGCGGCCCGAGGGCAACACCATCGTCGCCGCCGAGGCCCAACTGGCACGCAGTATCATGGATCCCGACACCGGCCAGCCCTATCAGAATGGCGCCTACGCGGGCACGCTTCCGGATGGCCGCCACGAGGTGGAAATCATCAACTGGAATCAAACCGCTCCCGGCAATGCCGCAGCCTTCAATGCCGGCAATGATCCCCTGAGCCGGAACGTGAACTTCATTGACCTCGAAATCCCGGGTATCGTTGCCGGTGACTCAGCGTTGCAAAACTGGATCGTCGCCGAGGCCATCGGCTACGTGGAGTTGAAGGCCGGCATTTATCGCTTCGGCGTCAACAGCGACGACGGCTTCCAGCTCCGCGCGGGAATGCCGCGGGACCTGGCCGCGCCGGTGCTCGGTCAGTTCGACGGCGGCCGGGGCTCCAATGCCAACCTGCCCCAGAGCGCCTGCGACTTTGTGGTCGAGCAGGACGGCATCTATCCGATTCGGTTGCTGTGGTTCGAGGGCGAGGGCGGCGCCAATGTCGAACTCCACAACCTCGAGATGGAGGGCAACTCCTCGACGCTGCTCAACGACCGCAACCGTCCCCTGCACCTCAAAGTGTACCGCCAGTACACCGGCCCGGCGCGTCCGATGCTGACCTCCGTCACCCCCGCGCCCAACAGCACAGCCGTCCCGCGTGAGGCGACCATCGAGGCAGTCATTGAGAACTACACCGGCGAGGTCACCCTGGCGGTTAACGGCGCCGCGGTAACTCCGGAGAAAAGCACTGTCGGCACCACCACCACGGTCCGTTACACCCCGACCGCCAAATACCCGAACAACGCCCCGGTCGAGGTTGCGCTCGGCTACGGCGACCTCACCTTCCGGTGGACCTTCTTCACGGTCAACGCGCCGGACCTCGGGCCGAAGATTGCCTGGGTGAGCTTCCATCCGGCGGATGACACCCCGTCGGCCGACGCAGCCAACGCGGGGTTTACCGAGGCGCCGGACGCGGCCTACACCCGGCTGCTGGCGGCGAGCAATTACGCCGTCACACGCGTGCGCACCTCGGGGAGTCCGGACACCGCGTTGCTCAACACCTTCGATCTGGTGATCATCAGCCGCTCGGTGCCCAGCGGCGATTATCAAAGCGCGGCGTCCACCGCCGCCTGGAACGGTCTCACCAAGCCGACCATGATCCTGGGCGGCTACGTGTTGCGCCAGAACCGGCTGGGCTTCACCACCGGAAACACCATCCCGGACACCGCCGGTCCCATCCGGCTGCAGGTCAACAACCCGGCGCACCCCATTTTTGCGGGCGTGGCGCTGGATGCCAACAATCTGATGGTCAATCCGTACGCCAACCTGGTGACCTTCAACAACACGATCCAGAGCGGCATATCAGTGAACACGGATCCCATCGCCTCCGGCGGAACCATCCTGGCTACGGTGGGGACGCAAGGCGATCCGGCCTTCGGCGGGATGATTATCGGCGAATGGCCGGCAGGGGCGATGATGGCCAACACCTCGGCCGACACCCTCGGCGGGCGACGGCTGGTGTTCCTGACCGGCAGCCGGGAGGCCTCCGGGCTCACCGCGCAGGGAGCGGGCATTTACGACCTGACCGAAGACGGCGCTCGGCTTTTCCTCAACGCGTTGGCGTATCTGCTCGGCCCGCCACCGCCGCCACCGCCCACCCTCAGCATCCAGCGCGAGGGCGCCAACCTGATCATCTCCTGGGCGCCGGCCGGCGGCACCCTCGAGACCTCGACCGATCTGGTGAGCTGGACGCCGGTGGCCGGCGCCTCCAGTCCGGCCACGGTGACAACGACCGAATCGCACGCCTTCTTCCGGGTCCGGCAATAACAAACCCGGAGAAACGATTCCCGACACCAAGGCCGGGCGTTTGCCCGGCCTTTCTTTTTGGTCAAGAGCCGGCAGGGAGCCCTCAAACCAGCCTTGCGAGGAAAGGGACGGCTTACGCCGCCGTCGCGCGCGCGTGCGTGGCGAGGCTCTCGATCATGCTCTGGAGGATGAAGCGCCCGTCGGTGCTGCCAAGAAGGGCTTCGCAAGCCCGGTCCGGATGCGGCATCAGACCGGCCACATTGCGGGTGGCGTTGCAAATGCCGGCGATATGCCGCAGCGACCCGTTGGGGTTGGCCGTTTCGGTCAGCTCCCCCCGCGCATTGCAGTACTGCCAAAGAATTTGCCCGCGGTCCTGGAGGATCTGCAGGGTCGGCTCGTCCGCGAAATAGCAGCCCTCGCCGTGGGCGATGGGGATTTTGAGCGGACCTTCCCGCGGGATGCAGCAGGTGAAGGGCGTATCGAAGTTCGCGGTTTTGAGGAACACCCATTCGCAACGGAACTGCAGGGAGCGGTTGCGAATGAGCGCGCCGGGCAGCAGCCCGGCCTCGCACAAAATCTGGAAGCCGTTGCAGATGCCCAGCACCAGGCCCCCCTCCTCGGCAAACCGCTGCACCGCCTGCATCACCGGGCTGAACCGCGCGATGGCCCCGCAGCGCAGGTAGTCGCCGTAGCTGAAGCCGCCGGGAATGATCACCGCGTCCGCCCCTCCCAGCGAGGTCTCCTTGTGCCAGAGCAGATCCGCCTGGTGCCCGAGCACGCGCACGGCGTGGACACAGTCCTGGTCGCAGTTGGAGGCGGGGAATTGCAACACGGCGAAGCGCATGGCGGCAGGCTCAGTCGTGCAGCTCGAAGCGGTAGTCCTCGATGATCGGATTGCTCAGAAACCGATGGCAGGCCTCGTCCAGTTGCCGGCGGGCCGTTTCGCGGTCCACCCCTTCCAGTTCGATCTCGAGGTACTTGCCCACGCGCACGTCCTTGACCCCGGTGTAGCCCAGGTGGGCCAGGGCGCCCTGGACGGTTTTGCCCTGGGGATCGAGCACCGCTTTTTTGGGAGTGATAATGATGCTTGCTTTCATGGTCGGGTTGCCGCACGCCCGGACGCGCGGAATGGTGGTGTTCCCGGACGCGGGTGACCAGTCAAAACCGGTCGCTGGGTGTCAACCGGCAACTCGACGACAACGCGCCCCCCCTTCCCTCTTGGGCAATTGGACTCACGCATGGTGCCGCCCCGCCCCTCCGGTGATTTTCCGGGGTTCAAGCCCGCTGCCGAGCCGCCTCACTGCGGGCTGTGGATACCAGACCGTCCGGGAAAAACAGCACCAGAAACAGGAACTTCACTTTCGGCTTGCTCACCCGGGTGGTGCCCGGGCGGGCGTAAGGGCCGGGGCCCTAGGGCACGATCCGGAACACCCCCACCGCCCCGGAACGGCAGCCGGAAGGAGCCGTGCCTATCGAGAGGCAGCTCCGCAGATGGCCCCGCAACAGGATCGGGTCAATCTCGGCACCCACCAGGAAGGTCAACATCCCGCTGTCCGGCATGACCGGGAACCGTCGCTTGCCGCAACGGAGCATCGCCCGCGCCGGGCCCCCGGCCGCTTCCACCAGAATTTCAATGAACGCCCCTGAGTCGCCCGGCCGGATGGAAATCAAGCGGGTCGAGAACGCCAGGCCCCTCTAGAACCCTGCCGTGAACCGGAGATTTTCCGGGCCCCTTGCTCATGGCTCCGGCGGGGACGGCGCGGGGTTCCGGCCCCGGTAGTCCAGCACTTGCACCTTTTCCAGCGTCACCAGCCCCCCTTGCATCATCCGGTCCAGCACGGGCAGAAAGGCCTGGATTTTTTCCGCGCTGTCCACGATCTCGATCACAAGAGGCAAATCCAGCGAAAGTCGCAGAATCTTGGCCGTGTGCAGTCGGCTGGACTTGCCGTAGCCCATCGGCCCGCGCAAGACCGTCGCCCCGGCCAGTTGCAGTTCGCGGGCTTTGAGCACAATGGCCTGGTACAGCGGCTGATGCTCCCAGCGATCGCTTTCGCCAATGTAGATGCGCAACAACAGGGCTTCGGGGGGGAGCTGCATATCAGGATCCTTTGAGCGCGTTGATCGCCTGCGCCAGTGCGTGTCCCGCCCATACGCCGCCCAGGCATAAAGCCGTCGAGAGCACTACGTTGGCGGCGGCCCGGAACCACTCTCCATCTTCCGCCAGGTTCAGCGTCTGCAGGCTGAAGGACGAAAAGGTCGTGTATCCGCCGCAGAGGCCCAGCATGAAGAAAGTGCGAAAACCGGCCGGCGCGAACAGACGTCCTTCGGGGCCGGTGAGCGTGGCAAACAGTCCGATGAGGAAGGAGCCGGAGACATTGACCGCCAGGGTGCCCCAGGGAAAGGTTTGGCCGAAGTGCTCGGCCACCCAGCCCGAGAGTCCCCATCGGGCCAACCCACCGAAGCCGCTCCCGAGGAAAATCCACACCGCATTCAGCATACGTGACACTCCGCCAGCCGGTTTGCTGGTAGGAGTTATCAGCGCGGAACACGGGCCCGGCGGTTTGCTCGCCCACCCGGGCGAGGGGCAAACTCCATTGCCGGCGGGAGCTTGACGGACTCCGCCCTGACCGGCAACCCCAATCTTCGGCGTTCAGCGGAGCCGGGTGTGGCCAGCGGCGGCTGGCAACGAGTGTCATCTGGCTCCACTCGGCGGGTCAGCGCGCGCCGGGACGCGGCGGCGGATGAGGCAGCGTGTCCGGTTCCACCCGCACCGCCGTGGTGACCTTGAGCGGCGCCGGGCCGCCCAGGTCGTACGTCAACTCCACCAGGTAGGCGGTCCAACCGCGTTCCGGGCGGGGCACCCGACCCACGTACACGCCGCCGCCCTCGTCCTGCAGCACCGTGGACGTCCACACCGGTCCCAGTGTTTCCAGCCGGAAATCCCGGGCCGCAGGATTGGTGGCCTGCCAGAGCCGCACCTCGAGCGGCGTGTCGCGGGTGCGCACGCGGATAGATCCGTCGGGCGGAAAGGTCCACTCCAGGTGTGGCAGCGGCCGACGATTCAGGAGCGCATCCTGCCAGGCCAGGAGGGTTTGCCAGGCATCGGTGTCCCGGAGCGAATGATCAGCGTTGGGCACATAGCGCAGATACTTCACGCCCTTGAGGTCGTCGAAGTAGAACCGCGAGGAATCCGGCAGGAAAAACTGGTCGCCGCAGGCGTTGATCAGGAGTTTGGGCAGAGTCAGCCGGTCCCGGTATTCGTAGGGCTCGACGATTTTCAGCAGCCGCCGGAGCTCCGGCGTATCCATGCGGTCCATGATGCCGTGGTTCACATAATCCTGCACCGCGGGCGCGTAAAAGCCGTAGGCGCGGTAGTGGTGAATGAACGACGGGACGACGTTGAGCAGATCAATCACGATGGGCGCAATGCCCACCACCCGCCGGTCCACGGCCGCCGTCGTCCAGGTGGTCCAGCCGCGTTTGGACGCCCCGGCCACGAGAAAGCGATCCACCGTCAGCCCGCCGCCCTCCGGGCTGGCGCAAAAGGCGGTGACCGTGTCCATCGCCCGGACCGCTGCCTTGGTCATGGGCAGGCGCGCCAGCCAGCGCGGGTCGCCGCCGCGCAGAAACTGGTCCCATCCGTAGGCAATGAGGTCATCCTCGTAGCGCTCCTTGCCGTCCTGATGAAACACCAGCGGCTGGTTGGGAATCTGCTTGAGTTCGACCACCACCGAGCGGGTCTGGCGGGCGATTTCCAGCAGGGGCTGCGCCGGGGCGGGCACGCGCTGGTCGCGGTTGCTGCCGCCGGAGATGAACAGCAGCGCAGTGCGGTGCGCCACGTCGGGGGGCCGGATCACCAGGACCCAGTGTCGCCAGAGCGGGCGGTTGACCTCGTTCGGGGTTAGCCACGCCTGCGACACCATGTCCAGCGCGGTGACGGCGCACCCGTGCACATTGGAGGAAATCACCGCGCGCCAGGTGTACTGGGCGTCCGGCGCGGCCACGTACCGATCGAGCGGGGTTTTCAGGGCCCGGGAATGACCGGGCGGCGGGGTCGCGCACCCGCTTGCCCACCAGCAAACAGCGGCGGTCAGAAGATGAGCCGGCGCCAACCATCGAGAAATCTGGATGCGTTTCACAAACAGGGTTGCGCAGCAAAATCCATCCGCAACGGGCTGTCAATGCGCGTTTTGGGCACGTTGAAAGGGTGGGCGGGGGCTGCCTATCTCACTCCGGCGTCGGGCCGCCGGGGTCATGCGGTTAGCCGGATTACCGACTCGGCGGGGCGCGCGGGTCTCCCGCCGGGAGAATTCGCTTCCCCCCGCCATGAATGCCCCGGGGGTGGCGACCCGGGGCGAACGGTTCAGGTCAGGTTGCCCATGCTCAGGAGGAACAGGATGTTGTTCGGGGTGGTCTTGAGCTTGCCCAGCAACAACTCCATGGCCTCGACCGGCGGCACGCCGGTCAACGCGCGTCGCAGCACCACGATCTTCTGGTATTCATCCGGGTGGTAGAGCAGCTCCTCTTTGCGGGTGCCCGAGCGCTCGATGTTGATCGAGGGGAAGATGCGCCGGTCCACCAGCGCGCGGTCGAGCTGGACCTCCATGTTGCCGGTGCCCTTGAACTCCTCGAAGATGACCTCGTCCATGCGGCTGCCGGTGTCAATCAGCGCCGTGGCCATGATGGTGAGCGAGCCGCCCTCCTCGATGTTGCGCGCGGCGCCGAAGAAGCGCTTGGGCTTGTGCAGGGCGTTGGCGTCCACGCCGCCGGAGAGAATCTTGCCCGAGTGCGGCTGCACGGTGTTGTAGGCGCGCGCCAGGCGGGTGATCGAGTCCAGCAGGATCATCACGTCGCGCTTGTGCTCGACCATGCGCTTGGCCTTTTCAATGACCATCTCGGCCACCTGCACGTGGCGCTCGGGCGGCTCGTCGAATGTCGAGCTGATCACTTCGGCCCCCTTGCAGGAACGCTCCATGTCGGTGACCTCCTCGGGCCGCTCGTCTATGAGCAGGATGATCAGGTACACCTCCGGATTGTTCTTGAGCACGGCGTTGGCCAGTTTCTGCATGAGCACGGTTTTGCCCGTGCGCGGCGGCGCCACGATGAGGCCGCGGGTGCCCTTGCCGATGGGGCAGACCAGGTCCAGCACCCGCGTGGACAACTCGTCGGGCGTGGTCTCGAGGAGGAGCCGTTTGTTGGGGAACAGCGGAGTGAGGTTCTCGAAATGTGTCTTGTCCTTTGCCTTCTCCGGGTCCTCCTTGTCCACCGCCTCGATCTTGAGCAGGGCGAAGAACTTTTCCTTTTCCTTGGGCGGTCGGATCTGCCCGGCCACCAGGTCGCCGGTCTGGAGGTTGAAGCGCCGGATTTGCGAGGGGGAGACGTACACGTCCTCCGGACAGGGCAGGTAATTGAAGCTCTGGGACCGCAGGAAGCCGAAGCCCTCGGGCAGAATCTCCAGCACGCCCTCGGCAAACAGGATGCCGTTGCGCTCGGCGTTCTTCTTGAGGATTTCGAAAATGACCTCGTGCTTCTTGAGCGTGCCGAAGTTTTCGATGTTCCATTCCCGCGCCATCTGGCTCAGCTCGGCCATCGAATGCGCCTGCAGCCGGGCAATGTTGATGGTCTGCCCCGGCGGCAGTTCCACGCGCGGGCGGGCCGGAGGCGGGGGTTCTTCCTCCGGTTCCTCCGG
>FWWM01011686.1_pt1 | contig 14936 bp, 13 predicted proteins | sample 2228351 | NCBI WGS metagenome assembly FWWM01 (sample SAMEA103939774, study PRJEB20133) | metagenome | reverse complement strand
ACCGCTTGACGAAATTCGATAAGTCTGTTAATGTTCTCTTTGGTAGACGCTTGTGTGTTCACAACCCCAAGTATCTACCAAAGGGCGGTTTTGTTCAAGGGCAGAACCGCCCCCAAATTTTGTCTAAACTCGAGGTCTGGGATATTGCATGAAATCCACAGCAGCGATGAGTGTTGGAAGGAGAACATGACGGATGGGTGCAAACCTGCTCGTTTTTATTGACGATTCGCCCAGGCTCGTGGTATCATTCGCCCGCTCCAACACCATATCAGACGTATTGGTTCATCGATTTGAGTAACCGAAGGAGAGGCATATCAGCGCGAACGAATTTCGTGTCAATGAAAGCATCCGTGCTCCCGAGGTGCGGTTGATCGGTCCGGATGGTTCGAACCTGGGCATTGTCCCGCTCAAGCAGGCCTTGAAGATCGCCCAGGAAGCGGAACTGGACCTGGTAGAAGTATCCCCGACTGCCAATCCCCCGGTGTGTCGGGTGATGGATTTTGGCAAGTTTATCTATGAACGGGCTAAGAAAGAGCGTGAAGCGCGCAAGTCGCAGACCAGAATTGAGGTCAAGGAGATTCGTCTGCGACCCAAGACCAATCAAGCCCACCGAGACTTCAAGGTGGATGATGCCCGACGTTGGCTGATGCAGGGTCATAAGGTGCGAGTCACGGTCCGCTTCCGGGGTCGGGAGATGGATTATCCTGAACTGGCTCTGGAGGATCTCAAAGAGATTGCGCAGATCCTATCTGATATCAGTGTCATCGAGCAGCCTCCCCAGATGGAAGGACGGACGATGATGGTGGTGTTGGCCCCAGCCAAACATGCAAAGAAGAAATAAGTGGATGACTCATGTAACGCTGTTCTCTTCCGCGGGAGCAGGCAGAGCCCGCGGTTGATTTTGTCTGAAAGGAGAGAAACGGTCATGCCCCGTAAAGCCAAGAGCGGTAAGATCAAACTGAAAACGCACAAGGCCACATCTAAACGGTTCCGCCTGACAGGTGCGGGTAAATTAATGCGCACCAAAGGCGGCAAGAGTCACCTGCGCCGCCGCACTTCGAAGCGGACCAAACGCTTGTTCACCGAAATGCTCCCTGTGCAAGGAGCGGGATTCATCAAGCGCATTCATCGCCTGGCGCCGAACATGGAGAAGTAACGCACCGAACGGCCAATCATCGTGCTCAACCTACCGGTATCATTCCAGGTAGAGTCGACTCCCAACCACATCTCAGAATTGCGGCTTTCGGGTGTATGCAACAGGTCTGGTTTTCGCAACCGCCGACGCCCGAGAGGTCGCAGGAGGTAGAAACATGACTCGTGTAAAAGGTGGTCCCTACGGACGCCGTCGCCATAAGAAAGTCTTGAAGTTCACCAAAGGTCAGCGTGGCACCCGACATTTCCTGTTCCGCCGCGCCAACGAGGCCATGCTGAAAAGCCTGTGGTATGCCTATCGGGATCGGCGGACTCGCAAGCGCGATCTGCGCAAATTATGGATCGCCCGCATTAATGCGGCAGCTCGTCTGAATGGCACAACCTATAGCCGCCTGATCGCGGCGCTGCGAAAGGCTGGCATTTCCTTGAACCGCAAGATGCTGGCTGATCTGGCCGTTCGCGATCCGGCCGGCTTTGCCGCCGTTGTCGTCAGAGCTCACAGCAGCTGACAGTTTTGAAAACGGTACAAAAGTACCATGCGGCCCGCCTGGTCATGCTGATCGGCGGGCCTGTCCATTAAAATACAGGCATGAATACATTGCTGGCCGAGAAATCATTCCCATCGGGACAGATGCTGCAACTGGCGCACGGCGACATTACCCTGGAATCGGTGGATGCCATTGTCAATGCCGCTAATCGCTATCTTCATCATGGGGGCGGTGTAGCCTGGGCCATTGTTCGACGTGGAGGCGTCCAGATTCAAGAAGAAAGTGATGCCTGGATTCGGAAACATGGGCTCGTCACTCATGAACGACCAGCCTGGACGCACGCTGGTCAGTTGCCTGCCCGCTATGTGATTCACGCTGTAGGCCCGGTGTGGGGCGAAGGAGAGGAAGACGAGAAACTGCGCAAAGCCATTCGGGGTTCGCTACAGGTAGCCGAAGAATTGGGGTGTCAATCCATGGCCTTGCCGGCTATTTCCACAGGAATCTTTGGCTTTCCCAAGGAGCGCGCTGCCCGTATTTTGTTTGACACGATGGTTTCATTTTTTGAGGAACATCCTTCCTCGCTCAAACTGGTTCGAATCGTTTTGTGGGATCGAGAGAGTGTAGAGGTGTTCCTCCAGGTCTGGAGGCAACAATGGCCAGAATAATCGTCCTGTTTCTTTTTCTTTTTGTCGTTTTGGCTGAATCCAATCCCTCTTCCGTGGTCTATGCTGGACAGCAACAAGGGTATGCCGAAGCAGGCAGTGGAAATCTCTGGAATCAATTTGGGGCTAATCCACAACGCACCCATTATGTGCCCAACGCAGTTTCCCCTCCATGGCGTCTGAAGTGGATCTGGAACGGGTCGGATAACAACGGTAACATCCCGGCTGGCAAGTTTGCTCTGCCTCGCAACAGTCAGCCGGTCGTGGGAGGCGGACGGGTGTATATTGCTGCCGGGATGCGTGGCGTGTATGCTCTGGATGGTTCTACGGGAAGGGTCGTGTGGAATCGCTCTTTTCCTGGAGACTCGATCCTTTCCACGCCAGCCTATGATGGGGCAACGAACAGCTTGTATGTCGTCTCGCGAAATGGGATTTTGTATCGCCTGCACGCAGGAAACGGTACCATTCGAGGGCAGTATCTCACTGGTCAGCGAGTTGACCTGCCCCTGCCACCGGCTCTAGCGGGAGAATGGGTGTATTTCTCCATGGGACGCTACGTCCATGCTGTAAACAAACGGACAATGAGTCGGGGCTGGCGCTATGATGCTGGCTCAGTGGTGGAGACTCCCCCGGCCTATTCTGCTTCTCGTAATCGAGTGGTGGTAGTTACGCGTAGCCTTCATGTCCACGCCATTAATGCCATCACCGGGCAGCGAGTCTGGCGAAGAAAACCTACTCCCCTTACTCCAGGCAATCCGACCAACGGCACTGAATATGCAACGGCTAGTAATGGTTGGCCGGTAATTGCCGAACAACATGGGCTGGTCTTTGTACGTTACCGTTTGCACTGGGAATCACTCTGGGATTGGCCTTCTGATGTGGATACCAACGAAGAGATGAGAACCTTGCTGCAAAACAATCGCCAGATTCAGCCTTTATTTGCTCTTGATCTGGATACGGGGCAGGAACGTTTTATCCCCAACGTAGGCAACGGTGGATATGGTGACGGAAATTATCTGCCTATGGGCCCGTTGCCGGTGATCAAACGCTTCCCGAATGCGACCGAAGTAGCCTATGTGGTGATGCGTGGAAATTGTCAGCCTCAGATCGATCCAGGCAGTTGTGATTCGCGCTGGGACTCTCACCTGGGCGAAATGGTGCTGGATGATGCCACCGTGCCTGGTTATCAGGCAGGATATGTACGGTATATTCGTAACTCATTCTTCCCCACCGATGAGCAGCCTTTCCTGACCATGGCAGGGGATCATCTTCTGGCTGCCCACTGGGAAGCCGGCCTGGCACACCGCATTGTGAATCGGTCGGCAGCCTATGGCGATAGTCGCCACAATCCTATTCCGACTGCCAATCTGCCCCATGTGGTCGTGTCTCAAGATGTGGATGTGTGTGGCACTGGCTTTCGTCGTGCGCGGTTTTGTGGAGTTGGGTTGTATAACACTCGTCCCTGGCCGGGAGGGTTTTATAACTACTGGCAGCAAGGAGCCGTGTACGATCAATTCTGGAGCGAATATGCATCCTGGGTCGTGGCCGCAAACACCGTCTATTTCGTGAGTACCGATGGGGCGATTCTGGCATTTGAAAGCAGTTCCTCCTCGCTGGATCAGCCACCCCATCTGACGGCATTCGGTGATCCCCTGGCTTTTGTGCGTAATGCGCTGCGCACGCTGGTGCCGCCTCCGGCCGTAGTGTCCTATCGTGATGCGGCGCAGTATGCTGGCCAGGAAGTGACCGTTCAAGGGAAGGTAAAAATGGTGTTCAGCAACGGAAAAGCCGTCTATCTGGCTTTTGAGAATCCCCATCAAGGTACTTTGAAAGTGCGGATTATGAAGCCGGCCTGGTCTAACTTTCAGATGCTTCCTCTTGACCTGTATCAGGAAGGTATGGTCGTTCAGGTTCGAGGGCGCATTACCTGGTATCAGGGTGATCCTGTGATCTATGCAGAATTTCCCTCGCAGATTGCTGTGATTTCCAGACCGGCTATGACCTCAGGAGAATAGCGCATACAACCGCTCAGCGAGCTGTTACCGGTTGGCACAGGAGATATTGGCCCTGTCAGACGATTGGCTTTCTGACAGGGCCTTTCAACAACACAGCGTCAATTCTTGCCAGATAACAGGGTGTGTCCCAAAAACGTCGAGGGAGGCGGAGCATGGTGGATGGGTGATGTTGGGGTAAAATCGAGAGGGAACGGAGGTTCTCCCAACCGCTTCCCATGCAGATGACCCGGTCAAACGGGGACAATCCCGGCTTGGCCCCTGAGGCATGAGTGGCAAAGACGCCTGGAAAGAGACCTGGGCCGCATTCCGCTCTACCGCCTGACTCGTCCCCAAAATCCCGACAAAATTGGGGCACACCCCTCTGGGCTCTCTGGGGTAAACACTGGCGCGCTGTGCGTTCACCAACACTTTGTAGGGAGACTGTCCGGTGGGTGCGTGATATTGAAATTCCCCTGACACCAGCAGACAGAGTCTGGTGGGGCGCAGTACTGCTGATAAAATACGCCTGAGCAGCCATGATCACTTCGCCCCATAATCCCCGGATCAAACTGGTGCGCTCGTTGCGGGAGCGCGCCCGGACGCGTCGCCAGACAGGAGCTTTTGTGATTGAAGGGGTGCGACTTGTGGAGGAGGCCGCTCAGAGCGATTGGCCCTTCCACCTGGTGCTCTTTGACTCCACATTGAACCAACGGGGGCGAACGTTGGTGGATCGGTTGCGCGCGCGTGGCGTACCCTGCGAAGAGACCACGCCAGAACTGTTGCGTTCGTTGAGCGATACCGAAACCCCGCAGGGTTTTCTGGCGGTTGTGGAGAGGCGGGAAGTGCCACTGCCGCAGTCGCTGACTTTTGTCCTGGTTCTGGATCGAGTTCGCGATCCTGGTAACGTGGGCACCCTGCTTCGTTCGGCTGAGGCGGCCGGGGCAGAGGCGGTGTTCTTATCGCCTGAAACCGCCGATCCCTTCTCTCCGAAGGTGCTGCGGGCGGGCATGGGTGCTCACTTTCGCCTGCCGATCCGCTTTGTGGGATGGGAAGACATCGCCCATCTTGTCCGGACGAATCAGTTGCAGGTGTTGCTGGCCGATATGGAGGGAGAGCCCTTCTGGGCGGTGGATATGCGTTTGCCGTTGATGTTGATCGTGGGAGGGGAAGCGCAGGGGGCCAGTGAGCAGGCCCGTCGTCTGGCCGAGAGGCGGGTGACGATCCCTATGGTCGGGCGGGCCGAGTCGCTGAATGCCGCAGTCGCCGGGTCGGTGTTGATGTTTGAGGTGAGGCGACAGCGTTCAAGCGCATCTATTCCTCGCTCAACCCGTTCCACAGACTGTTCTGCTTCGTCGGGGGCGAAATCTGGCGCGGTACAGCAATCACAATGACCGTGATGTTGTCGTATCCGCCCCGTTGATTGGCGCGAGCTACCAGACGTTGTACGGCTACCTTCGGGAGGTGAGATTCGAGCAGAATGGCACGGATTTCTTGGTCGGAGACCATGTCGGTCAGGCCATCGGAGCAGAGCAGCAGCACGTCGTTCGGGTAGAGCGGAGTCCCCTGATTTTTGCGAGCCTGGGCATCTCTTTCGTTCGGGTGGAGTTTGAGGCGCACGTCCACTTCAGGGGGATGGGGCGAGCCCAGATAGCGACGGATGACATGGACGTTGGGATGATGACGGGCATCTTCGGGCTGAATGATCTTTTTCTCCACGGCCTCCTGCACCCAGGTGTGATCCACGCTTAACTGCTGGAAAACCTGGTTGCGTAGCAGGTAAATGCGCGAATCGCCCACGTAGGAGATATACAGGTTATAACCGATGATCCAGGCGCAGGCACAGGTAGCGCCCATACCTTGCCGTTCAGGATTACTGGCCGCCTGCTGAGCAATGACCTGACTGGCAGTGTGAATGGCTTCTTCCATGATTTTCAGCGGGTTGTGACCATTGCTCTGGGAGACGATATGGCTGATGTGATTCACTGCCAGTTCTGCCGCTACTTCGCCGGCGCGGTGTCCCCCGATGCCATCCGAAAGCACGGCAAACAATGACGGTTGGGGGTGATTCTCACTCAACACATGGGAGAGAACGGCATACCGATCTTCGTTGTTCTTGCCGGTCATGCCGGGGTGGCTGAGCGCCGCCACATGCAGGTGGGCCCGGGGGGAGGGAATCATGAGAGCAGGAGAACCTTCGGATCAGGGGTAGGTGGCGATGGAAGCAGCTCGAACCGATACATCAGACGACCAAAGTGTACCCGATCTCCGTGTTTCAGGGGATAGCCTTCCTGGGAGACAGGTTGGTAGTTCACCCACGTCCCGGCGATCGAGCCCTGGTCGAAGAGCCAGAAGTCGCCGTTCTTACGCTGCAGGCGGGCGTGCAAGGGCGAAACAGAAGGATCGTCCAGAATCACCTGAGCACGGACCGGGTCAGACCCTAAGGTGGTTTCGGTCTCTGCCAGCAGGAGGGGAGCAGTCGGAGCTGGCTGGCCATCGCTTAACAGCGGCACCAGTTGGGCCGGGGCCGAAGTGACCTCCGCACCAGGACGACGAGGGGACGGGCGGCGTATGGTGGGTGGCTCTAGCGTGGCCGCTACCGGTTGAGTGAGCGGATCGGCATACCGCCGCCGTCGTTCGGTGGAGCGATGCCGGGCGCGACGGATCAAGCTGCCAAACAGGACGAATAACAACGCCAGCCCGGCCAGGGTCACTGCGCTCCAGGCAATGATCAGGCGGTAGCGGGCGGCCCACATCACCAGACCACTGGGGGGTTTGATCACCGAGATATTCACCGGCAAGGCCAGGCTACGGCCAGTCAGGCCCAGGCTATCAGTGGCTTCGACCTGCAGGGTGTGCTGGCCGGTGGAGGTGTAGGAGCGCAGGTCCCAGGTGAATTGATCCAGGGCGCCGCGGGTGTTTTCGGCTACGGCTTCACCATCTACGTAGAAGACGGTGCGCACAATCGGGCGGGGATGCCCATCAGGAAACTCAAAGATGACCTGGACAGGGTATTCTTCGGGGAGCAACCGTTCGGGGTTGTAGGGGTCTTCGGCGGGGGGGCGACGTTCGATCGGGTCGGGGAGGGCGATCAGGATCGGGTTGGGAGGTTGCACATTGAGGCCGATCCCGATCGGGTCCGAGGTCAGACGCGTCCCGTCCGGGAGGGTGATCTCGGTGGCGAGGGTGTGATCCCCGCTGGTGTTCAGACCCGATTCGTAGGTCAGGCGATAGATCCGACGCAAGGGGGCGAAATAGGTTTCGGGATCGGGCAGGGTTTCCTGTCCAGAGAAGGTGAAGAAGTCTCCCCCGGTTTGAATAGCCAGGTTGCGCAGCAGCAGGGCGCTGGGATGGGTGAAGTAGCGTTCCCCGTCCACCAGCCAGATGAACAGGCGGGTGTGGGTTTGTTGAGCGCCCTGCCCGATCGACTCCAGTGCCTGCTCCAGGCCGGGGTCTTCCAGATGAGGGGTGATGAACAGGATGGCGCGCTTCATGCCCGGCTGGGGAGTGGCGGCCAGAACCACATCCAGGGTTATGGCCAGGGATTGGATGTTGGGGGTGGTGGCGCGAAAGTTGGGCTGGAAGGCGGTGAAGGTGGATAGCCAGGCCTGCGGGGTGGTGTGGGCGATCAGGGGGCCGATGATCGAAACCAGGCTCAGATCGTCGGCCAGGTCGGAGCGAGCTCGAGTCTGGGCCCATTCGCCCAGAACCCGTTGCACTTTCTCGTAGCGGGTTATTCCCTGAGCATCTCGCATCCCCAGGGTTGGGCCGGGGTTGATGCCGATGGCGATCTGGAGGCCGAGGGGTTGTTCGGTGAGAGTCTGCACCGGCCGGGGTTGGCCGTTTTCCAGCACGGTCACGGCGTCGGGGGTCAGGCCACTGACGAACCGGCCGCCGGCGTCGAACACGTTGAGCCAGGCGGAGAGGGTGGGGAAGGTGGAGAGGTCGGGGGCGTGGAGTTCGGCATAGGCGCTCGATTGCGCCCGGGCCGGCAGCGGGAGGAGGGGGGTCAGGAGCAGCAGGAGCAGGGAGACTCTGACCAGCGAGATGAGCCACCCAAAGTCGGGATGTTTTTCGCCCCCGTGAGCGCCGGCAAATTCAGCGGAGCGGCGGGCTGACATTGGTTACTCCCACTCAATCGTTGCCGGTGGTTTGCTGGTCACATCATACACCACGCGGTTGATCCCGTCCACTTCGTTGACGATGCGGTTGGCTACCCGGGCCAGCAAGTCATAGGGCAGGCGGGCCCAATCGGCGGTCATAAAATCTTCGGTGGTCACGGCGCGGATAGCGGCCACTTCGTGATAGGTGCGCTGGTCGCCCATCACTCCCACCGAACGCACTGGCAGCAGGACGACAAAGGCTTGTGCGATGGGGGCCCCTTTGCCCAGGAAGCCGGCGTGGGACAATTCATCTAACAAAATGGAATCAGCCGCCCGCAGGCGTTCCAATCGCTCGCGGGTGATCTCGCCCAGGCAGCGCACGGTCAGGCCGGGACCCGGGAAGGGTTGCCGCCAAACCAGCGCTTCCGGCAGCCCAAGCGCTTCGCCTACGGCCCGCACTTCGTCCTTGAACAAATAGCGTAGCGGTTCTACCAGTTCAAACGACAGGTCGGGTGGCAGGCCGCCCACGTTGTGGTGGGTTTTGATGCGTTCGGCTTTACTGCGATCGGGAGCGGAAGATTCCACCACATCGGGGTAAATGGTGCCCTGCACCAGGAAGCGCGGCTGACCCACTTGACGGGCCTGGCGCTCGAAGACGCGGATGAATTTCTCACCGACGATGCGTCGTTTTTGCTCGGGGTCGGTCACTCCCTGCAGGGCAGTCAGGAACTCGTCAGAGGCGTCCACCGTGATCAATTCGGCATGCAGGGTTTGGCGGAAGGCGGCGACGACCTGTTCTCGTTCCCCCCGACGCAGCAGACCAGTATCTACGAAGATGGCTACCAATTGATCGCCCACTGCCTTGTGTACCAGCGCGGCGGCCACGGAGGAATCCACGCCGCCAGAGACCGCCGCCAGGACGCGTTCCTGTCCCACCTGGGCGCGAATCCGTTGCACGGCTTCTTCGATGATCGAGACCGGGGTCCATTCGGGTCTGGCACCGCAGATGTGCAACACGAAGTAACGGAGCAGTTCCTGGCCATCAGGCGTATGGCGCACTTCAGGGTGAAACTGAACGCCGAAGTACTTGCGCTGGAAATCGCCGATGGCGGCATAAGGGCTGTTTTCGGAGCGAGCCAGGGCGATGAATCCATCGGGCATGTGGCTGATGCGGTCGCCGTGCGACATCCAGACCAGAGAGAGGGGCCGGATCAGGGGCGTATCCACCAGCGGTTGGAGGTGCGCCGGGCCGTATTCGCGCTGCGCTGAAGGGTCCACCTGTCCACCCAGGGCATGGGCCAGGGCCTGCATGCCGTAGCAAATGCCCAGGATAGGCAATCCGCTCTCAAAGACAAAAGGGGGGATGTAGGGCGCCCCTTCTTCGTAGACGGAGCGTGGCCCTCCAGAGAGAATGAAGCCGCGGGGGCGTATGGCCAGGATTTGCTCGGCCGGCGCATCCCAGGGGAAGAGTTCACAATAGACTTGCATTTCCCGCACCCGGCGGGCGATCAGTTGGGCGTATTGAGAGCCAAAGTCAAGGATGGCGATGGAGTCCATAGGATATGGTTTAGACGACGATCCAAAAGAGACGCATGTAAAGGCATCAAGGCATTATGGATTGCAAAAATGAACTGCGGTTGCGGTAGAGTCAAACATAAAAAAGCGAAGGGGATGAGTTCTCAAAACGCGGTACGGTTCGGTCACCATCCTTCGGTCAATCGAGCAGCGTGTCTTTCGGGGAGGCCCAGGTCGCGAATGCGCTTTTGCACTGCGGCGATGTTGTAGGCGATCCGACGCGGTTCCCAGGTGCGGGCTTCGGGATCGTAGATGGCGTAAGCGGCACGTGGGTCTCGATCGCGCGGTTGGCCTACCGAACCGGGGTTGAGAATGGCCCGTGGAGTCATGGGAAAGACCTGACCCGGCCGGCAGGGGATGAGGTTAAGGCGATCGTGTTCTGGATTGAAGTGAAATATCCCCTGAATGTGAGAGTGTCCGACGAAGCAAAACGGGGTGTCGAAGTGTTCCATATTCAGACGGGCGGTCAGGGTGTTTAGAATGTATTCCCAGATCGGGTCACGCGGGGAGCCGTGGGCCAGGGTCACAGCGCCACGTACCAGGGGTGTTTGAGGCAGGGTACGCAAGAAGGCCAGATTTTCCAGGGTCAGCGCCTGGCGTTGCCACATCAGGGCGTGACGTGCTTCCCCGTTGAACACGGAAAGCGGCATTTCTCCCAGCACGGCCACATCGTGATTCCCGGCGATACAGGTCAGATTGGGCAGTTCGCGCAGGGTTTCGATGCACAGGTTGGGATCGGGGCCGTAGCCAACCACATCTCCCAGGCACCAGACTTCGTCTACGGCTCCGGCGTCGTTCAGGACGGCCTGTAAGGCTTCGTAATTGGCATGGATGTCAGAGAGCACCAGGATGCGCATCAGGCCTCCAGCCGCGTGGTCACACGCTGGATGATCGTTTCTGCTACTTGTGCCTTGCTCATCAGGGGCAGGCTTTCCTGAGTGCCATCAGCAAACAGCAGCGTGACGCGATTAGTATCTACAGAAAAGCCGGCATCTGGAGCGGTGATGTCGTTGGCCACAATTATATCCAGATGTTTGGCGCGCAGTTTCTGGGTGGCGTTTTGGATCAAATCATGGGACTCGGCGGCAAAGCCCACCACCAGGTGGGGACGATTGGTCTGAGCACGGAAGCGAGCCACTGCGCTGAGAATGTCTTCGGTGGCTTCCAGGGTGAGGGTAAACGCCGATGTCGGGGAGTGGACAGATTTTTTGATCTTTGCGTGGGCCACGTGCTGAGGACGAAAATCAGCCACGGCGGCAGCCATCAACAACACATCTGTGGAGGGCAACTCGGCCATGACGGCTTCTAACATTTGCCGGGCGGTCTCCACTGCGATCAGGCGTACCCCAATCGGCGGGGTCAGACTGGTGGGCGCGCTGATCAGGGTGACCTGGGCGCCGGCCTCCAGTGCGGCCTGGGCCAGGGCATAGCCCTGTTTGCCCGACGAACGGTTGGTCAGGACGCGCACCGGATCGAGCGGTTCTTGCGTTCCGCCGGCGGTGACCAGCACGGAGCGACCTGCCAGGGGACCGTTTCGTCCCAGGATCAAGCGCAGGTGAGCCAGGATGTCAGCCGGTTCCATCATCCGTCCTTTGCCGGTCAGTCCTGAAGCCAGGTGTCCTTCGGTTGGGCCGAGCACAATGGCGCCGCGTTGACGCAGAATGTCCAGATTGGCCTGGGTGGCCGGAGCATCATACATGCCGCCATCCATGGCCGGGGCCAGCACCAGAGGCCCTCTTCCCTGATAGGCCAGAGCGGTAATGGTCAGAAGCGAATCGGCCAGGCCGTGAGCCAGATGAGCCAGCGTGTTGGCTGTGCACGGGGCGATCAGCATCACATCGGCCTGATGGGCCAGGCCGATGTGTAAAACGTGGGCTTCGTTGCCCCATAGATCGGCATCGGTGAAGGCCCGTCGCCCGGTGACAGATTGAAAGGTGAGCGGAGTGAGGAATTTCTCCGCGCTGGCGGTCAGAATCACATCCACACGCGCTCCGGCCTGGGCGAGTTTGGAAGCCAGATCGGCGGCTTTATAGGCCGCAATGGAGCCTGTCACGCCGAGCAGGATGTGCCTGTCCTGCAGGATGGACATGCTTTGATTATACTGCGTTGCCGGCTGATCTCAGGGGTGAGCGGGATCACTTGCGGAAGGTTCCCATCCACTCGGCCTGAGCCAGGATGTGGCCCTGCATGGCGGTCAGCAGGGCGCCTTTCGAGGCGCCGTCAGGCAGGTCGAGGGTGCTATCCAGAGCGTAGAGGCGGAAGAAGTAGCGATGAGTGCCCGAGGGCGGACAGGGCCCTCCGTAGGCGTTTTTCCCCCACGAGTTGCGGCCTATCCGTATGGGCGAAGTGGGGCGCAGGTTTTCGGGCAGGCTGCGCGTCTCCGGCGGGATGTTAAACAGTAGCCAGTGATCCCAGGTGCCCATGGGAGCATCGGGGTCGTCCATGATCAGGACGAAGGAACGCGTGCCGGCGGGAGGTTCGCTCCATTGCAGAGGGGGAGAGATGTCTTCTCCTCGGCACGAGTATTTCACCGGAATCGGTTGGCCATACTCAAAGGCGGGACTGATTAGATTCATGGTTACCTCCACAGAAGGAGAAACAGGAATGTCTCCGATGGACGAGAAGACTCTGCCTCGGGTGGGCCCCAGGAGCAAGACGATCCCCGCACTCAAGGCCAGGCAGAGCAGGATCAGGAGCAGAATAATCCCTGGACGAAGGACACGTTTCATCAAGCCTCCTGAATGGAAGAGTGGTTATTGGGCCTCGGGAAATGTTCATCGTAACGGGTGACGTCGGGGAACTCCAGGATGAAGTCTGGCCCATACAGACGGGCAGGGGTCTGAAAGCCGGGGCGCCAGTCGCCGGCCAGGATGCGCTGGGCGATGGTCACAGCGGTGAGCATGGTCAGATGATACCCTTCGGGGGTGCGTTGCCAGGTGGAGACGGTGTGTGTGCCGTCGGAGGCCTCAGCCAGCATCAAGGCGAAGCCCTGGGTGCGCTGTTGAGAGGTGGGGCCTTCAGGGAAGAAACGTAACCCGGCCTGAAGCAGACGTCGCACTGGTCGAAGATGAAACACAGGACCCAGCAACCGCATGACTTTCAGAATGCGGATTGCGGCGGGTGGAAAGCCCATATAGACTTCGATGTTGGGAATGCCGGTGCTGTAGAAGGCAGTGGCCACGTCGCCCCAGCCGATGGACACAAAGCGGTTGAGGCCACGTCCCAGGTTGCGCTGTTCTACGCGCCAGGCCGGGGGGACGGTGACAATGCGCCCGTCACGGCGGATCCGTCCCTGACGATGCATGTTCTCGATGGCCGAGCGGGCTGTGCCGCGCGAGACCCCTCCCCGCACGCTGCGGAGGAAGAGTTTCAGGTGGGTGGCCGTAGTCAGGCGTTGTTTGACGTGCAGGGCCAGGCAATCGGTAGGGACAATGTCGAAGCCGGCGCCAGGGAGCAGCAGGATGCCGGCCTGACGAGCGGCTTGGTCCAGGGCGGCCAGGGCTTCAAATTCCTCGATCTCGCCGCTGATATCCACGTAATGGGCGCCAACGCGCAAACAGGCTTCGACCATCGGGCGCCAGGTGTGCACAAACGGCCCGGCGCAGTGCACCACCAGGCCGATCTCGCGCAGGGCCTGTTCGAGGGCGTTAGTGTCAGAGAGGGAGATCACGCGGAAGTCCAGATGGAGGCGTTCGGCCTGAGCGCGCAGGCGGATTGGGTCTCGGCCGGCCAACACAGGGCACAGTCCGCTACGCAGGGCATGTTCGGCAATCAGATTGCCGGTATAGCCGTAGGAACCGTATAAGAGGAAGGACATCATAAAATGATTATACGCTGGTTCATGTTCATTGTTGTCAGAATAAACTCAAGTTCAGACAAAACCTATTTTGCCCCTATCTATGGCGGTGGATACTGACCGCTGACCGCCATATGGATAGGGCGGTGCCGGGGCTGGAGAATCGGATTCGCTGGAGAGGCAGACGAATCATCAATGTGCCTGGATTGAAATGCCCCTTCCCCAGGAGGGCTCTGGAGAAGTCACCTGCGCTTGGTTGCGTCCGGGGCGGGCGAATCGTTCTCAAGGCCGAGGGATGTGATAAACTCTTTCGTGATCCTTCACCACTACCAGAGGAGCCCCTATGAACCATCTTTCTTTGAAACCCGAATCATGGCTGGTCTCAGCCGGACGGCCCTCTATGCCAGGGGACCCGCTCAACGTGCCACCCGTTCCGGCTTCTAATTTTTTGCTTGGTGCTGGACGGTCCTATGCCCGCGATGATGGTACCCCGACCTGGGAAGCGCTGGAAACGATCCTGGGTGGGTTAGAAAACGGCCGGGCGGTGACGTTCGCTTCGGGTATGGCAGCCATTGCCGCTATTTTCGATCAACTGCCGGTTGGGGCGCTGGTTGTCTTGCCCGATGATTGTTACCAGGGTGTGGTAGGGCTGGCGATGAACGGTGCCGCCCAGGGTCGCTGGAGGGTGCAACGTCTGCCTGTGGAGGCTACCCAGGCCTGGGTGGAGGCCTGCTCGACGGCTGATCTGATCTGGCTAGAATCGCCATCCAATCCCCTGCTTGCCGTAGCTGAACTGGATGTCATCTGCGCCGCCCGGCGCAAGCCCGGCGCCATCCTGGCTGTGGATAACACGTTTGCTACTCCTTTAAATCAACAGCCCCTCGATCTGGGCGCTACCGTGTCGGTGCAATCGGTCACCAAATTCATCGGCGGTCACTCCGATCTGATGGCCGGGGTAGCGGTCACGCGGGATGAATCGCTGAGGGAATCTTTGCGACGCTTGCGGGAATTAACTGGCGCCACACCAGGGGCTTTGGATGCCTTCCTGGCGGTGCGCGGCGCCCGGACTCTGGCGTTGCGCCTGCAACGGTCTCAGCAGACGGCCATGATCCTGGCCGAACGTCTGGTGCACCACCCTTGGGTAAGCTGTGTTCGCTATCCAGGACTGG
>FWWM01011685.1_pt1 | contig 14936 bp, 19 predicted proteins | sample 2228351 | NCBI WGS metagenome assembly FWWM01 (sample SAMEA103939774, study PRJEB20133) | metagenome | reverse complement strand
TATTATTGGTATTATTGATAATATTGCTCAATACATTTAAGCTTTATAGCGCAATTCCTCCCACGTCTAAAGAACGTGGGCTTCCTTGCGCTATTCGGTGAAAATGACATGATTGACATTACAGACAGGGTTGCAGACGCCATCAAGGATGGCGGCATCAAAGACGGAATCGTCACCATATTTGTTTCTGGATCAACCGCGGCCGTGGCAACCATAGAATATGAGCCGGGACTGAGGAAGGACTTTCCTGCAATGCTTGACAGGGTTGCGCCCAAAGCTATTGAATATGAGCATGACAACACTTGGCATGATGGAAATGGACACTCCCATGTCCGCGCGTCGTTGATTGGACCCAGCCTGACAGTGCCGTTCAAGGATAAGCGCTTGATGCTTGGAACATGGCAGCAGATAGTGCTGATGGAAATGGACACCCGGGCGAGAGCGCGAAATTATTTTGCAAATAATGGGAGAATAATAAGGACTCCGACTCAGACAATCAGCCGGCATATTATTTACCATTCTTGCGGGAAAGAGGCCAATGGTGACCCGCCTACGCATCAATACATGCTTTTTCCCATTGTTTAGCGCTTTGCCGATACCAATATGACGTCATTTGTGAAACTGACGGTGCCTATTCTGGGGTCGGCGTGCTTTCTTACAGCATCTGCCACTTTATTACATATCTCATCCTGTCTTGCAGCAGGCAGACCTGCCATCATGGCGCCAAGCGATCCGGCTGTGCTCCTGACAAAATCTACGAATTCCTTGGGTGAGGGGAGCTTGAAATCACTTAAGATGGCCTCTATGTTGATGTCGTGAAAGCCGGCCTGCTCAAATTTCTGCCTGAGAAGCTTGGTGTCTGCCAAGCTAAAGGGTCCCGGCGACTCGGGAGGCGGAGGAGGGGTTGCCATCTCTTTCATAACTATTTGAAGGGGCACGACAAATGATGGGACTTTATCGGGCGCGGACCAGACAGCCGCAGCTATCCGGCCGCCGGGGCAAGGGCAGCTTTCATTGCTTTCAAAGTACCAAGAAGATGGCATGAACATCAGCCCAAACCTGCAGACGATGGCATCGATGCTTGAAGGAGGCAGGTGGAGCGATTCTGCATCGGCTTCGTGGAACTCGATGATATTTGCCAGACCATTCTCCTTTGCCCTTTCCCTTGCGATGGCAAGCATCGCCGGCGAGAGGTCAATTGCGATGACCTTTCCGGCCGGACCAACTTTTCTTGCACAGTTATGGCCGGCTCGCCGATGCCCGTTACTACGTCCAGCACGCGGCTTCCCTGCCGAACTCCAAGCTCTACCAGCCTGTCAGACACTGGCTGGACGCTTTCTTCAATGACCTTCCACCACTTTTTCCACCCTTCTGCAACGCTGTCTCAGGTCTGGCGTTGCATGACTTGAATTTTTGTGAGTCGACGCCGCTCATGGAGGCAAGAACGAGTCAATTGTATAAAAGAATCTCCCTCCTTCTGCTGGCCCTTAATCACACATATTGACTGTAAGGCGCGTAGATGTGCAGGCAGAAAAAACTCAAAGCAGTGCCTTTGCAGTCCGGTATGTTGCCTTGCCAAGCACAAAGAGGATCTTTAAGGCAGGCGAAGATGCCGCGACATTCTCTAGGGCTTCAAGCGCCCTCTCGCGGATCAGTTCAATGATGTTTTGCAGTGGGCTTTTTGCCTTTTCAAGAGCTGCAAGCCCCTCCGGAGTGATAGAGACGTACTCCCTTGAAAAGAAGAGGAGCCTGCGCCTCCTAAAAGTTTCAACATAGCCCATCAGCATCAATTCTGTGACAAGCGGCGAAAGAGTCAGAATGTCAATGCCTGTCTTTTTGGCAAGCTGCTTTTCTGTTTGAGCATTTGCCTTGATGCAGCTCAGCACTTGGATGTCCAGAGCGCCAAGCTTTTCTGCGCGCTGATTCTCAAACAATAGCCACTTAACGCCGATCTGCCTTATCATTATTTCCGTGCACTATAGCTCCACTGCCATTGTTAATTGCCTTAAAGGCCATACTATACTTGATGAAGTCCGAACCGGGCATGAGCCGGAAGGAAGCTGACGATCTGCTATCATTGATGGGGGACGACGAGGAGATGAGAAGCAGGCTGGCAGAAGTATTGAAATCCGAGCTTGCTGGCTCAAGTCGGCGAGCACGGGCCGTGCGAGATGTCGGCAGGCTGAGGCGCTAATTTAGCGCTGTCATCATCAGCTTGGCGCAAGCTCTACAATCATCCCCGAGTCCCACCTGTACTTGCTCTTCATCAGCCTTTTTATTTCTGCGACTAGAGGCTCCTCCTTGCCATCATCGTCAACCACCACTACCCTTCCGGTGCCTGCAAAATTTTTGCCGCCAACGCTGAACGAAACTGCGGGATCGTGTATTATGTTCTGGACCCAGTGAGCGCGCTCCCTGCCCTCTGACATTATATAGTACTTTTTCTTGTGTTCCACGAACCAGGTTTCTATCTCGTGTTTCCTGCCAGTCTTCCATCCCGTTGTGGTAAGGTAAAGGAACTGGTCCTGCGACAATTGTTGTGAGTAGTAACGCAATATGCCTAATAAGCAGCAAGCCATTTAGAGAAGGCCGTACTATCGATGCCCAAATGATGCTCGTTCGCTGCTACACCTGCAAGATGGTTTTTGATGTCGATAAGCCTGAGCAGCGTAAGGAGGCGATCAAGCACAGCCAGGCGTGCCATGAAATGACGCAAAGGTTCAGGGCATAGGTGTGTGCTACCTGCGCAGCGAGCTGAAGAATATATACAGCACGGATATTATCTCGAACCTGCCAAGGATCATGTTTGCGATGAGCATCAGCTTTGAGGATGAGTCAAGTGCAAGCGAGGTTATGCCGGTGCTCATGCCTGTGGTGCTCAGAGCCGAGACCGCCTCGAACATGCCGTCATCAAGGCTCCTGCCCATCGTGTAGCTTAGGGCAGACCTGGTGAGGGTCGAAATGCCGATATAGAGCCCTATCACTATCAGGATCTCCCTTACCAGCTTGATCCCCAGTACTTCCCTTATCACCTGCAACAGCTCGCCCTGCTTTTGCAGTATCTCCCGGAAATCGCGGGTGCGGTACTCTTCGCGGATCCTCTCTAGTATGCCGCTGTTCTCTTCGCTCCGTGCGGATTGGCAGTGGATGAGATCGAGCTATAGTCTTTATGTGCTGATATATAGGACTTGCATTTCGCTCTTTTTCGTCCCTATCCTTTTTGCGAACTCTTGGTACAGTATGACGAACCAGCCCACCTTCATTCCGCCGGCGGTGGAAAACGCCGTCCCGCCTACCAGCATGAGGATTATCATGAATACTTTGGTCGCTGGCGTGATGGAGGCGATGTTGAGGTACTGGAAGCCCGCGTTGGTCGACGCGCTTATGGTACGCCGCTGCCCCCATATCAAGCCCCGCGGTGCCTATCGCAAGCAGGTAAAATATCGGCACAGAAGCCGCCACCATAATAAGGTACACTGTGACCTCTGGCCCAAGCGTCTTTTTGGTAAACAGCCCCTTCCTGCTAAAGATGTAGTAGTGGAAGGCGAAGGGGAGCGCGGAGAGTATCATGCCGGCGCTGGTGACTGCGAGGAAACCAATGTTGCCCGGCAAAATAAAATCGGAGGTAGGCAAAAAAGCCTCCGCCCGTGATCGTGGCAAACACCGCAGATACAGCGTAAATGTCAGCGATCTGGCCGGTGAGCAGCAGAAGGAACACAAGCACAACAGTGTAGACAGAGAATATGCATACCAGAGTCACGAGGAACTCTTTGAACTGGAGCATTCCGCCGCCAAGCACGCTCTTCCACGCGCTCAGCTTTTCCTCCGGGAAGAATATCATCACAAGATAGATGAACGACAGTCCGTCGACCCACTGCGTGTACGCGCGGTAAAAGTTAAAGCTCTGGGGTAGGTTCTCCGGCTGGGTTATCATGGATAGGCCGGTCGTTGTGAACCCTGACGCGCTTTCAAACAGGCTGTTGACAGAGCAAATTGCCATCAATGTCCGGCCCAAACGGGTGAGGTAGATGTAGGGCAGCGACCCAAAGAGCGACATCACTACAAAGCTGGTCACGATAAAGATCGATGCTTGCCTTAGGTTCATCTGGCCCTTTTCGCCGTAGGCCATCAGGAAAAACCCGGTAAACGAGAGCCCCGCCACTTCAAGTAGACGCCAGTTATGCTGCCGGCCTCGCCAAGCGCGGTGCCCACAAGCGCCGGCACCACGAGGAGCACAGCAGAGAACTGGAGGAGAATGCCCAGGTTCCCAAGCACTGGCTTGTACCGCATCCTGAACGTGCTTCTGGCCCGCTCTAGCGTCCTCTCAAGCACAGATTTGTTGACCGCGTCTGCCAGCGAGCGCTGGGTCATCACGCCTATTATGCCGGTGCTGCTGTCAGTCATGGGGACGCGTTTTATCCTGTTGAGCCGCATCAGCTGCAGCGCCTGCTTGACCGTCCCGGTGGAAGATATCGTAACCAGCAGAAAGGACATGATCGATCTCGGCACGCGACCTGAATCCTCACCCTTGAGCACCACCTTTTCGACCACGTCGCCGCTTGTGACCATGCCCACTGCCAGCCCGTTCCTTGTCACAATGACAGAGTCTAGCTTTTGCTACTGCATCTGCTCTATTGCGGAGGCCACGCTTGCATTTTCCTGTAGGGTGACGAAGTGTCTCTGCATGTATGAAGTCGCTGGACGCTCCAGCACGTCTTGATGGCGATGTTGCATAATCTCCGCAGGGCGAAGACTAGCAGCAAATGCCATTTTTAATAACCTTTCTGCTAGTATCAAAAATGACAACAACATTGGGAGGTGGAGGCTTGACGTGCCAGCTGCCTGTCTGCAATAGGTTCATATCCAATATTTCATAACGTTTGTTGTACAATTTATGGCGATATACCGCTATACCTTCTACAAGAGCCCGAACATCGGCATCTTTGTCAAGGCAAACGACAGTGTCGTGCTTGTGCCCCACGGGTTTGCGGAGACAAAGGGCGAAAAGCTGGCCGAGTACCTGCAGGTGAGAGAGGCGCACGCCTCGATCGCTGGCACCCGGCTCCTTGGGCCAATGTCGGTTATGAACAACAACGGCATACTGCTCCCATCCATCGCGTCTGATGAGGAGATGGAGTCGATAAGGCAGGCGACCCAGCTAAAAGTCGAGCGGGCAAACAGCAAGTTCACCGCCATCGGCAACCTAGTTGCAGCCAATGATAACGGCGCAGTCGCATCGCCGCTGCTCAAGGGCGAGCTTGACCACCAGCTGCGCGACGTGCTTGGTGTGCCTGCCCACACTATGGCGATCGGCGGCTTTGTGCAGACCGGCTCTATGATCACGGCGACAAACGTTGGCGCCGGCGTGACCCCGAGGGCGACAGAGGAGGAGGTCAGGATGGTTTCTGAAGTCCTGCAGGTGCCGGCAGAGCCAGTGACAGTGAACGGCGGCATGCCATTCCCGTCGTCCGGCATAGTGGCAAACAGCAAGTCTGTCATAGTCGGCACCCTTACAAGCGGCCCCGAGCTTATCATGATGAGCAGGGTCTTTCAGGCATGACGATGATCGCAGTAGAGATACTGTGCATAGGCAACGAGCTCCTCTCTGGCATAACGCTCAACTCTAACGCGCACTGGCTCGCCGGCCAGATCGCAGGCGCAGGCGGCATAGTGAAAAGGGTGACAGTGGTCCGCGACGACCTTGGCGAAATATCTGCCGCTGTCCAAGAATCGCTTGCAAGAAAGCCGGACATTCTGATAACGACTGGCGGCCTTGGCGCTACCTACGACGACCTGACGCTTGAAGGCGTCGCCCTTGCGCTTGGCAGAAAGACAGTGCTAGATAATCGCGCGGTGGAAATGCTGAAAAAGAGCTACGCGGTGCGCAAGCTCGACTACGAGCTGACAGAAGCGCGATTAAAGATGGCAAAGATCCCGGAGGGCTCTACCCCGATACAGAACCTGCGTGGGAGCGCACCCGGCGTCTTTTTGCAGGCGGGGGAGAAGAAGACCAAGATCTTTTGCCTGCAGGGCGTCCCTTCAGAGATGAAGGCGATCTTTGAGAAGCATGTCATGCCTATTGTAAAGCAGGGCGTGGGCAGGTTCGTCGCGCTGGAGGTCAACTATAACGTGAGGGGCGTGACTGAGGCAATGATTGCGCCTACGCTGACCAGCATAGTCGGATCGCATCCGAAGGATGCCATCTACCTCAAGACGCACCCGCAGGGCTATTACAGGAAAAAGACGCCGCAGATAAAGATACAGCTGATATCGCGGGGGAACAACAAAAAGGAGGTGAAGAAGCGGCTTGATGCCATAGCAGTAACGATTGAAAAAGAAGTTGCAAGGCTGGGCGGCAGGATATTATTATGCTGATCATCTTCTACCCGCTTATCGGGCTTGCGGCCGGCGTTGCAAGTGCGCTCTACCTTGCCTACAATTACCATCCGCTGCTGCTCAACGGCGCAATACACGCCGGGATTTTTGCATCAGGGCTGGTCGCGATGCATTTTGCAAAGAAATTGACTGCGAGGACAACCAGCTGGTACCTGGCCGGCGCGCTGCCCGTGCACCTTGCAATCCATTTTACGGTTATAGGCGATCTGAGGCTGCATTGAAGCAGTGGGCGCTGCTAATAGTTCTCGCAGTCGCCTAACTTTGTGTCGCCTTCTGCAGCATTAAAGTCGGTAACCGTGTCAATTCTAGAGCCGCAATAGAATTTGTCTGCGCCTCCTCCGCCGGTAAGGATGTCGTTGTCATAATGTCCCCTCAGAATATCATTTCCATCGCCGCCATCAATCCCATTGTCACCATATCCGCCACCAATAACATCATTGCCAAGCATCCCGTATAGTTTGTCATTTCCATTTCCGCCGGAGATAGTATCGACGCCACCCCTTCCGCCCATGATAATATCGTTTCCGGTACCACCATACATCTGACTGTCTCCAAATATTTTGTGCATATTGTCATCGCCGCTGCCACCATACAGCACATCAAAGCCAAATCCTGCTAGCAATTCGTCATTTCCAGAATGACCGTGCAGGTGGTCGTTTCCATTTGTCCCGTCGTTGATGTAGTCGTTGCCTCCATTGCCATAGAGAATGTCGTTTCCGTCATTTCCCCAAGGCTCGTCATCGCCGCCATAACCGTAAATTGTGTCGTCTTCTTGTGTTCCTTCAAGGGTATCGTTTCTGCCTGTCCCGCTGACAGTCGCAGCCAGTACCACTGCTGTTGCTGATGGGACAGCAAGCAGAGCTAGATGGCCATCATGAAAAACTTGGATCGTATGTTGTTGTAAGTCAGCATTACGACCTAGACGTTGCATATTGGGTATTTACAGAGTTTAGAGCGGGCACCAGTTATAAAATTTACAGAAAATTCCTTAATTTGACTCTATTGTATGGTCGCATTTATTGGAAAAGAGGATATGCAAGATTGCCGGTTTAACCGGCAATCTTGCATGTTCGCGTAATTTAAGAAAATAAAAGAAGCTGCTGGTGTTTTGTATGGCAGCCGCTGCTTTTCTATCCCCACCAGCGTCGTTTTGGCTTTTGCTCTGGCGCCTCGGCTACTTGCTGTTCCTGCTGTTTTGAGGCTCCGATAAAGTTGGTGTCGACGCCTGTCAATACCACCATGACTCTTGCCTTGCCTCTGAGCGATGGGTCTATCCTGGCACCCCAGATTATCCTTACCTCGTGCGGCAATGACCTCGTGACCAGCTCTCCTGCCCTTGTAACCTCTTCGAGAGTGATGTCGTCGCCACCGCACACGTGGACCAGCACGCCACTGGCCATCGACATGTCTTTTATGTCCAGAAGCTGGGTCTCAAGTGCCATCCTTGTTGCCTGCTCTATCCTTTCCATTCCTTCGCTCAGTCCTACTCCTATGGCGGCCAATCCCCTGCCTTCCATGATTGCGGTGAGGTCTGCAAAGTCGATATTGATGAGAGATGCCGTGGTTATGGTTTCTGTGATCCCCTTTATGAATTGCCCTACGAGCTCGTTGGCAACGCCTAGCGCCTGCTGCAGCGGAAGGTTTCCGGCGAGCCGGGTCAGCTTGTTGTTGTCAATTGTGACTAGGGTATCGCACGATCTCTGGAGATTGTCAAGCGCTTCCTTTGCCAAGTCGTACCTGTACCTCTCGACAGCAAACGGAAGTGTCACGACTCCGATAATAAGTGCCTGAGTCTCCTGCTTTAATTCGTCTGCGAGAATCTGGATTGCGCCTGTACCTGTTCCGCCTCCAAGGCCTGCGCACAGAAAAATGATATTCGACCCCTGCACTTCCCTCACGATTTCAGACATGCTCTCACGCGCTGCCTGCATGCCCTTCTCCGGGTAACCGCCGCAGCCCCTGCCCTGAGTTATCTTGGGTCCTATCAGGATCCTCCTGTCTGCTCGTGTTATTCCCAGATGCGCTGCATCGGTATTGACAGCAATTAGCTTGCCGCCTGAAAGGCCTCTTTCCTTTATCCACGAGACAATGTTGCTGCCTGCGCCTCCTGCTCCGATTACGCAAACCGTTGGTTTTGCCATTTCCATTGCTGCGCGAATACTTTCCTCTTCCATAATAGATGCCGGTGCCACGCCGATGTTGCTGCTATAATTAAAACCGCGTTCCATGCTTGACGCCATGATACCTGCATCTATCAGTTCTATTGCATATACCATGTTCTATGTAGTAAAAAATAACGACAGTCAGGCACGTACGTTGAGAACAACACACGTCAAAGCCGTGAGATGAATTTTTGCGATGATGTTTTTGCATCTCAAATCATTGCAGCAGTACGTAACCATGCACTAATTACAAGGCCTTAAATCGAAAATAATCGCTCATCTCCTTATTATGGCAGCAGCCGAATGCATCTCCTGCGGCTCGTGGACGCAGTATGGAGAGCTTTGCATACACTGCAGGAAGCAGCGCGTAGCGATAGTAGTCGAGTATATGGTGGTGGCAGGAACAGCAGCCAATCGCAGGGCAGGACCGGTCAGAGTTATCCAGTAAAAGCTATGTACTACTAGTAAGGCTCGACTGATTCGCGCGGCATATACTTTTCTTTGTACTGTCGGGCCTCATATGCCAGATGTTCAAAATTTGCCATGTAGTGCTGGTTCTGCCTCAATTCCCTCTCCTTTGCGATGTTGTCCTTTAGCGCGTCCCAGCATATGAGCGTGGTGTCCCAGTACGCGTCAAGAAAAACTTCTTTTGAAATAAGCTCGTTGCGGATGAACGTCCCTATCATGTCAAAGTCGGATCTCACCATGGCTATCTCTTGGCCGACCTCCTCTTCGTCTGGGTTCTTGCCGTCAAGCCTGCTCCGGTGGTACCGGTAGACTGCCTGCCTTGCCTTCCGGTGTGTCTCGTTGTTGAGCAGCTGGAACACCTCCAGCAGCGCGTTTAGGTTGTACTGCTTGGCCATTATTTCATACTGTTTTTTGCGATAATAGATTGTAAAGGCAGAGATGACGGCTGTCGCAGTACCGACTATGACTGCTATGGCAGTTAGTGGCACTTCTTCTACCATAAAGATCTCAGTTGACCGGCGTGAGCCACGCCTTGCTGAATTTTTTGTCCTTGCCGTGAACCGCTGCTTCAAACAGCGACTTTAGCTGCTTTGTCATCTTGCCTGCCCTGCCATCGCCAATCATACGGTTATCTATTTCGCCCACCGGCTTTACCTCTGCCGCGGTGCCTGTAAGGAACACTTCGCTGGCAGTGTAGAGCTCGTCGCGGGAGATGTCGCGCACCTTGCACTCGATGCCGTTTTCTTTTGCAATGGCCATTATGCTGTCCCTTGTGATGCCTGCAAGCGCGCCCGATGTCGTCGGCGGCGTCGCAAGCGCCCCATCCTTTACTATGAATATGTTTTCAGCGCTTGCCTCTACCACCATGCCGGCCGAGTTCAGCATCACCGCCTCGTCAAAACCTGCTTTTATCGCCTCCACCCTTGCAAGCGCCGAGTTGGCATAGTTGGCAGTGGCCTTGGCTCCCATCGGGAGCGACTTTGGGTCAATTCTGGTCCATGACGACACCATGAGGCGCGCGCCCTTGCCATCCGACCCGCCGCCTCCGCCTTCTCCTCCCTTCAGGTACTCATCCCATTTCCACACTGCGATCGCAACCGACACCTTGTTTGGCATCGGGTTGACGCCCATCTTGCCGTAGCCGTAGTACGCTATCGGCCGGATGTAGCATTCTTCCATCCTGTTTGCCTTGACGGTGTCGATAGCTGCTTTTTCCAGCTGCTGCCTGGTGTAGCCCAGATCCATAAAGTAGATCCGGCCGCTATCCAGCAACCGCTGCATATGGTCTTGCAGCCGGAACATCGCGCTGTTGCCGTTCACGGTCTTGTAGCAGCGGATGCCTTCAAAGACGCCAGTCGCATAATGCAGCGCATGCGTCAGGATATGAATTTTCGCGTTGTCATAGTCGACAAGCGAGCCGTTGAGCCAGATCTTGCCCTCTGTCATTTCATTCCCCGGATCTTGGTCCGCGTAGAGTGTATCGCCTTTACCGCGTCTGCCACGCTTGAGCCCTTGTCCTCCACCACTATCAGGATCCTTGACGTCTCTTCCTGCGCATCAAGGTTCAGGATGTTGATGTCGTGCTCGCTTACCGTGCTGCTGGCAGTCGACGCTATCTTTGGGACCTTCCACATCTCGTCCCCGATGAGCGTGACCACGCCCCTGCCGTATACGATCTCGGCCTTTGGGTAGTAGGCGCGGAAGTGCCTCTCATAGCGCCTGACATAATCGGCGTCGAGGAACAGCAGGCGCGTCATCTCGGTGTCGTCCACCTTGTATGGCGACAGCTTTACAAAGTCGTGGTACTGCCGGTCAAGCTCCAGCGACGCAACCAGGTGGGACGCTGCGTTGCTCTCCATCCTCACCATCGCGCAGTTCTTTTTGCCAGTGACTATTTTTATCGGATTGTCGTTGCCGCTGCTGTCGACAGGCGGCTTTCTCTGAATCATTGTCATGCCGCCTGGCTTGGCCATGTCTGTGATTACAATAGGGATGTCAAGGTTGTTGTCGTCGATCTCTTTGATCGCTATCGGGTCGAGGATCTTCATGCCAAACATGCCTGCCAGCTTGGCCTCGTTGTACGACAGGTACTGTATGAACTCGAGATCGTCCTTTACTATCCGCGGGTCGGCGCTCAGGACGGCGCTGTCCTTTTCAAAGTCGATCTTGACGTCGTAGCTGTCGTTGAGCAGTATAGCAATGTCTGCGGCGGTCCTATCGGAGCCTCCACGCTCGTATGTCGTTTCAAGGCCGTCGACTGTCCTGCCGATAAAGCCCCCCATCGACACCACGTCGTTGTGCTCTACCAAGTCTATCAGATGGCCAGAGTGCTCCTTTGACTCTTGTACCATAAAGTTGGCCGCTTCAAAGTTGTCGTCGGTGATTATCGGCCATTTTTCAATCGACACGTGCGTCGACTTCAGGCCGGCGCTCTGCATGACATAGTCCATTAGGTACGACATCGTCACCTCGCCGCTGTATGCAAGCGTGCGCGACCTTATCACGTCGACAAAGCGCCTGTTCTCCGCGGCCTGCTTGAGCGAAATTATCACCTGCCGGTAGAACTTGTCAAGGCTGTCAATGAACTCCTGTCGGCCTCCTTCTTCCTTCACGTACTTGCTGGCTATCCTTTCATAGACCTCTCTTAGCACTTCTATCTCGACTGGGGTTGAGGCAGCGTAGCTCCTGCCCACCTTGAGCGCGACATCAGTCATGGAGCTGACCTTGCCGTCATACTCGATCAGCGGCGCCGAAAAGACCGCCACCACCTTGGATTCCTGCTGCAGCTGCCTTATCCGGTCGATGATCTTGGGGATCATGTTCCCCTCTATTCCGAGGGCGCTGCCGCCAAACTTAGCGACCGTGATAGAAGTCATTTTGTGGTATCTGAAGGCTAGTTGCATGGAATTCCCTATATTAAAGATGGGGCAATCGCAAAAGGGCATCTCATAAATACATGCAGCATATGATCGATAGTATGGGAAATTGAGCGACGATGATGACATTTGCATCCGGTGCGGAGGCACGATGGTGCACATTGGATTCAAGATTTACCGATGCCAGCAATGCGGGCACGAAGAAAAGCCAGAAGACCTGATGTAGCTGCTGTTTTGCAGCATGGGAACACGCCCATCAACCAACGTTAAAATCCTTTGCGATGCATTATATTTGTTGAGATCCATGTCGCTGCTACTTCAGCTGGCATTTGGAGAGCTGGTGGGAGCCGGCATTGCGATAATCATTATGGTAGTAATTCTTGTTTCGGCGATTCGGATAGTAAGAGAGTATGAAAGAGCGATCGTCTTCCGTCTTGGGAGGCTGATAGGCGCAAAGGGCCCCGGCCTAGTATTCCTTGTTCCGATTGTGGACAAGGCAGTCAAGGTGGACCTGCGCGTAGTCACTCTGAATGTCCCCAAGCAAAAGATCATCACCCTTGACAACGTGACAGTTGATGTCGATGCAGTGGTTTACCTGCGCGTGAACGAGCCCAACAACGCCATCATCAGAGTGAACGATTACCTACTTGCATCCAGCTTGCTTGCCCAGACGACACTTCGGGATTTGATAGGCCAGGTGACGTTTGACGACATCCTGTCGAAGAGAGAAGAGCTGAATAAGAGAATGCAGGAAGTGCTAGACGCAGCAACAGACCCATGGGGAGTGAAAGTGACCTCGGTAGCAATACGGGACGTTTCGCTGCCGGAAAACATGCATAGGGCAATAGCAAAGCAGGCAGAGGCCGAAAGGGAAAAGAGGGGCAGAATAATCATCGCCGAGGGCGAGCTCAAGGCAGCCGAGAAAATGTCCCAGGCCGCAAACTTTTACACTCAGAACATGGCAGCCATGCGCCTGAGAGAGCTGCAAACATGGACGGAAATAGCAAGGGAAAGGAACATGGTCGTCGTAACAGGCGCCAGAGACTCTGAAGATCTGAGCACGCTTTTTGGTATATTGAAGCAGCGGCTGCCGGGCCAGCAGCCTACTACAGAGCAGTGGTCTTCTGAAGAAGATGTAAGGCGAATGATAAGGCAGGAGCTGGCGCGCCTTGCACGTGGCGAAGCTGGCACTGAGGACAAAGGCGGGAGACGTGAAGAGATTGCAGGAGCCTGACGTGACTCTTCCCAGCGTTAAATGCAGCAGCTGCCAGCACCGCTGCTGCCATGCTCCATGATAAAGGCCGGCCTCCTCCTGCTACTAATGTTTGGCCTGCTGGCAGTGTCGGCCTATGCGCAGGATCCACCAGGCAGCAGCCAGGACAAGAAGAAAGTCTTGTGGGTTGAGGTCAAGGATTTCATTTCGTCTGCAACATCAGAAGATATTTCCAGCGCGATCTCTACCGCTTCTGCAGACAAAAGTTTCACTGCGGTAATTCTAGCGCTTGACACTCCTGGCGGATCTCTCGATGCAACGCTGGAAATCATTGAAAGCCTGCAGCGATCTGAAGTGCCCGTCATAGGATATGTATATCCTCAAGGCAAAAGCGCGTGGTCTGCAGGCACCATGATACTTGTCGCAACTGGCTATGCGGCAATGGCCCCTGTTACGACGATCGGATCGGCCCAGCCAGTTTCTGGCGACCAGCAGCCCATCAACGACACCAAGGTGATAAACGCGCTTGTTGAAAAGGTGGTATCGCTGGCGGAAGCGCACGGGAGGAACGAGACCCAAGCTGCCCGCTTTATCACTCATAACGATAACCTCACTCCGGGAAGAGCGTTGGAGCGCAACGTGATAGAGGCGATCGCATCCAGCCCTTCAGAACTGCTTGAAAAAGCTCACAACGCAACAGTCGTGGTCACCGGTGAGGAAGAGCGCCTTGACACGTCAGGCGCGCAGATAGTCACCCACCAACCCAGCCCGCGAGTGCTTTTCGTAAATTTCCTGGCAAACCCATTGATCTTTACAACTTTTCTGGCGATAGGGTTTTTGGCCCTGATATACGGCCTCGTTTCGCCAGGCTTTGGAGCCGAAATTGCAGGAGCCGTGCTCATAATCCTGAGCCTAATGGGCCAGGGATTTGACGTAAACTGGGGAGCCTTTGCCATGCTTGCAATTGGCATCGGCCTTCTTGGATATGAGCTGTACAGCCCCGGCTTTGGCGCAATAGGCATCGGAGGCATAGCCGTTCTTGCAATAGGCTCGATACTCATGATAACGCAGCCAGTCGAGCCGCTGCTTGTCACAGAAGAGCACTTGGGGAATCTGGCCCTGCTTTCCGTGATCATTGTCGCTCCCTTTGGCGCGCTCATGGGCATCATCACCTATAAGGTGTGGCAGGCAAAGAACAGGCAAAAAATCGAGTTTGTCCTGATGGACAAGGAAGGCGTGTTGCTAGAACCTGTCTCTGTCGATAAAACCGGATTCGTTTTGGTTGGAGGAGAATACTGGCAGGCTAGGACAACGGGAGCAAGTCTTAGCAAGGGCCAGAAGGTGCGCATAGTGAAAAAGCAAGACAGTTTCTTGATAGTTGAGGCTCTTTCTGATTCAATTTCTCAATAGAAGTAGTGAATATAAATAAAGAATTGTACATCAATTGTTGGCTATGAAGCTTATTGTAGGAAACTCGTGTTCCTGTATTGGGACATCATTAGAGGTTCTTGGATAGATTTCCATCGTAATACTCGGATTATCTTCATGTATGTCTGCCTTGTCTTTAATCTGATAGAGGTGTCCTCTCTTCTCCAAGTATTTGCCAACTTGCTCCATTGTCGGCCTGATGGTCTCAACCTTTATTCGTTCAAATCTTGCCAAGAATTCTTGAATTTGTTCCTCATCGACATTATCTTGTTTAACTTCATTATTTTTATCGTAGGAATCTAAAATTGCGTCCAGTTCTTGGGCCAAATCATCTTCTTTTTCTTTTTCAGACATCAAGTTGACAAACACACAACCATCTTTTATAACTCTTGA
>FWWM01004036.1_pt1 | contig 14936 bp, 13 predicted proteins | sample 2228351 | NCBI WGS metagenome assembly FWWM01 (sample SAMEA103939774, study PRJEB20133) | metagenome | reverse complement strand
GGGTCGAGTCGCCGGGTCGAGTTCATCGAGACCTCATCGAGACCCGCCGGGTCGAGTCGCCGGGTCGAGTTCATCGAGACCTCATCGAGACCCTGTCGAGACCTTATCGAGACCTCGTCGAGACCCTGTCGAAGCATGAGGGCCTCCCCTCTCCCTATGGGAGAGGGGCTGGGGGTGAGGGTCACTCCAAATACACCAACAGATCACTCCGTCCGCGCAACTCGGCAATAGAGGTCATGCCAAGCGCTTTCAATATCCCGGCCAACTGCCAGAGATAGGAGATGTACAAGTTCACGATGCGTTGAGTAGCCTGGCCGGCGTCCACCTTTTTGGCGTGCTCCGGGTCGGTGGTGGTGATGCCGAACGGGCAACCCAATCCCTTCTCGCACTGCGCGATGCGGATGCAACCAATGGCCACCAGTTCGGCTGTGCCTAAGATCGCTCCGTCCGCGCCGAGCGCGATCGCCTTGGCGATATCCCAGGCCGAACGCAGCCCGCCGGAGACCATCAGCGTCACCTGGTCACGGATGCCTTCTTCGACCAGGAACTTATGCACTTTTGGGATGGCGTATTCGATGGGCATGGCGATGTTCTTCTTGGCGATCTCCGGCGCGGCCCCCGTCCCGCCATAGGCCCCGTCCAGGTGGACGATGTGCGCCCCGGCGTAGTAGGCGCCCACCGCCACCATATCCACGTCGGTGGGCGTCGAAACCTTGACCGAAATCAGCGCCCGCTCGTTGACCTGCTTCAACCAGTCTACATGTTTCTTGTGGTCTTCCACCGAGTACACGCTGTGGAACGGAAAAGGCGAAAAGAGCGACGTGCCTTGCACTGCCTCGCGCAGGCGCGCCACCGTCTCGGTGTTCTTGTTGCCCAGCAGGTGCCCGCCCAGGCCGGGTTTGGCCCCCTGGGCATACTTGATTTCAACCACCCGCGCCCGCTGAATGGTCTCCTCGCGCACGCCGAATAGGCCGGTGGCCACCTGGGTGATGATGTGGTCGGCCAGCGGAGCCAGTTCCTCGGGATAGCCGCCCTCGCCGGTCGAGATGAACGTGCCAAGCGCCTTCGCCGCCTGCGCCCGGGCCGTCATCACCGGCAGGCTGATCGAGCCGTAAGACATCCCGGCTCCATACCAGGGCAACGGCAATTCGACTTCGGGGCGGCCGTCTTTGCGGCGGTTGAGCAATAGCGACAAGTCCACTTCTTGCGGGTCGGCCACGGGCGGCTGCGCCGGGTCCATGTCGAACTCGAATTCGAAGGCCAGCCGGTCGAAGCCGCCGTCCGAAGCGCCGAAGCGGTAATCCCATTCCAGGTTGACGGGCGGTTTGCCGGTGCGCGCCTGTTGTTGGGATGCAAGCAACAACGTCTGCGCCCAGCGGAAATCACCCTCGCCTCCTGCCTGGACCTGGAGCCTGGGCAGCGTTTCGAGGGGTTTCCGCCCTCCCAGCGTTTCCCGGAAGGCTTGCTCCTCCGTCTTGTGCCAGATGGTGCGTCCTACCTCGCCCCGCAAGCGGCGCATCTCGCGGATGCCCATCGCGCCCAAGGCTTCGAGCATTTGGTCGCGCCAGGCCGATATCAAGTTGACCAGCCGCTGCGCGCCCCATTCGGCTTCGATGTCCTCGTGTTCGACATGGCACTTGCCCTTATCGGCCCACAGCGAGCAGCCCCAGGCAATTTGCATGGCAAAATCAATCGCCACGGCATCCACGCCGCAAGCAATTGCCTTGACCACATGCTCGGCCGCTGCAATGCCGCCCGAGACGATGAGCGTGACCCGGTCGCGCAGGCTGGCTTTCACCAGTGCCCCATGCACCTCGCGGAGGGCATCGGTAATTGGGCGGCCGCTCGTATCCCGGCCTACCTCATCGGCCAGCAGGTGAATGACGGCCACGCCTTGCCGGGTCAATTCGACCGCAGCCTCGGCCGCCATGGGCGAGAGCGCCACGCGGCAGCCCAGCATCGAGTCGGGGTGATGGAGCGTGGCTTTGGCACAGGCGGTGGACATGTCCTCCAGCGTGGCCTTCCAGCCAGGCTCCACTTCGAGGTAGCGAGGGGTGAACGGTAGCGGGTTTTCGGTTTGGGAGGGGGTGATGACCAGGCCAAGATTTTCCGTATCGAGATCGTCGCCAAATTCATCGCTGTAGATCAGGGCCAGGAGGTCAAGCGTCTTGGCGGCCTTGGCGATGGAGCGGATGGCTCCTCGTCCGGGAAACGGAGCAGGCAGCGGGTCCAGAATGACCGGCAGCGGCAGGCTGAACCAGCGCGGCAGCGCGTCTGCCAGTCTGCCATCCTGGTCGAAGACCAGTTTCTCCACACCGGCGCCGATATCTACCTGGGTGGAGATGTATTCGCGTCCGTGAATGCCGTCCCGCGTCGGCCGCACGATTTCGGACATGTCGAGCCACATCCCTTCGAAGCCCTCGCCGGCAAATTTGCCGCCATAGCCCGCGCCAGAGATGGGGATGCGCCCGGTTTCGGCCTGGTACCAGGTTTGGGTGATGATTTCGGCCGTCCAGTAGAGATCGCCGCGTTGGGCGCGTCCGTCGAAGACGGGATGCCCGTATTTGACGTAGGTATCACCCTCAGCGATGAGAAATTCGGCCGGGTATCCCCCTGCTGGCGGGGGAGCGTTTTTGGTGTGAATGTGGTAACGACTTGACATTTTTTCAATCCTCCCCCTCTCCCTGACAGGAGAGGTCTGGGGGTGAGAGTAAAAAAACAAAACAGACATGCCCGGGCATGCCTGTCGAATGCCATGTTGCATTAAAAAGCAGCCCTTCCATAGGTTTAAGTAAACAGGCATGGCGTAACGCCTGTGTCACTGCGTCGCCCTGTCCCACACGTTACCGCATGGTTTTCGGCGGGAGCAACAGCGTTTTTTTGAACCCTGTTTCTCCTTACGCTTGCTTTGGAAGGGAGAAGGGAGCCTGTGACCTGGCTCCAGAGGCATCCGCTGATCGATCCGATTTTCCCTTACCCCGTCCTTCTCCCAAGGGGAGAGGGGGAGTTCGGTTAGCGCCCCGTTCGCACGGGGGAACCTCCACCTCGTAATCCCGGCTGTCGAGTGATTCGACGCCGGGACTCAGCCGCTAAATCTCCGTTTCGATTGTTAATTCCGTTGTCTGATAGCAACGCAACTGGGTTGATTTTACCCGTATCGTGGAATCGAGTCAAGTTGCGCGCTATTGTCGTTTTTGCAGTTGTCTTAGCAAATTCGTCAAAGGGAGGGTTGCCAGGGAGGGTAGGTTCAAGTCGGCGCCATTGATGCCCAGCCGTCGAGTAAGGGGATTGGGTACTGCCACTACAGCAATGCCGGCGGCGCGCGCGGCTCGGACGCCGTTGAGAGAATCCTCGAACACAATCGCTTCCGAGGGGCGCAGGTGGAATGTTTCCAGGGCTTTCAGAAACAGGTCGGGATACGGTTTGGTGCGGCCAGGCGGGACATCTTCGGAGCAAAGGATGAGGTCGAAGCGGGGGGCAAGCCCCAGGCGGGTCAGATGCGCGTCTACCCAGCCATGCGGGGAACTGGAGGCCACAGCCAGGCGCAATCCCAAACGGCGCGCCTCTTCGAGGTATTCGGTCACGCCGGGCAGGATCGGCTGGGCGAGTATGAGGGCGTCGCTTTCGGCTTTGTGACGGGCGCGCAAGGCGTCGGGTCGAAGGCTATCTCCAACCAGGTTTGCCAGGTGGCTGGCGGCATCGAACACGCCGAGGCCAAAGCCGCCTACCATCTTGCTCCATTGTTCTATGGGGAGTTCCTGACCATATTCGCGGTAAATGTTTTGCCAGACCTGGAATTCGGGCGTTTCGGTGTCCTGAATCAGGCCGTCGAAATCGAAGAAAAGGGCTTGGATGTTCATAGCGCAGCAGGCCGCAAACAAGCGCGAAATGAATTTCGTGTTACAAAACTTCTTGGCGCGCCAAAGTGCTGGGATAACCATTGAGTTCGGGCGGCACCCCCTACGGGGGCAACTGCCGCCCCATCGGTTTGGCGCGCTAACCAAAACTTCGTGGTTGTGAATGTCCTGGCAAATGTCCAGAGGTTACTTCTCGACGCTTACTATTCCTCCCAGGGCATTCAACTTCAATTTCCATGTACTGCCGGGCTGGAATTGCCGAAATTCATCCAAACTGCCGGGGTTGTAGGTCTTTGGTCCCTTTTCTGTGTCGAAATAGACGGTGTAAGTGACCGTTTCATTGCCATAACGCTGGTTGTTGGTGATGTTCGGCTGGGCGTAGAGCGGCGAGAAGTCATTTCCCTCTAGCGTGTAGGTTTGGATGGTTTTCCATTCGTCTACGGTGTAATCGCAGTATTCCTCGCTCTCGGTATGGCATTCTTCCACGACTTCGGCATAACCGTTGCCTTTGTCTATGGTCTTTTGTTCGCATACTTCGTGGCTTTCTGTCTGGCAGGATATGTCGTACGCATCTGAGGGTGGGCTGCCGCGTTTGTTGGTGTAGTGCACGGCTTGGAGTTCCTGGACCGGCAGCGAGGTCTGCCAGGCTACATTGCTTACTTGCGCCGGTATGGAGGTGGTGGGGGTCACAAACAGGGTGAAAATTCCAACGCAGCATAACAGGAACAGGATGGCTATGATGCCGCCGAATAACAGCCAGTTGGTTTTCTTCGCCGCGCGGGTGGGCGCTGCCGCCTGGGGGGCAGAAAAGGCCGTCGAAGCGGGAGCAGGAAGGGGGGGAGTATGAACCGCATCCGGCCGCGGTAGGGGCGCGCCGCACTCGGTACAGTTGACTTGCGCGGCCAGATTCTCCGTCCCGCAGTTCGTACAGGTCACCGATTTTGGCCCGCTGGGGCGTTTCAACTCGCGCCCGGCCTCGCGCTGTTTGCCTTCTGCCAGTTCGCCGCCGCATTGCGAGCAGACCGCAGCCGTGGCCGGGTTGCGCGCGCCGCAATAGGGGCAGTGGATGTCGGGCCCGACGGCGGCGGCCTGGATTTCTTTCTCGTCTGTGACCCACTCTGCCTCGGCGCTCAGGCTGAAACTGACGTTTTCAGGCTGGGGTGCGCCGCAGTTGAGGCAAGTCTTTTGCGGGCCGGGGTTGCGCGTGCTGCAATTGGGGCAAGTCCATTCGGTCTTTACGTAACCAAGCGTTTTGCGCGCCATGGGTTCTCCTTATCGAAAGTTATGCCACTGACGCACCTGCTCCAGCAACGACTCGGCATCTGGTTCACAATGTGGACAGGCGTCGCCCGCCTCTTTGCCAGAGGGGTGGCCCGCCAGTACCAGAAAAACCGCTTCGACGCCGTTGACCAGGTTGTGGGGGTCATAGCCGCCTTCGAGGGCGAAGACGATCTTGCCGGCGCAGTGTTCTTCTGCCAGTTCTACCAGCCGCTTCGAGAAGGCAAAGAAGCCGGCCGATGAGAGGCCCATGGTGGTAATAGGGTCGCTCCAGTGAGCGTCGAAGCCGGCCGAAACCAGCAGCATTTGAGGGCGAAAGGTCTCTACCAACGGTTGGAGGATTTCATCAGCGATGCGCTCGAACACCCTGTTGCCGGAGTAGGCCGGCAGCGGCACGTTGACGATGCGCCGGCGGGCGTGTGGCGCGTCCTCGATCCAGCCCGTGCCAGGGTAGATGCCCCATTGGTGGGTGGAGAGGTAAGCGACGCGTTCTTCTTTCAGGAAGGCGGCCTGGGTGCCGTTGCCGTGATGGGCGTCGTAGTCCACGATCAGCACGCGCTCCAGGCCGTGCGCCAACAGGTCGCATGCGGCGATGGCGATGTTGTTGAACAGGCAAAATCCCATGACGCGCTCTGGTTCGGCGTGATGTCCTGGCGGGCGGACGATGGCAAAAGCGTTGTGGGCCTCGCCGCTCAGCACAGCGCGGGTGCAGGTCAGCACGGCGCCGGCAGCCAGCAGGGCATCGTCGTAGGATGTGTGGGTGACGTAGGTGGGGGCGTAGTCGATGATGCCGGGTGCCTGTTCGCGGCAGACGCGCTCGAGGCCGGTCAGCAAGCGCGGCGCATGGACGCGGGCCACCTCGTCTGGCCTGGCCGGCGCGACTGGCAGGCGTTCAGCCTGCACAGTATCGAGCAAGCGTGAGACCTTTTCCAGGCGGCCTGGCTGTTCGGGATGGTCGGGGTAATCGTGGCCGGGCGCCGGGACGAATGCGTAGGCGGTGGTCATAGGGCTATTATACTGGCAAAGGCCGTTTTAGAATGTTTTTTGTAACTACTCAGCCACTTTTGAAAACGCCCTACATACAGACCCTAAAGGTCTTTTCCGCACATCGAAAGGCTGAATTCACGGGAAGGCCAGGCTTGAAACACATTTTCGATTGCACAGGAGACCTTTAGGGTCTTGACCTGAGCAGTTCTGTTTTTTGCGGTAATTGTTTAAGACTTTCAGCCTTCCAGGCCAATCAAGGCGCCAAAGCGGCCGGTTTTCCCCTTTTCGCCGCGGTGCGAGTACCAGTCTTGTACATGGCAGGCAGTACATATACCGGCAACTTCGATTTGCCGCACGCCAGCCTCTTCGAGCAAAGTTTGGTTGGCCTTCCACAGGTCGAAATGCACGCTCTTTCCGTGTGTTTCGAGCAGGGTCTTTGCCTGATTGCCAAAGGTTTCTTTCACTTTAGCAATGACATCTGTGCCCACTTCGTAGTGATCGGGGCCAATGGAAGGGCCAATGGCGGCCAAGAGGTCTTTGGGCTGTGAACCGTAACGCTGCTGCATGGCCTGGATGGCTACCCGCGCCGCTCCGCGCACGGTTCCCAGCCAGCCTGCATGGACGATGCCTACTACCCGCTTGTGGGGGTCATAGAGCAGGACCGGCGTACAGTCTGCAAAGCGCATGAAGAGTGTTACGTGGGGGTTGTCGGTGAGCAGGATGTAGGCTTTGCGATATTCGCTCTCTATGGGGCGAGGCTGGTCGGCGAAGACCACTTCTGCGCTATGTATTTGCCAGACATCATGAACCGATTCGACTGGTCGGCCCACTGCCTGGAAGGAGCGAATGCGATTGGCGCGCACGTTCTGGATGTCATCGCCCACGCCGCCGCCCACATTCAACGATTCCCAGGGTGCCGGGCTGACCCCTCCCTGGCGGGTGAAGACTGCCTGCGTCACTTGCTTGGGGAAGATATCGAAGGTGTAGTATCGAAGATCGTTTCGTTGTAAGAAGGGCATACTCTATAGTATTGTGGTGCAAAATCCGTCCTAGACATTCGCCAGGACATTCACAACCGCGAAGTTTCTGTAACGTGCTCGTCAGTATCACCAGGCTGTGCCACGTGCCACGAAGTGGTATGGCAAGGCCGACCAAAGGTCGGCAGTACATTTGGTTGTGGCTCGCCGCGTTATGCTTCCGTTGCTCGAACGACGGCAAACTTCTTCAGGAAGAATTGGCGCGTTTCCGTCATGGTTTCTTCCAGGTTGGGGTAGGCAAACCAGGCCGTGAAGAAACCGAACATGCCGCCGGTCAGCACGCGCAAGAGGGGCGTACTCTCGCGATAGGGGAGGAAAGGAATGATGGTTTGCAGTTCGAACTGACTGAGCAGTTGCGAGAAGCCGTCCACCCCAACAGGTCCGAGGCCCAGGATCAGCCAGGCCAGCCAGTGCAAAGACGGCCAGCGGCGGCCTGTAAGTCCGAATAACATGCCAAACAGCAAGATAGCCGCATAGATGGCAACATCGCGCTGGCAAAGCGCCACTTTGTAGCCCATTTGTTCGTTGCCGGTAAATTGCCGCGCTTGCAGGCGGGAAAAGGCATTGGGGTTGTGTAATCCTTGCAAGCCGCTGGCGGTCTCGAAATCCGTCACGTTGGGCAGCCCTGCCTCTTTCAAGGGATAAAAGGTTTGCTTCCCGAACAAAAAGAAAGAACGGAAGCCAAACTGGTGACAAAGCGGGCTATAGATGGCGTAGATGATTCTGGCGGGTGTCTGCGCTCCTGCCTTCATAAAGACTGGCGCCAGAAAGGGCAATCCCACATAAAGCAGGACGATGAGATTGAGAAGCAGCAGGTAGTGGCGGGAAATCCAGAACATGACGCGGTCGGCGGCGCTGATGGTCTGCCCGCGCTGCACGCGCGCTGCATGGGCTTTGCCGCCCAAGAGGTCGAGTTGTTCGCGCCGGTCGCTGGCCGCGCCTAACGTCATGGCTAGTTTTTGGCGGTCGAACGGGGCTTTGAGCAAATAGGGGCCAATCTCGGCGACCGGGATTTCGAGCAGGTAGGCGCGTTGTAAGGCGGGGTCTGAGTCGATATCCACCTCCGCCAGGCGATGCGGATATTTCTCTTGTAAGGCTTCCAGGTCGGCGCGCGCTTGCTCGCACAGGTGGCAATCTTTTCGTGTGTAGAGAGTGACCGACAACATTTATAGACCGAAGTCCACCCACACGCCAAACTGCGCCAGGCGTTCGAAGGTGCCGCTGAAGAGCAGGATGCCGATGATGACCAGTAGAACGCCCATGCCGATTTCGACGTAGTGCATCACCTTGCCATATTTTTGCAGGGTGGCGGTGACCCAGCCAATGCCCAGCGCCGCCAGCAGAAAGGGGATGGCCAGGCCGGCCGAGTAGGCCGTTAGCAAAGAGGCGCCTTGTGATATCGAGCCGCCATTCCAGGCGATGGTGAGAATCGCGCCCAGCACCGGACCAACGCAGGGCGACCAGCCGGCTGAGAAAAACACGCCCAGGAGCGCTGAGGACAGGTAGCCCCATTTGGGATCGGGCAATTGCTGAACGCGAGTATCGTATTCCAGCAGCGGGATGCGGAAGATGCCTATCATGTGCAGGCCAAAGAGGACCACGACTACGCCGCCTACTTTGGTCAAGATGACGCGCAGGTCGTACAACAAGCCGCCAAAGGCAGATGCCGCTACGCCCAGTAGAATGAAGACCATGCTGAAGCCCAGCACAAAGGCTACGCCGTGCGAAAAGGTCGCCCAGCGGTTTCCGCCACTTGCTTCGCCGCCGGCTGCGCGCCCTCCCAGGTAGCCGACATAGGCCGGCACCAGCGAAAAGACGCATGGGGAAAGGAACGAGGCCAGACCGGCCAGGAAGGCCAACCCTATCGTAATGTTCGTAAATGCCATGAAAGTCACCTTCAACCGTTAATGAAAAGAGGGATGAGAGAGGCAAAAGCCTGTACTCAGAACGTCGGTTCTTTGACCGTGACCGGCGTGCCGACATTCGGCCAGGTCATCTGGATTTCATCTTGATCCAGCGAGATATAGGGATAGGTCCAGCGGAAAATCCACTTTGCGTCCTCTGGCGTGACGTTGATGCAGCCATGCGACTTGCGCACGCCGAAATCGTTGTGCCAGAAAACGGCATGGATGGCCACCCCCTCCCCATTGATGAAGCAGGGCCAGCCCACTGCCGGCGTGTCGTAGCCGCTGTCGGAGGCGGTATTGGCAGACATGTGAATAGAAGGCATTTTGCGCCAGACTGCCTGTGTGCCGAGCGGGGTGGCAAAATCACCGACGCCGGTCGAGACGCGGCAGAAATGCACCTCGGTGTTGCCTTCGTAACAAGACAGGGTCTGGTAGAACACGTCTACCACGATGGCCTTGAGGGCCGGGTCTACTTCGGGGTGAATGGGTGCAAGGTCTTCGGCTGTGAGGGGGCGGAAGGCGGTCGCGTCGGCCCAGAAAATATCGCCATAGCCATAGCCCTTGCCGGAGGTTTCATTGAAGCGGTACAACAGACGGCCCGATTGGTCGGTGCGAATCTGATCAATCCATACTACCTGACTGTAATACAGACGGGGGACCTGCCCCAGCCCTATGATGTAATTGAAACTGGGCGAGCGCACGGGAGGGTTGTCCAGTATCAGGTCTACGTAGGGAACGGTCACTTCGGCCCAAAAGCCATTCCTGCCGTCTGGCAAAGCGGTGAGTGGGGTATTGACGAGATTCTTGACTGGTTGTAAGTGGGAGGCGTACACGTAACCTTGCGGCGTCTCGGCCCAGGTCTTGCTGGAACCCTGGAAGACGGTGTTGCCGGCCGAATAGGTATCCGAACCAATCACGCTGCGCGCCCATTCGACCACTGCATCTTCTGGCAAACTGCCTACCGTGGCCGAATAGGCATTGGGTTTGGCCTTCAGGTCGGTCGAGTACAGGTTGGGATAGACGCTTACCCGCCCCAGGCGCTCGCCAGCGGGGAACTGCGCAGGAGGCGAATATACTTGCGCCAGGCGTTGCAAAGGCTCGAAGGCTATGGCGCCGACTCCGAGGCTGGCGAGTTTGAGAAAGTCGCGTCGAGAAAGCATGGATCGCATAGTAACTTCCTGCAATGGATTTCGGGCAAGGATACCCGCAAATTGCAGCGGCGTCAACGCACACATGGGTGGGTTTTCATGTAGACGAGGTTAGGTTGTCGGTTTCTTTCTTGCCGCCAAAGAAGTCTTCCAACCCGCGTAGACAATCGGCGCTGACTTTATGCCCAACTTTGGCCTGGCAAAAGATGACCTGCGCCCCGCCCTGTTCGAGCAATGCGGCCGACTGACGGGCGCGTTCCAGCGGAATCAGATTGTCTTGCGTGCCGTGCGCAACGAAAAAAGGCTTGCCTTGCAAGACGCGGCGCGCCAGCAGGTCTTCTACGCCGCTGGGCATGAAACCCGCCAGCACCGCTGCGCGGCGGATACGCTGCGGGTAGAGCAGCGCCAGCACGTTGGTCAAGGCTCCGCCTTGACTGAAACCGGCCACCTCGAATTGGGCGGCATCTACCCCCATCCAGGCAGAGACCTCGTCCACCAGGTGGAGTACGGCCTCGGCGGCCGGCTGAAGATCGGATAGCGAGGGCAGGCCCCAGGTCCCGGGGCGAAGCGGGCGCCAGGAGTAGCCGCCCTCAGGAGCCGGGTGCGGCGCGCGCGGGGCCACTATCCACAAATCAGGCGGCAGGCGGCGCGTGAACAGCCACATGGAGTTCTCGTCGCCTGTCCAGCCGTGTAAGAGGAGCAGCAGGCGGGCCGGCTGTCGAATCGCATGGCGCACGCGCATCGTCCAGCCGTTGTAGGTTAGGGGATGTTCGTCATTGGCGCCCAGCACGTTTCATGATCCAGTCGGTGACAAAGAAAACGAGCAGGATGAGGGCGACCGGCGACAGGCCAGCCAGCAGACAAATAAAGCCCAACGAGGCCCCGCCTGGCCCATAGAAGAGGTAAATCAATCCCAATCCAACGACGAATAGCAAGACGAACGCTCCCACCGCCAGGCGGATGTTTGTCTTGCGCGCATATTCGCGTATATCGCGGCTCATGAGCGGCCTCCAAACAGGTTGCGCCGTAAGCGAGACGGCCAGGAGACTGCCCGCCGAAGTTCGGGCAGGGCGGCTTCGACCGCTTGCTCGCCTCTCTGCGCCACTTCGCGGACATCTACCTTGCCCAATAGTTCTATGTCCGATACGGCTGGACGGATGATAACGTCTGGTTTGTCCACGGCCAGGCGGTATTCAGCAATGGCGCGATTGCCCACATCTACCGAGCGCATGAAAATATCGAAGGCCTGGGCATACCGCATGTGCGAAAGCCGGTCAAGGATAGGCTTTGGCAATCCACTGGGAATGGGCAAGGGCACCGACATGGAATGAGCCGGCTCGCCCATTGGCGATAGGAGCGTGACCGCTACCACCGGCAGGGAAGGCGCTAATTCGCGCGCCACTGAAACTGGCACCGGATTCAGTACGCCGCCATCTACCAATTCCCACTCATGCCAGGGGAAGGGGGGAAAGATGCCCGGCACAGCAATGGTCGCTAGAACGGCATCGCGCACGCGCCCTTTGTCCAACGTCACTTCACAGCCGCAGTTCAGGTCCACTGCCGTCAGTGCGCATGGCAGCGCCAGGTCAGCGAAGGTGCGCTCTCCCAGGGTCCGATCCAGCCATTTGCGGACGCCCCCCAGCCCTAATAGGGAGGGTCGTTCTTCTGGCAGGCGGCCATACAGGCGCGATTGGTCCACTGCCGCGAACAAGTCTTCGATTTCGTTGGGTGTATAGCCAGCCGCATAGAACGCTGCTACCAGGCCGCCGAAGCTGGTGCCGGCTACCGCACGAATTCGAAAACCTTCTTTTTCCAGGCGTCGCAGGACGCCGATGTGGGCGTTGCCTTTAGCGCCGCCGCCGCCAAGTGCAAGCGTAATGTCCATAGCAGGTATAATTATACCCAACCGCAGATAAGCGGTGGATGAGAGTTCCAGCGGGATAAATCCCTGCCTCAGTTCATGGAAGTCGAATGAATTCGACTCGGCTTCTAGCCGATGCGCTTTCAGACATTGAGCCGAGAGCCGCCAGCTTTGGTTGTCGAGCAGGTGATTGAGCCTGTCGAAATCTTGTCGAGACATAGCTCTGCGAATCAGGAAGGCTGAGCAGTTATGCTCAACAAAGATATCCTTTCATCCTTGAAATCCTGTTGAACTCTTTTTGCCAGGCTTGACTTCGATCCAATTGCAGCCTGGAAGCAGTTACGTTTTACCGCTGAAATCGCAGAGTACGCAAAGGAAAGGAACTTGACATGTATGCGCTATTGTTTGTTCTGGATGATCCAGAACGGTTGGATGAGGTGTTGAAAGCCTGGGCCAAAGTGGGCGTGCGCGGGGTTACCATCATGGAAAGCACCGGCTGGCAGCGGCGACGCCTGAAACAAGCCTCCCTGGGCGTGCGCTTTGACTTTACCTCTTTGATGGGAGGGGTGCGCCTGGAAAACCATACGACCCTATTTGTGGTGGTCGAGGATCGCGATATCGTCCACAAGGTGCTCGAGGCCGCTGAGGCCATTATTGGCAATCTGGACGAGCCGAATACGGGCATTCTGGTTGCCTGGCCGATCGAGATCGTCAAGGGCTTGCCGATGAACAATGCTACGGAGGCCTGATGGTTTGGTTAGAATTCCTTGCAGCCTCAGCCATTCTGGTCGCCGCGGCGACCCAATTAGCCAAATTTGGCGATGTCATCGCCATCCGTACCAAATTGGGCGGTATGTTCATTGGTGCTTTGTTGCTGGCTGGCGCCACTTCCTTGCCCGAGTTGTTGACCACCATCAACTCTCTTGGCCAAAATGTGCCAGACCTGGCGGCTGGCAATATGTTTGGCTCCAACATGTTCAACATGTTCATGTTAGCCATCCTCGACCTGGCCTATCCCAGACAGCGCATCTTACGCCAGGTGGCTGAAAAACACGCCTTGATAGCCGGTCTGGCTATTCTGGTGATGGGCATGGCTATCCTTTCAATTCAATTGGACCAGGTATGGCAACTTGGTTGGGTCGGCCTGGATAGCCTGTTGTTGATGGTCGTGTATGTAGGCGGTATTCGTTTGCTGCAAGGCAACAATCCGCCTCCTGCGTCTGACGCCTCCGACCTGGACCCGAAACTGCCCCCGTTATGGCAGGCGCTCCTGGGCTTTGGGGCCACCGCCCTCGTCCTGGTGCTGGTTTCCCCCTGGCTGGTCTCCTCCAGCGCCCGTATTGCCGAGATCACCGGCTTGGGGACGGGCTTCGTAGGCATTCTTCTGGTAGGCATTATCACCTCCCTGCCCGAACTGGTAACCACCGTCGCCGCCATCCAAATAGGCGCCTATGACTTGGCCATTGGCAATTTGTTTGGCTCGAACCTGTTCAACATGTTTTCGTTGGGATTGACAGACCTTTTCCTGACCTCGGGTCGCTTTTTGGGCGCCATTGCTCCGCAATTTGCCCTTGTGGGTATGCTAGGGTTGATCATGACTACCCTGGGGCTCATCGGCAACCTGGCACGCCTGGAACGTCGCGTGCTGTGGTTGGAAGTGGACGCCTTGCTGTTACTCCTGGTCTACATTGGCGGGCTGTGGTTGCTGTATACGCTCGGCATCGGATTCTGAATGGCCAATTTCCCTCCCCCCTGTCTCAGGGCTTTCTTAAAATCGTGAAAGACGTGTCGCTGCGAGGCGGCTTGTGCCGAAGCAGCTCCCTCACAAGCCAGGAGATTGCTTCACTCTCACAGAACGCTCGTTCGCAATGACATCGTTCATGGATTTCTAAGAAAAGCCTGACCCTGTCTCTTCTCCTTTGGGGCAGGGAATCGCTCGACCCAAAAATCAACCCATCCCCTCTCCCTTTGAGGGATAGGGTGAGGGAAGACAGCGTCGAGCCACCCTGCGGCACGTTTTCGACGAGACTCAGGCCAGGGCAACCCTGATGCGCTCCAGCCCCTTTTCGATATTCTCGATGGAATTGGCATACGAAAGGCGTAGGTAGCCCTCCCCATATTTCCCAAAGGCATTGCCTGGCAGCAGCGCCACGCCGGCCTTGTCCAGGATGAAATTCGCCAATTCGGCCGAACCCATACCGGTTGCGGTGATGTTGGGGAAGACATAGAAGGCGCCCTGAGGCTTTTGGCAGGTGAAGCCAGGAATGGCGTTCAGGCCGTCCACGATCACATCTCGGCGGCGCTGGTACTCGGTTACCATTACATTGACCATATCTTGTGAGCCGGTAATGGCCTCTAGCCCGGCATACTGCGTGAAGTGCGCGGTCGAGCCAATGGAATGCGTCAACAGCAAGTCCACGCGCGCCGCCAGTTCGCGCGGCATGATGCCAAATCCCAGCCGCCAGCCGGTCATCGAATAGGTCTTGGAGAAGCCATCTACGATGATGGTGCGTTCTTTCATCCCTGGTAAACTGGCGATCGAGGGCGCTTCCAGGCCATCGTACACAATACGGGTGTACAACTCGTCCGACATCACCCAGCAGCCGAATCGTTCGGCTTGCGAAGCGATGTGTTCCAGGTCAGCGAACGGGATGACGCCGCCGGTCGGGTTGGAGGGCGAGTTCAAGATGATGAGTTTCGTCTTGGAGTTGACGAGGCGGTCGAACGCTTCCAAATCGAACGAGAACTGATTCTGTTCCAGCAGCGGCACCGGCACCGGCACGCCGCCAGCCACCTGGATCATGGCTTCATAGGTGGGGAAGCCGGGGTTGGGGTAGATGACCTCGTCGCCCGGCTCGACC
>FWWM01011682.1_pt1 | contig 14938 bp, 11 predicted proteins | sample 2228351 | NCBI WGS metagenome assembly FWWM01 (sample SAMEA103939774, study PRJEB20133) | metagenome | reverse complement strand
CTTTCGAACTCGCAATGCACGGCTGGAACAGACTTAAAAATAAATAAAGGAAATAAGTTCTCAAATTATTTAGCCACACTTCTTAATGAAGTGTGGCTTTTTCAAATTTTATAATTAGTTTAAAATGTAACGAAAATTTTTCTATGATGCAAAAAAACAGTTATAATTTTTCTGATAAAGTTCGTGTTATTTTGAACTATTTATATCTCTTAACAGTCTAAATATATGAGAACGTATGTTCACCTACCTTGATTAGCAAAACAACAGGAAGGAGTGAGTAGTGTGGGATTAAAAAACTTACCGATTCTTTGGAAGATATTTTTGTTGATTTTACTTGTTTCTACGATTCCACTGATTTTAATGATTCTTATTTCAACAACACGTTCAGAAGATATTATTCAGTCTTTGGCTCAAGACAAGTTGTACTTGGTCTCACATTCGAAAGCTGATTTATTCGAGACTATGATTGGAAAGATCAAAGCGCTTTTGGAAAATCTTTCATCCGCAGTTGCTTTAAAAGACTATTACAACATTATACAATCTGAAAGTGCTGAAGAAAAGGAAAACGTATTTAACAACCTTTTAAAAAGACTTTCGGATTTAAAAAATTCTGATGAACTTATCAAAGAAGTTTTATTCGTCTCAGAGTTTGATGATGTTTTTTCAACATCAACAGGCGTTCGTAAGGCTTCCGCAAACGATTTTGAACCGTACAAGTTGGTTATGAAGGAAAACGGAACTGTCTTTGCAGAAGTTTTTCAGGATGGTAAAAAGATTTTTGTGCTTGGAACACCTGTAAAAGTTGGTGGAACTTCAGCAAAGGGTGTTATGTGGGTTGTTATTGACTCGAAAGGTCTCAAAGAAAAACTTTTTGGTGAACTTATTGGAGTTGAGGACAGTTTTTCAAGTATTGTGAATCAAAACGGTGAAATACTTTTACATTCGACGGCAAGCTTAGAAGGTCAAAACTTAGGTAGTAATGATTGGTTCAAAAAAGTTATATCTTCAAATGAAAAGAGTGTTCTTGTTAGATATGATGTGGATAAGATCTGGAGACGGGTTGTATACACTAAAACATCGACTGGTTATTTAGTAACGTACGGTATGTTAGAGAAAGAACTTTTCAAAGATGCAACAGCACTTAGAATATTTTTGTTGATTCTTTTAGTCGTAGTTTCCATCTTTGCACTGCTATTAGCTTGGATTATTTCGAGAACTTACATAGTAAAACCTTTGAAAGAAATATCCGAGAAGATGAAAGAAATTGGTACGGGCAATTTTAAAATACCAATAACATACACATCTAAAGACGAGATAGGACTTGTGTTTGAAAGTTTACGGGCTATGATACAAGGAATCACAGAACTTTTGAAAAGCTCAGCAAAAACCGTGGAACTTTTAGCAGATTCACAGTTGATTCTTTCAGACACCTCTAAAACTTTGAGCAACTTTTCTAAAGAAGTTGCAAAAACTTCAGAAAAAGTCGATAACGATGCTCAAAACACATCTGCGGCTATAGAAGAAGTGAATTCGGGGGTCGAGGAAGTTTCAGCAAGCGCACAAAATATGGCTAAAAGTGCTCAGAAACTTTCGGAGATGTCAAATTCAGTTGCTCAGCTTGCGTTAGCTGGTAAAGAATCTATAGAGAATATAAACAAAGTTATACTCAAAACCGAAGAAAAATCAAGGATAACTGGTCAGTCGGTTAAAGAACTTGCTGAAAGAGCACAAAATATAGGTGAGATAGTCGATACCATTAACAGCATAGCAGAGCAAACTAATTTACTTGCCCTAAATGCAGCTATAGAAGCGGCAAGGGCTGGAGAAGCAGGAAGAGGATTTGCGGTTGTTGCTGACGAAATTAGAAAATTAGCAGAAGAGAGTAAACAGGCTACTGGAAAGATTGGTGAAATCTTAAGGGGAATTCAAGAGAGAGCCGAAAAAGCTGACCAACAAACTGAAGAAACTATAAAGATGATTTCTGAAGCACAAATCAGTTCAAAAGAAGCGGCTGGAAAATTTGACGAGATAGAGAAAAACATTAGAACACTCGCCCAGATGGTTGAAAGCTTGGCCGCAACTTCTCAAGAACTAAGTGCATCGTCTGAGGAAATGAGCAGTGCTATGGATAACGCAAGTAGAGCTATTATGGATGTTACAAGCGAAATAGATCACCTTGCCAGCGGTGTCAAGAAACTTGATGAATCTTCCCAGGAAGTTAAAAACCAAACTGAACAAATCGCACAGATAGTAAAAGAACTGAAAGATTTGATACAAAAATTCATCTTTTAAAAAAATCGAAACAGACCCGTACGCTAAATGCGTGCGGGTTTTAATTTTTTTGACATTTCAAAAAATTAAGAACTTAATGTATAATAAAAGAGAAAACGGGGGGAGGTATACACTGTGGTTAAAAACATAACATTTTTACTTTTGTTTGTCTCTATAACACTTTTTGCTCTAAACGTTAAGGTTGGTATCTACAATAACCCACCGCAAGTTTATTTGGAAGGTGATAAACCAAAGGGATTGTATATCGAAATAATAGAAAATGTTGCTAAGAAAAATAACTGGCAAATTGAGTATGTCTACGATGATTTTTCTAATCTCTTAGACAAACTTAAAGCTGGTGAAATAGATGTTATGACAAGCATCGCTTACACTCCTGCACGTGCTGAACTTTTTGAGTTCAACAGACAAGCTCTCTTGTTAAACTGGGGTGTTGTCTGTTCAAAAGAGAGTATAACCGGACTACTTCAAATTAATCAAAAAAGAGTCGCAACTGTTAAGAACGATGTTTACGCTGGTTTTTTACGAAAAAATTTGGAAGATTTTCACCTGAATAATGAATGGTTCGAGTTATCGGATTACGATGAGGTTTTAAGTTATGTGAATGAAGGGAAAGCTGATATAGGTGTTGTAAGCAGAATTTTTGCTGTATCAAATATTTCAAAGTATAATTTAAAAATCGGAACATTAGCCTTTTCTCCCATTGAACTTCGATTCGCTTTCCCAAAGCAGTCTCCAAAAACTTCTGTAGTGATTGAACAAATAGATTCGTATTTAGATGTATTGAAAAACGACGAAAAATCTTACAACGAGCTTCTTGGAAGGTATTTGGGAACAACTGTTGAAAAAAGAGTTATACCTGTATGGGTATTTTGGGGAATTGGGGTTCTCCTTATTTTTGGAATTATTGTTTTGCTATGGGATTTTACTTTAGAATCTGCCGTTAAGAAAAGAACCGAACAACTGAACGAAGCATTAGAAGAATTAAGAGCAAAAAACGAAGAACTTGAAGATGCGTATTCTGAGATTGAAACTAAAACATCGGAGCTTGAAGCTGTAAACCAAGAACTTACCGCTACAAACGAAGAACTAACATCACAAAGCGTTGAAATAATGAAAATGAACGAAACGCTTGAAAGACTTTATATTCAGTTGGAAGAAATGATCCAAAGATTTACTGAGTCTTTAGAAAGACTTACAAACATTGTATTTGTTGATGAAGAACAATTAGAAAGTGAAATACGGTCAATTGTCGATAAAGTGCTTGGAACTTTGGAAGTGAGACTACTCAATGAGAAAGAATCAGAAAGTTTTGTAGAAAATGCGTTGGCAGAATTAAAGGTACCTATAAATGAAGATTTATCTTTGTTTGGACTAAAAAGTAATGATTTAAGACCAAGCGAGATCAAATTTATGAAAGTTTTAGGCGAAAACCTTAAAGTCCTTTTGAAAATTCGCGAATACATTCAAGAAAGAGAGGAGTTTAACGAAAGGATAATAAATGTCTTACTCGAAGCTTTATCTCTCCACGAATCTTACACTGCAGATCATGCAAGAAGACTTGAAGATTTGGCTGTTATCTTAGGTAAAAGACTCGGCCTTTCTTCCGAAAGATTAGAATTTCTGAAATGGGCCTCTATCTTGCACGATATAGGAAAATTAGCGGTCGATAAAGAAATACTCAACAAACCAACAAAACTAACTCCCGAAGAATATGAAAAAGTAAAGATTCATCCAGTTGTTGGAGCAAAATTACTCCAGATAGCTGGTTTTAAAGAAATTGCAAAGATTGTCAGACATCACCACGAACGATACGACGGGAAAGGTTATCCTGATGGTTTAAAAAGCGAAGAAATACCTTTGGAGTCTAGGATTATATGCATTGTAGATTCTTTAGATGCTATGACTTCCAATAGGCCGTACCGACCGGCATTGAGTACAGAAGAAGCAATCGAAGAAATTATTAGAAACAAAGGCACACAATTCGATCCGGCAATTGCGGAAGTGTTTGTACAAATAATCAGAGAAGGAATTATTTTCTAAATTGATATTGATTTTTTCAAAAATAGTGGTATACTTCTTTACGATTATAGACTCAGTTGAAAAGATTAAAAAAGTCTTCTTGACAAATAATCAAAATGTGGTATAATATATAATGTCGTTGCAAAAATGAATCCCAACTATGCCGAGGTGGTGGAATTGGCAGACACGCATGGTTGAGGGCCATGTGGGCTTTGGCTCGTGCGGGTTCAAGTCCCGCCCTCGGCACCAAAGGAAAAAAACGCACCGAAAAGGTGCTTTTTTGTTCTATTAAATCGCTCTGCAACTGAACTTGGGGGCGAACGGTTTCGACGGGGGTAGTGAACCCTGGGAAGCGAGCCGTGTTTACCCGTCCTACACGTTAAAGAAGGGCGGGAAAAAGATAAGTGCCACACCAGAACTTGCACTTGCTGCTTAATTAGGACAAGCAGCCGTCCACAGTAAGCTTTGACCGGTAGCTTACTGTCGGGCGTGACCCAACCGGTCAGGTTCGATAAGTCGGTCCCGTGCTTATCAGAACCTAACTTAACGGGACTAGCCAAGTAGAAGCCTGTCTGTGGGCGTTTACAAGGCGAAATTCTAAAACACAGACTGCGCTCGGAGAAGCTTGGGGGGATCTATTTTCGGACGCGGGTTCGATTCCCGCCGCCTCCACCATATTTGAACTATTAACTTGATACAATGTATTTAAATCCTTGAGAAATCAGGGGTTTTTTTGTATTTTGGGGATGTATAATGGAGGAGGGAAAAATTATTGTTTGATAAAAATATAAGGAATATTGATAATTTTGTGGAAATACTTTATTACATAATGATAGATTAAAAAGCATTGTAATTGAGTTATGAAGTAAAGGCGAAATTTCTAATGAATATAGAATTTCAAAATTAATAATTATGGCGATTAAGAAAATAAAATACAATAGATGTATATAAAATCGGTTTAACATTTAAAGAAAAATCGAAAGAAAGTATAGTATACTTAGATTATGATGATGTGTGAACTTATCTGGAATTATTTTAAGCCCTCCCAGGTAACTATATCAAATTAAAAGATGGTGTGGAGTAATGAACGGTGAATCACTATGTAATTACAAAGTTTCTAGCTTATCCTCTTCTTCTCATTCTAATTTTATTTTAATTTGTTCGAGTTATTGTGTCTACAACATTGACATAGGTCCAGATACTAATGTAAAATATAGTCGTAAATCTTAAGGGGGTGAGATGTATATGGGCGATATAAAGCTTTTTAAAATAGATGGCGTTGTTAAGGAACTCCCAGCAACTGCAGTTAGTATTGAAAAGGAACTGCAAAACCTTATAGAAAAAAATATGGAGAAATTCTTTGGGGTTCGCTTTCTTTGTTCGGAATATTCTACAACCAATGGAGGAAGAATTGATTCACTGGGGATTGATGAAAATAACTGTCCGGTGATTTTTGAATACAAGAGAGCCAGCAACGAGAATGTAATCAATCAAGGACTTTACTATCTTGACTGGCTGCTTGACCATAAAGCTGACTTTGAATTGTTGGTAATGAACACGCTTGGAAAGGAATACTCTGACAAATTGGATTGGAGCATGCCCCGGCTTATTTGTGTAGCTGGCGATTTTACAAAATACGATGAGTATGCTGTAAAGCAGATTAATAGAAATATAGACCTTGTTCGTTATAAGAGATTCGGGAATGATATTATTTTATTTGAGCTTATCTATTCAAATACCGCAAAACCTAGTAATGATAATTCCAGTTCATCAGGTACAAAGCAAACCACTGACAAAACATTTGATGAACAATTGAAAACTACGGATCCAAAACTTAGTAACCTCTATTATACAATAAGGGATTATATATTGGCGCTTGGCGATGATGTGACTGAAAATCAGTTAAAAAGGTACGTGGCATTTAAAAAGATAAAAAATATCATTTGTGTGCAAGTAACGTCCAAGAAAATTCTGTTATATTTGAGCCTTAATCCTGATGATGTAACTCTGGAGAAAGGTTTTACGAGGGATGTTAGAAATATTGGGCATTGGGGAACAGGGGATTTGGAGGTAACAATAAAAAGTTTAGAGGATTTCGAAAAGGCAAAACCACTGCTTGAGAAATGTTATCAGGAGAATTAAAAATATTGAATAAAAGTAGAACATTATTAAACATTTCGATTTCATAATTTGAAAAGGATATTTTGTGCTTTTAGAAGTATGTCCGAGAGGCATTCTTATAATTGGAAAGATAAGCTTAATCATGTTTTAAGTACTATTATTTCAGCGTATATGATTTTCAAAAACATATTAAATAGGATATGGCAAAAAGGTCAGAAGGTGTTTGTAAGGATTTGGGTATGTTTCGTTGGCAAGGTGAGAAAACAGGTTGTTGTTATTTGATGGATACTAATCGTATGATATTTAGCAAACAACAGACTTGATGAGGTAAAGTTTTGGCGGTTTGGAGGGGGACAAGCTTTTGGGGCAATAGAGCCTAATGGCCTAAAAGGGTAAAAGAGTTGCAGGGTTTAATTCCATCAGATGAGGCCTGTTATGAGCGTGAATATGAAAAATTACTTAGAAACATTCATAATCGGCCAACTTTTCAAAAACCTTCTATTGGAAAACCGCCAGAGTGGTTGTTTGATGAAAATATGCAGCATTTCAAAACAAGAGATGCAATTAGACAATTAAAGGATGCTCAGTACAGGAATCCCGTAAGGATAAATGGATTATTTTCTTATTTTACTGAAGCCTTTTGCGAAGAATTAGACCAATACCGAATTAATGATAAGGTTACCAATGGTAAAAACATTGACGATGTTATAATTGAGAATATAGAGAAGCTAAAGACAATGCGAGATAACTATATTGAGGTTTTGGACATTGTAACACAAAACATTAGTTTTGTAGGAGATAGGATTGCCTCATTTTTTGAACAGATTTATAATTATTCTCTCGAAAATAAAAACCAAGTTTACAATGAATTAGAATATGACCATTTCAGATTTTTAATATGGGAAATGTTTTTATTTTCTATTGTTTTTGCACAATGGAAAATATGAAGAAATAAAAGAAATAGTAAATAGAACCTATTTCTTAAAAATAGATCACTATAATATAAAGAGTTGCTCTTTTATTGAATTTAATCCATATATCCGTTCACTTGATGAAATAAGGAATGAAAGATTAGGTATGAGAAAATATAGCCTTGCAGCTGATATATTGATTAACAGAGAATGATTGCCTACACTTGGTAAAGTGTGCTTCATAGAAGCTGATGCTTTACTGTGTCAATTAAGTTATGTATGGTGTCAGACAGAAGATAAAGGTTGGGGATTTTGGTGGTTCCCACGAACATATGTGTATATCCAAGAAGGAAGTATAGGTATATGGAGTAAGCTTGTATCAAGGAGATTCTGTGAAAAAATAAAAAGCTTGTCAGGTGCGAAAAATATTGATGAAATACGCAATATTGCAAAAAATAATGATTTCGTAATAAGATGAAATACTATAACTCATTTAATTGTGCACCCTCTATTTGTGGTGTAATACGTCCAGATGAAATTGGTTCAAAACCTTAATCGAAGTAAAAAGAAAAAGTGGGGAGGTATCCCAGCCAAAAGTAGTTAACAATCCTCAAATTCAATAATTTCAACATAAGTATTAGATAGCCGTATGCGGGAAAATCGCATTAACGGTTTGATGAGGAGAGGGTGGAAAAACCACCTTCTACTCAGCTCCCTAAAGCTTTGCTAACTATTTGTGGAGAAATGAATATGTTTTTGAGAGTCGGGGAGAAAACACATGTCCAATTAGCAATAGTACACTTTATTATCCCATTAGGAGTGCCATCCATTAAAAACAAATTCAAACTCTTACCACGTTTAGTCATTGATATGCAGCCTTCTGGTCATTTAGTTATATCAAACCAAAGTATTTTTCAAAGAAATTCATCAATTTCTCTATAACACTTTGTTTTTTAATTGTTCTATTGCTACTTCCAAATCGTGAAATAGGTGGAAGAATTTTATCAATATCGGTTCCAGTTGTTTTTAAAGAACCATCTCTAAAAGAACCATCAATAAATTTACGTGTTTCCTCTGGTTTTAATTTTTCTTCTCTAATTATATTTTCTAAATCTTTTTCTTTTTGTTCTAAAACGAATTTACGCCAATCATCATCTACATTTGTAGATAGGTTAATTGTGCTTATAAATTTATCTATTAATTCTTTTTTACTTCTAAGTTCTATACTTGAGTTAATAGCTTTATCAATTGTGACAAGAATACTTTTATCCTTACAATTAGATTCATGATATTTTGCAACTAACATTAATATATAGTCTATATTAACTTCAATCTGTTTTATTAATTCTATTTCGAATACTATATCATCATTGATGTTTTCTTTATCAGCTTTTTCATTTTTTCTATAAATTTGATAAAAGTCAATATATACACTCTGATAATCCTGAAAATCACGTTCACTTATAATTTCTTTTCCTTCAAAATCATCAAAGGCAGATAATATGTTTCTAATGCGAAGAATTGAACCAAATAGTTTTATGAACTCCTTTTGAGCTTCTTCACCAATTATAGCTTTGCCTATCGGATAATCCTTTTGTAAAGATGATATTAATTCAACATAGCCTGGATAATGTTTCCCATTTTCATCAAAACCATTGTAATATTCATTGAAAGTTTTTAGAAGAACAACTCCACCAGCATTCTTATCCCCAAAAAGTGCAATAGCATCATCAGTCGCTTGCTTTAAATCTCTAAAGCAAACTATATTTCCATAGGTTTTAACTGAATTTAATATTCTATTTGTTCTTGAAAATGCTTGAATTAATCCATGATATTTTAAGTTTCTATCTACCCATAGTGTATTAAGTGTAGTAGCATCAAACCCTGTTAAAAACATATTGACTACTATAAGCAAATCTACTTCACGATTTTTAACCCTTTGAGAAAGGTCTTTATAGTAGTTTTCAAATTTATCTGCTGATGTATCAAAATTAGTATTAAATATCTTGTTATAATCAGAAATAGCTGACTCTAAAAATTCCCTTGCAGAGTTATCAAGTTTATCAGTTTCAAATTCTTCATCAGGTAAGATATCATCTGGATCATCTTCATTAGGGCTAAAGCTAAAAATAGTGGCAACAATTAAATCTCTATTTCTTTCTTTTAATTGACGCTTAAATTCAGTGTAATATTTCATTGCCATTGGTATTGATTCTACTGCAAATATGGAATTAAACCCTGCAACTCTTTTGCCCTTTAATGAATAAAAACTATTACGCTTAGTTTTTTGGTCAAAATGATCTAAGATATAGCTTGTAACTTCTTTAATTCTTTCAGGGGCTAATAGGGCTTTTTCAATATCTATTGAACGGACTTTTGAATCATTTATATTATCTTTCTCTTTAATTGTATTAATAAAATCTATTCTAAATGGAAGTACATTCCCATCGTTTATTGCATCTACTATAGTATAAGTATGAAGTTTGTCTCCAAATACTTGTTCAGTGGTCTTTTTAAGTGGATTGTTGCCATTATTTGCATTCACAGCGAAAATAGGTGTTCCAGTAAATCCAAAGAGATAATATTTTTTAAATGCCTTAATAATTTTATTATGCATTTCTCCAAACTGAGAACGGTGGCATTCATCAAATATTAAAACTACATTTTGATTATATACAGGGTGTTGTTTATTTTTAGATATAAATCTATCTAATTTTTGAATTGTTGTTATAATAATTTTGGCATTTGGGTCTTCTAATTGTTTTTGAAGTATTCTTGTAGAGGTATTACCATTAGCAGCACCTTTCTCAAACCTGTCATATTCCTTCATTGTTTGATAGTCAAGGTCTTTACGGTCTACAACAAATATAACCTTATCAATATAACTTAAAGAGCTTGCTAATTGTGCTGTTTTAAAACTTGTTAATGTCTTACCAGAACCTGTAGTATGCCAAATATATCCTCCTGCTGATATAGTCCCCATTCTTTTATAGTTTGTTGCTATTTCTATACGAGATAAAATTCGCTCTGTTGCAGCTATTTGATATGGACGCATAACTAATAAAAGATTTTCTGATGTAAAAACACAATATTTTGTTAATATGTTTAATAGAGTGTGTTTTGCAAAAAATGTTTTTGTAAAATCAATAAGGTCAGATATAATCTTATTATTAGCATCAGCCCAAAAGCTTGTAAATTCGAAGCTGTTACTTGTTTTTTTACTATTTTTTCTTTCAGCTGCCTTTTGTTCTTTTATATGAGTATTGCGAGTTGTGTTGCTATAATATTTAGTATGAGTACCATTAGAAATTACAAAAATATGGACATACTCAAATAAACCAGATGATGCCCAAAAACTATCTTGCTGATAGCGGTTAATCTGATTAAATGCTTCCCTTATTGCAACACCTCTTCGTTTTAATTCAATATGGACAAGAGGAAATCCATTTACAAGAATAGTAACATCATAACGGGTTTTATGAGTTCCTCCTGATTCTTCGTATTGATTTATTACTTGCAAATGATTATTATGAATATTTTTTTTATCTATAAGGTATATGTTTTTAGTTGTTCCATCGTCTCTTTTAAGTATTTGTATATGGTCGTCTTGAATTTTACGTGTTTTCTCTACAATACCTTCATTTGGATTAGCCAAACATTCTGCAAAGAATCTATTCCATTCACTATCTGTGAAAGTATAATCATTTAGCTTTTCAAGTTGCCTTCTTAAATTTTGAATCAATGAAGCTTCATTATGAATTTGAATGTATTCATATCCTTGAGAGATTAGGAGTTTAATAAATTCTTCTTCAAGTTCTGCCTCACTTTGATATTTCCCTGAACGCACACGATATTCAGCAGAATACTCGGAGACAACAGTAGATTCATCAGTGCTTGCAACTATATAATATGTGCTCATTCTGCCACCTCCTTATCTTTTGATGGAAGTGGTTTAAAAGATAATAGCTTGTCTCTATAATATTCATATTGTTTTTGCCTTGCTTCAATTTCAGCTGGTAAGCCAATAGTTAAATCATTACAAAGTGCATCAAAACGGTCAAGGATAGAAACTATTCGTTCTTGTTCTTCAAGGGGTGGAATTGGAACAGGAAACTTATCTAACATCCCTTTGCGAATAGACGTTACCGATGAATTAACAGCATTTTTTTTGATATAATCTAAAAAGGTATTTTTCATATAGTAAAAATAATATTTTGGGTTTACACTATCGTCTACTATATGAATTCGATATGCCCTCTGATGAAGAGCATATTTCCCTTCAATATAGTGAAATATCTTACCAACACCTACACCATCTCCAGAAGTAATTATAGCTGTTTCATCATATTCATAGGTGTTTTTTCTTAGAACATCTTGAGATCTCACAAAAAACGGATAATCTCCAACTTCCAATGCTTCATTTGTATTACTACTACCTGTTCCAATTTCAGCAATACAATCTAATGTTTTCCACTCAACCTCATCCCCAAACGTCAACAACTTCTCCCTATAATACTCATACTGCTTTTTTCTTGCTTCAAGTTCAGCAGTAAGTTCAGCAGTAAGTTCAGTAAACTTGTCCAATATGCGGACTATTTCCTGCTGGACTGGTAGTGGGGGGAGGGGGATGGATATTAACGAATAAGTACTAATCCAAAGTCTTTTATGTTCGTTAGAACAATACCCAATATTACTCATTATATGATATATATAACGTAGTATTGTTTTACTATTATTTGTTGTTAATATTTTTATTGCAGAGGATTTTAATTTGAATGGGAAATCAACCCACTTAAATGCCCCTGTAAAATCATCAAATATGATAACAGGTCTTTCTTTTGAAGCATTATATATATTATCTATTTCATTTGTATAACCAAGAACAAACGTTTGTCCTGCAGTTAAAACTGGAATATTATTTTCATCACTATAATTTGTACTTTGAACTATATATTTTAATGGTTGTTCATAATTTACGACACTACCAATGGTTATATACTCCACCCCATCAGGACACAATTCATTTATTAATTCTTCTAATTTACTCATTACTCTGCCACCTCAATCTCTGAAATAATCTTATCAATTTCTTCCCTTAACTTGTTTTGTCTTTCAACTATTTCTTTTATTTCAGCATTAAGAGCAACAATATCTATTTTTTCTCTTGTATCTTCCTTTTCCACATAAGTAGAAACTGATAGGTTATAATCTTGGTTTTCAATTTCTGCTTTTGATGCAAGTTTAGCAAAATATTTAATATCTTTTCTATCAATATAAGCATTAAGTATTTTTTCAATATTATCTTGAGAAAGCTTATTATTGTTTGTAACTTTAACAAACTCACTTGAAGCATCTATAAATAAAATGTTATTATCTGATTTTGATTTCTTTAATACCATAATACAAGTTGCTATACTTGTTCCAAAGAATAAATTGTCTGGTAGTTGAATGATGCAATCTATAAAATTATTATCTACTAAATATTTTCTTATTTTCTGTTCAGCCTCACCACGATATAAAACACCTGGGAAACATACTATTGCAGCAGTTCCATTTGTAGCTAACCAAGAAAGACTATGCATTATAAATGCGAGGTCTGCTTTAGATTTAGGGGCAAGAACTCCTGCAGGTGAAAAACGAGGGTCATTTATTAGTAAAGGATTACTATCTCCATCCCATTTAACAGAATAAGGAGGATTTGAAACTATAGCTTCAAAAGGTTCATCATCCCAATGTAAAGGTTCAGTTAATGTATCTCCATGTCCAATATCGAATTTAGTATAATCAATATCATGTAAAAACATATTAATACGACAAAGGTTATAAGTTGTTATGTTTATTTCTTGCCCATAAAAACCTTGACGAATATTATCCTTGCCTAATATCTTCGCAAACTTTAAAAGCAAAGAACCTGAACCACACGCAGGGTCATAAACCTTATTAATTTCAGTTTTACCAACTAATGTTATACGTGCCAACAATTCAGAAACTTCTTGTGGAGTAAAAAATTCACCACCACTTTTCCCTGCATTTGAGGCATACATTGACATTAAAAATTCATAAGCATCGCCGAAGGCGTCAATTGTATTATCCTTATAATCACCAAGATTCATCTCAGCAATTCCATTTAAAAGCTTAACTAATCTTTCATTACGTTTTGCAACAGTTGGTCCTAACTTATTGCTATTTAAATCAATATCATCAAATAATCCTTTAAAGTTTTCTTCATTTTTTGTTCCTTGAGCTGAAGATTCAATATTTTTAAATATCTTAGCAAGAGTTTCATTTAAATTTTCATCTTCAGCAGCACGACGACGTACATTCTCAAATAATTCACTTGGATAAATAAAAAAGCCTTTAGTTGTTATGATATCTTCACGTGCTTGTTCAGCCTCTTCATCTGATAATTTTGCATAATCAAAACCTGTATAACCTGCTTCCCATTCTCCTTTGTTTATATATGCAGTTATATTTTCAGAAATATAGCGATAAAACAACATTCCAAGGACATACTGTTTAAAGTCCCAACCATCTACACTACCACGTAGATCATTTGCTATGTTCCATATTGTACGAAATAATTCTGCTCTTTCTTGTTCTTTTCTGTTGTCAACCATATTTAAACCCCTTTCAATACAAAAATGTAAATTATCAGAAAAATTACACATGATTTATATCAATCAAATATAGTTTATCAAAAAAAATACTAAAGGTCAATTAAAGATTCAAAAAGGGTGCGTAGCGACAAACTACTCACCCTTTAATATTGCATTCCGAAACTTACATTCATAATGAAAATTTTAACAATCGACAATTATTGACTGAATTTGTTGTTGAATAATGGTATAATTTATCTATTACACTAAGAATACTTAAATAAAATTATTTTTTAGGAGGAGTTCCATGCCCGAAATAGTTTCTTTAAAAGATTTGATTGAAAGTCTATTTTATAATGAAATTTTTGAAGAACTATATAACTTTATTGAAGAAAACCCTGATAGAATTGAATGCAATACATACTTTGTAAAATCACCTGATGAAGCAGAGTTGTATGATTATAAAATTAATTCTATTGATATAATACCTTCAGAAGGAATTGAAATAATATTTGATTTAATAGTTGCCGCTGAAATAGAAATTGCAGAAACTGTAAGAAGGGATAGGAAAACTGATGCAACAGAACAATGGTTTATCATATCTTGCAAAGCTGAACTTAATAATGGTATAAATAATTTTAAAGTAAAAAGAGTATCAGTATATAACAAAGATAGGAGTAATTCAAATCTACGATTTTCAGAAAGTTTAATTCCAATAATAAAAAAGGAAGAACTTGATTATATTGCAGAAATTTTTCTAAGAAAATATTATCCTGAAGCATTAGAAAAACCAATGAAAGTATTACCCCAAATAATTGTAGAACGAATGGGGCTTGAACTATTAGAAATGAATATAACAAAATCATCAACAGCATTTGGACAAATAGTCTTTAATGATTGTGAATTTGAATACTATGATTTGGAAAGATAAGCTTAATCATGTTCTAAGTACTATTATTTCAGCGTATATGACTTTCAAGAACATATTAAATAGGATAG
>FWWM01011679.1_pt1 | contig 14942 bp, 6 predicted proteins | sample 2228351 | NCBI WGS metagenome assembly FWWM01 (sample SAMEA103939774, study PRJEB20133) | metagenome | reverse complement strand
AGCAGAACCCACATAGACCGTATAACCGGCTAGATCCGGCTCAGTACCGGGGTTCCAGTCCACGAAGAATTCGCCGTCGCCCGCGGTAGCCTTGACCCCGCTGGGGGTGGCGGGCGGGGTGTTGTCGGGTGGGGGGATGGTCTGAAAGGTGATGGTTTTGTTTCCAGAAAGGTTGTTACCTGCTTGATCCTTTCCTTCCACAGTCACTGTGTAGCTGGTGTCCGGCTCGAGGTTCGGGGGATCGAAGGCCACGGTGACGGGGGTGTTCCATACCGGCGTGCCCAGACTGAGCGCAGGACTCACGTTTATCGTCACTGAGCTTTGGTTCATGGCCTCGGAGAAGGTGATAGCTAGGTTGGAAGACAGGGCGATGTTGGTGGCACCGCTGGCCGGTACGCTACTAGCGATGGTGGGCGGGGTCGTGTCGGCATTGTTTTGACATGCAACCAAAACAATGTACAGCAAAGGAATTGATAATTTTCGAGGTTTCATATGCTGCACTCCTTCACATTTCCTGCGGGGCGGTGTGTCACTGGATCAGGGGTTTGCTCGAGGGAATGGAGGCGCAGGAACCAAACCGTCATGCGCACTTCTGAAGATTCGAGCAAACACGCTCCGTAGATCTGTAGTTGAGTGATATCCTGGGCAAAGTAAATCAACCTTTCCAGCATAAAAAATGCTGTGTTGCATAGAACTTCTAAGATGTGAAGCGGCCTCACCACCCACCCCCTACCTACCACCGATCATGGCAACGGGGGTGTTATAGCTGCGTTACACAAGGCACGTAGCGTTACAGGAAGCTACAAATTTTAAAGTTACTGGCTATACGAAAACGCCTGAGCGTAGTGGGCGCGAACCTCCTGCCATAGCGCGGCATCCTCGGCGCTCTTCGCAAGGCGCTGGATTGCTGTCCATACCAGCCGACCTCGCACCACAGTGGGCTGCCCAAACTGCTGCAAGAATAGGCTCAGGCGATGGCGGTTAGTACGCAAGGCAGAAGGAGTCATGCCCTCGGTATCGCCCTCGAGCAGCTTCACCAATGCCGTGGTGTTGACGTGGGTGACGCCAGCAATACTCAGGCCCGCTGGATTGACCAGCAAGAGCTGGTTCTGGGCCGACGCGTGTAACGCAAGACATGGATTGGGCAGTGCGAGCAATAAGGCAGTGGCGTGGGGCATTGCTCGTGGTATCAAGCGCAAGATGAGCGACTGCGGACTGATACGCTCGGCTAATAAGGCTTGTGTCTCTTGGATCAGCAGCTCGAGATTGTACTCGGCCATGACTTCTGGAGCCAGCACACAAAGCTCCAACAAGCCCATGTCGCGCACAAACCGAATATCCCATTCACAGCGTGGGATAAAAGCCGTCTGGAGGTAATCCAGTGCTGCTTTGTACTCACCTCGGTTCAACTTAGCCCAGCCAAAGGCAATGTTCCATTCGGCTCCTGGTCGGGGATGGAAACTGGGATCGGGGGGTGGGCCGCTTAGAATAAATGCTGCATCCAGGCTCAATAAGCCCTTGATGGCGTGTAGGCGGCCCTGGTAGCGAGGCTCTAACTCGCGCCAATCGCTTTCATCGTCGAGCCGGTTAAGCACCAGCATTAGTTCCACAAAATGCTGGCCATTGAGCGGTTTTGGCACCTCGAGGGTAAAGCGCATGGCTTTGTCATACAAACCCTGTCGGGAGAGCAGCCGCACCAGTGCTAAACATGCCATCACCCGCGATTCCTGCGAAGGCGCCGTTTCTGCATGCAGGCGCAAGCTTTGTTCGTAAAGGGCGAGGTCGAGTCCCGACTCATCCAGTGCAGTGAAGCACTCTTCTGAGTGCAGATCACAGGTGAGTGCAAGGGAAGCCATCTCCAGCCTCCGTGCCTGGGCCGCCGCTTGTTGCGATAGTTTGCAGGCCTCTCGGTACTGACAAAGGTGGAATTGTGCTTTAGACTGCTCGAGCCATATTCGCGTTTGTGCCTCCAACCCCAAATCCTCAGACAGATCAAGGGAACTTAAGGGAGCTTCCTCGAGCACCCGAGCGAAACGGTGTTGCTCTACCCAGATCGCCATCTGAACGGCCTGAATCAGTGGGTGCTGACCGGCCTCGTCCAGAATCTTCTGTGCCTCATCCAAGCGTCCCAGCATCAACAACACATAGGCTTGTCGAGCCTCGCGCAACGGCGAAGTTGGTAGTGCAAGTAACGACGCCAAGAGCACCAGGCTAGGCTCAGCGCTCAGGGTGTCCCACAGGCGCGGAGAGGAAATGCGCTCGAGGGTGCTCATAAGCAGGGCCCTGAAACTGCGTTTAGCAAATTCTATCAGTATCTAGCCTATAGGGTAAGGGGCACAGCACGAGAAGCCGCCTTGAGGTTCTAACAATCCGGAAGCTAGCCACAGCAGCAAGTCGTGGTAACTCTCGCGGGCTTCCTGTGGCAGTTCCCTCTATTTTTGCCGCCAGCCCTAGCAGCAAAAAACGAGCTCGGCACAGCTTTTTTACTTTTGAAGATTGTCGAATTCTTTCCGAGAATCGCTCTAGACAGCATGTTTGACTCGGTCAATTACATCGCGCGCATGTGGCGCAATTGTGGGCATCGTAGCAGGAAGCGCGCGCACAATCACCGCTTATACACCCGCCGCTCCGCTTCGATGGCCTGCAGCACCTCTTGGATCTCTTTAGTTAGAGTACGAGTCTCGTCGAGGTCGGTGGTACTTTTGAGTTGGGCCTTTAGTTTGTCTAGGCGCAATTCGTAATACACCTCGCGTACCCGGGCCAAGGCTACGTTCAGGTGGGCCTCGAGGTTCTGGCGATCGAAGCTGGGGCTTTTCATCAGCACATCAATCAAGCGGGCCCCTTCGCCGCGTTGTTCAAAGTGCTTCAGGATACGGCTCTTGCCCTGCTCGGAACGGGCGGCCTGCATAAATTCGGCCAGAAGGCTCCCCTCCGGCGGCCAGGTGTGGTCTTCGACATAAAGCGCCCACTGCAAAAACTCTTCCTCGGGCACCGAGTATAAAAGAGCAATAACGTCCAGCTCGCGCAAAAGGCGTTTTTCCGTGAGATCAGGCCGGCTTAGACCAATGCCCTGGGTTCGATCGGGGGCAGAAGAGGCCTTTCGCTTGGGGGTACGGGCCCGGGCCAGATAATCTTCCAGCGCGCGTGGGGTCAGCTCCAGCGCACCGATGACCTTGGCCTTTAGCTTTTCGACCACCGGATCGAAGGGTTCGCTGGAGATTAGGCGGGGTTTGAGGGCCTCGAGGATTTTTTGCTTGTGTTCCGGCTTTTTGAGGTCGAGCCCCGCCGAAGCCACTTCGAAGCGGTACTCCACCTCGGGCAGCGCACTCTCCAGTGCAGTATCGAAGCGGTCTTTACCATCTGGAACAAGCAGCAAGTCGCCAGGGTCTTTGCCGCCCTCGAGCAGCACTGCATACACCACAAAACTGCGAGCAATCTCCAGGTTCAGGCTTTGCAAGGTAGCCTTGCGCCCGGCCTCGTCGGCATCGAACGCGAGATAAAGCTCGGTAGCATCGGCCCGTCTCAATAGGTGGGCCTGCTCAACCGAGAGCGATGAGCCCAGCACCGCTACAGTCTCAGGAAAACCCATCTGGTGCAGGGCTATTACATCGAATAGTCCCTCCACCACCACCGCCCGTCCGCGCTCACGAATGGCCGCGCGGGCCTGAGGGTAGCCGTACAGCAACTGGCTCTTCTTGAACAGGGCCGTCTCTGGAGAGTTAAGGTATTTGGGATTATCGTCTTTTTCCAGGGCTCGAGCCGTAAAAGCCACGATGCGGCCCAGCGGATCCAGGATAGGAAAGGTCACGCGGTGGCGGAAACGGTCGAAGTAGCGCCCTTCGCGCTCCATGAGCACTCCCGCTTCCAGGCCTTCCTGTGGACTTACACCGTGTTCTTGAAGGTGTTTGATCAGGCCATCCCAGCTTTTGGGAGCATAGCCCAGGCCAAACTGCTCGATGGAGGCCGGGGTCAAACCACGCGCTTGCAGGTATTGCAGGGCCGGGCCTGGCAGGTGGGAGCGGAAATAGGCCTGGGTGAGCTCGAGGACTTGCAGAGCCTCCTTGCGCCCAGCAGAACGCCCCTTATACTGCGGCAGCTCTACTCCGGTCTCCTGAGCCAGGCGCTCCAGGGCTTCACGAAACTCGATGCCCTCGATTTTTTGCAGAAAAGCAAAGATGTCCCCTCCGCTCTTGCAGCCAAAGCAGTAGCAGAGTCCTTTGGTCTCGTCCACCTGAAAAGAGGGGGTTTTTTCCTGATGAAAAGGGCATAAACCCTTCCAGGTGCCCCGGCCGCTCGGTTTGAGCACCACGTACCGGCCCACCAGCTCTCGGATGGACATCCGGGAGCGGATAAGTTCGATGGCTTCGGCGCTTTGAGCATCCATATACAGTGCGGGTGTCAGACCGTTGGCCTGATGAAATTTAGAACCCTATTCTAACTCGCCATAGCAATTTGGAGGCCAAACCTAAAGGCTCCTGAAAATTGGGACTCCGGCGCCAGCTGTGGTGGGAAACGCAAAGTCCCAAGGCCCCGGTAGAGGGTCATATACATTTCGGCAGAATCGTTTAGCCTTGCCAAAGTGAAGGATACTGCCGAAATGCACCCCTTTGATTACACCCAAAGGTGAAGGGTTCAAGCAGAAATGGTATCAAAGGGCTAAGCCAACCTACTCGAGCTGTTCCGAACGCGGCTCCAGATGCCTGGCGGGCTGCTGGAGATACCATCGTGCCAAAACGCCCAAGATTCCGTATCCACGAAGACTATGGGCTCTTATGGGGGGTTTTTCACCTCTGAGCTGCCCCAGCAGCAGGGTTTTCCATAGGTGGGCCAGTGGGGTCTTGGCCTCGAGTTCCAGCAGGCTGGAAGGGTCGCGTCCAGAAGCCAGTAGAAGTTGTGCACGGAACAAACGAGCATAGTCATGCTGCACCACAAAGCCCGTAGCTGCAGTCTGACGCAACAGATAGCCCGAGATGGCCAGCGCCTTTTTGGGGTTGCGGTCTTGCTGCATAAAACCAAGCACAAGAAGCGCATAGAAGAAGAGGGTGGGATTACGGCTCCGCTTTGCCAGCAACACCGCATTACGAGCATGGACAACCCCACCCTGCCCCTGGTATTCAGTACGGATACCCCTCGCCAGTTCACAAGCTGCCTGTAGCTCCGGATCACCCTGGTCGTCCAGACCTTTGAGCAGTCGCTCAAACATCTGGTGGTTATGCTGTCCCGGGGCAAAAGCATAGGCCAGGGCTAGAAGGGCCAACAGGCCTGGAGAGGGCACCCGGGTCACCGCCGACTCCCCAAAGTACAGCGCGTCGTCTAGCTGGCCCGACTCTAGCAAATAGCGCAAGCGGACACGGCTTACCCACTCAATCACCCAGGGGGGTGCACCCTCGAGCAGCAGCAAGCTTTCCTCCAGCAAAGCACCCGCTTCTTCCAACCGACCCAGGTCGAGCTCGAGTGCAGCCAGGTTGCTGTTATATAGGCTAGTAAACCAAGAAGGCAGTACCTCACCCGGCGGAGGGCCCAGGGCGCTTATGGCATCGCTGGGCCTGAACTGCCTCCAGAGTGCCTCGGAAAGAAGCTGACGCGCCTCGAAACTTTCAACTGGGCTATGGGTATAGGCGCTGAGACAGGCTTCGCACTCAGCCTGGGCCAGATCAAACCGCCCCATGCTCAGCCAGCCTCGAGCGCGAACCAGCATAGCGGCCCCTTCGAGGTATGCGGGGAGGCCTTCCAGCAAGTTTTGTGCTTCGTCGATGGGCAGCGTACGGGCCAGCGCCAGCGCCAGGCGAGGTTCAACAATTTCCTGGGCTCTGGGCAGCTCCACCCGGCCCGCTCGAGCCGACAAGGCGCTGGCCGGCTCCGAAGGCCGGCCATACGGGCGCTCAAGAGCCAGGCTGGCCTCGAGTCGAATCGCCCAGGCCCGCTGATGCACGGTTTGAGGGAGTTCCTGGGCCTCCAGTGGAAGGTGTGCGAGCTCGAGGGCTTCCGCATAGCGGCCCAAGGCCAGGTGGGCTTCGGCTGCCTCGAGCGCCGCCTGCCAGCGCACATTACCCTCGGCCAGACGCAGGGCCTCGAGGTAGCCCAAAATGGCCGCCGAGTAACGCTCCTCTGCCCAGGTCTGCTGTGCAACCACCCGCCACATACGGTAGGCCGTGGCGGTGTCACCCGCCGCCTCCAGGTGGGTTGCAGCCTCGGCCAGGCGGCCCTGGCGCTGATACCAGCGCGCCGCCTGCTGGTGCCAGTTCTGCACCTGCTGCCCACCCACCTGGCCCAGAATTGCCTCGCGCAACCAGGGAATAGCAAATCGGAGCTGGCCGCGGTCGTCGGCCTCGAGATAACCCTCCCCCACCAGCCGGGTTAGATCGGCCTCCTCACCTACCAGGTGCCTTACCAGCTCGGGCGGAACTGTAGAACCCAACACTGCCGCTGCCTGCAGGGCCACCCGGGCCAGTCGGGGCAGGCTATCCAGCCTGGGTTGAAACAGCGGAATGGGTTCAGGCTCGCCATTTGAGGTCAGGCTCAGGGCTTGCACCGCCAGGGGGAACCCCCCGCTTGCCTCGGCCAGATGAAGGCTGGTGGCCGGGCCCAGGTCGGGCCGAATCCGCAAAATCAGGTGCTGGGTATCCTCCAGTGAGAGGGGCTCGAGCAAAAGGGGTTCTAAGTCGTCGGCGGCCTCCCAGCGGTTCTGGCGCGCCACCAACAGCAGCATGACCCCAGGGGGCGCAGGCTGTCGGGTGAACTCCAGCACGGTTGGGTCGGCATTATGCATATCTTCCAGCACCACCACAAGCGGCCCCCACTGGGCTACTCGTGCCAAAAGTGTTCTCCAGGTCTCAATCAGCAGGCGATCGAGTTCACCAGTGGGCAGGCCCGGATGGGCTTCGATACCTATGCTGAAATCCAGGATTGTACGCAGGTGCTCAGGCAGCTCGAGCTGCCTTAGTTGGGGAAGACCGCCGGGCAGTAGCTTTTGCAGAGCCTGCTGCAAAGCATAGCGCATGGTCACGCCCGTGGTTAGCCGCGGAGCCATCACGCCACGCACGCCATCCGGAAGGGTCTCGAGAAAGTGGCGGGCCAGATAGGACTTTCCTACCCCCATCGGGCCATACAACACCACCCGCCGACCCGCACCTGCCCGAACCGCCTCAAGCGCCCGGCGTAAAGCGCCTATCTCCTGCTCCCGGCCCAGTACCTCCGGCGGATCAGTACGCAATCCCAAAAACCGAAACGGCGTCAAAGGTTCTGCGTAGCCTTTGAGGGGTTGGGGCGGCAGCGCCTCGGTGATCGCGCTTGGAACGAGACGCATGGTGGTTGCATCACACCAAACCTCACCTGGAGGAGCAGCCTGCGATAATCGTTGTGAAAGGTTGATGGCCGGCCCCAGCACGGTCTGATCGCCCGCCAATCCCCCGCCCAGCGGTGTCCGCAAAACCAGTCCGCTGGCTACCCCAGCCCGCCCAGGCAGGGTACTCGAGGCCACCATAGCCTGTGCCGCCTCCAAAGCCGCCCGAGCATCTGATTCCTGGCTGCGGGGCACCCCAAACACTGCCAAGAAACCGTCGCCAAAAAACTTATCGATGTGACCCCCGTAGAGCCGCACATGACTCGCGGCCATCTGCAGGGCAGTATTGGCAGCCTCCCAGGTATCCTCCAGTGGGTGGGCCAGCGCATACTCGGTGAACCTCGAGAGGTCAAAAAAAACTGCGCTCACCCACCGCCGTTCCTGTACAAAAGACCCCCCGGGCAACAAAGTATTTCCACAGCGAACGCAAAGTTCTTCACCTTCAGTGTTGGTGTGACCGCAGCGGGGACAAATCATAGGGCAAAACCACTTTTAGGAATGCTGCTCGATGCGATGAAGGGTGTAAGAAGTCTACACCATGTACCACTGGGATATTTCGCTTCATTAGGAAATTATGAAGTCTTTATCTCGGCCCAGCTCAAAACCGTAGACGTGTTAAGTAAAGCTACGGATGGGATACATATTACAGGAGCAGGTATAGTCTCTGGCAAGACGCTTTCCAAGCCAAATACAAACCCCACATTTGGGTTTGGTGCGAACTGCTACCGCAAATGCACATCTGACCGGAAAACCATCAGCGGCGGGGCCAGGTGAACCTTAATTAGCGTTCCTGGGCTTGGTGAATTTGCAGCAGCCAAGACGATTTGCAGATTTTTTTCGTTGTTTGCATCATCTAGCTCCAATACAAAATAATGGGCATCCAGCACTTTTTCGACCCGGCCAGTTACTTTATAGCGTCCTCCACCAAGGTGCTCAACAGTGGGCGCATCTGAAGTCGGTTCCCAGTGTAGGGCCTGTCCATGCACAATGAGCAAGGCCTCTTCGCCGGAAAAAGGCGTCAGAGTTCGGTCAAAAACAAACAGAGGGCCCCAGGGGGTAAGAACCTCGAGCAAAGGACTCCCCATCGGTTCAGGGCTTACAGGCCAGGTTTGGGCGTAGTTGGAAAATCGCTCCCAGAAGGATTCGGGGCTGTCCTCGAGGGCCACACGTCGGATCGTTGCATTCATCACCACTCATGATAACGCCCACTCAATCCCGAAAGTCAGGGCAGCACGATCCACGTCGGGTTCTCCAACCCAACAAATTAGCCGATTTACCAGGAGGGCACCCCGGCTCTGCTCGTCGAAGCAGCCGCCTATCTTCCAAGGGGCAATGCCGCCCTCCACTATACGGACAACTTCGGTCGGGTTGATTCGCTAGCCTTCGAAGACGAACGAATCGAATCTGGCATTATGCACTATTCGGCCCCAACGTGGTATTAGAACCCAAGCCCCAAACGCAGCGCAAAGCGGCCCGAGGGATTGCGCTGGCTAAAGCCATAGTCCAGGCGTATGGGCGGCAGGATAGCCCCCAGCAAATCGAGATTAACCTGCAGGCCGATACCAGCACCCAGGAAAAAGGCATCTAGATCGCCCGAGGCAGGCCAGAGGCGGCCAAAGTCGGTGAATACAAAGCCGTAGATGTTGGTTCCACCCGTCGGGTTTAGTCCAAAATCGTAGCCGTACTCGATGGAGCCGTTCAATACGGTAGTACCTTTATCGAGGAAGCGGGGGTCATAACCGCGCAAGGTAGTGATATCGGTGCTGTTACCCCCCAGGCTAAACTTTTGACTGTCTTGGGCGGTTCCTAGAATGGTGCCAAGCGAGAGCCTTAGCCCCAGAGCCTGACGTGCCGCCTGATCTAGCTGGAAGTAAGTTCTACCCGTCACCACTACCGGTACATACTGTGTGGGATCCTGGCCTTTGGGGAAGGTAATACCGTAGCCGGTGCTGAGGTTGACCGAGAAGCCTTGGGTGGGAAAGGTTGGGCTATTAAGTGTGGTGTAGGTCGCACCAAGCGTGAGGTTCAGAGCCTGGAATTCACGCACGTTCTGGTCAAATTTGTTTTGGGCATCCTGCAGCAGGGCTTCGCTGCACGCTGTATCCTCTGCCACAGGCGGATTGGCGGTGTTGCTCGAGTCCGGCACCTTGACCAAACAACGGGGCCGGTTGGCATCGTTGACTTCCAGTATCGGGATGTTCCATTCCCAGCCCAGCCCTGCCGAAATCCGCAGATTGGGCAAATCGGCACTCAAGGGCCTTGAAATAGAGAAGTTGATACCTGTTTTGCGCTCGGTGTACTGCCATTGCGATGTTCTGTCCTTTTCATCAATGACGCCATCGCCGTTAAGATCGGGGGTGTTGCCGTTGTAGAGTTGCTCGAGGGGAAAGTTAATGTTGGCCTGGGGCTGGCTGTAGACATTGACTCCAAATGAGGTGCGTACCTGTTTGAAGTCGGCGAAATCGATGTATAGCCAGGGAATCCGGTACGAAGCGCTAAAGGTTAGGTACTGGCCCGCATCGTTCGGGTTAATGCCCAAAGTGACGTTGTACTGATGAGCCAATCCCCACAGATTCGTGTCGCTAATGCTAATGTTGCCTTCCCAACCAGTCAGGCTACTCCAGGAAATTCCAGGTATGAAACTGCCGGTTTGGGCCTCGCGAAAGCTAAGCACCAAAATCACATCCTCGGGCTTATCGCCCTGCTGGGGTCGTACCCCTGGCGGCTCGCGCAGCAAGCCGGTACGCAGGATGTTGGTAATGCCTTGCCGCAAAGCACCGATCGAAAACAGGCTGCCAACCGGCGGCATCTCGCGCAAAAACACGCTGGGGTCGGTACGGGTTAGTGCGGGTTCGATGCGATAGCCTGCGATGCGCAGTTCGCGTAGCCGCTGCACATAAACCCCGTCGCGAAAACTAATTTCAGGCTGCCCAACCAGGTCGTAGCCGGCGTCGCGGTATTCCCGCAGAATTCGAGCAAAGTCTTCATTAGCTAGAGCCGGGTTATATTCATCGCCGGGCTTGAGCCGTATTTTTGCCAAAAGTGATTCTGTAGGAATGGCCGTATTGCCTTCTATACGTACTTCACGAATCGCCCCGAAACGCTGCTCACCGGCTTGAAAAACCAGGCGAACCCCTTCCTGGCTCACCCGTTCGGGCCTGAAGTCAATGACCCGGCTAATGCTGCGGGATAAAGCATTAACCCCGTCCAGAATCTGGTCGAGGTTGAAGGGATCTCCCACCTTGAGACCCAGTGCGCTTATATCCACTCCTCGAGCGCTGATTTCCACAATTTTGAGTTCGCTAAAAGCCACCTTGAGCACGCCATCGGCCAGGGTGGTACGGGTCAGGTCAACCCCACTACCCCTAAAGCCGGCTGTGGCGTAGACATCGGCCGTACGGCCCACCGCGTCCCGGAACCGCTCGAAGGAGAAACGCCCATTTTCTATAACCGGCTGAAACAAGGGCTCGAGGCGCTCCTTGGAAACATAGGTAGCCGCGCCCACCTCCACCGACTTAACTTCTGGGCTCTCATCGATATTGAAGAAAAGCTCTACCCCACCCGCCACGTCCTTGGTCTCGGGAGTTACCTTGGGTTCAAACGGGAATCCCTCGCTGCGATATATACGCGCCAGTGCCTGGGCAGCCTCAGTGGCTTTTTTGGGATTGAACACCGAGCCCACTCCAATGGCTTGCTCGGTTTCCAGGTAGCGAAGCACGTTGGCTTCGGGAAAAGCCTTGGCCGAGGTTGCCACCTTGGTAATGGTGGGGTTGGTTACCACCTCAACTACCAGCTTGCCGCCCTCGAGGCGCACTCTTGCCTCTCGGAAATAACCGGTATCCAGAACCGCCGCCCGGGCCTGCTCGAGGTCACCCGGCTCATCCCCTACGCCAAAAGGCAGGGAGATGCGCACCAAGGCCGCCAAAACGGCGTCCGTACCCCGTACCTCCACCTCCTGTATGGGGGCTGCCAGGGCCAAGCTAAACAACATCATCAAGGTGAACAGTCGCCTCATGCTGCCAACCATATGCGAAAGGCGTGAAGTGCGCGTGAGAGGCGCTGTAAATCCTATGGCACCAGCTAAAACGCCAAAATCCGAAGAGGCCTAAGACGCGCTTATCGCATTTTCCGCGATTACCCCACACATATGGCTTCAGTTGGGGAATCAATAGCGGAAGGTAAAGCCAATTCCAAACCGTATGCCGTCGCTACGGAACCCATCGCCCACACCCGTAGCCAGCTCAAGGGTCAGATCGGCCCCAATGGGACGAATTGTCCAGCCAAAAGAAATCTCCGGTCTCGGCTGAGGAAAGACCTCCGTGCTAAAGCGCAAGCGATAGTCCCCCTGCAAGTATTCAGCAAAAACCGTCTGGTAGCCCCGAAGGTCAACAGAATATGCAAAGAACAGCTCGGGCGAGAGGTAGCGGCCTATGGTAAAACGGGTTTCCTCGATAGTTCCGCCATTTAGGGCAGGAATTTCCACGCGCACCTGATCGAGTCCCAAAACCTTGGCCAGTTCGCGCTCGAGCTGCCCGACAATAAAGTTCTGTATCGCCGCCTGTAACCCGGTTTGGGCAATATCAGCAGGCAGGGCCGACAGGTCGGAACGACCGAGCAGCAGCAAGGCGTAAATTTCGGCTTCGGTGTAGGGCTGGCCGTCGAATTTGCGGGCTATTTCGTTGTTGTAGATGGCTTCAAAGGTCGGGGTCAGATTAACCTTAATCCGCCCGTTTTGCCGCAGAAATTCCCCTTTGAGGGTAAGGTTAATCTGAATTCGCCGGTTATCCTGGCCTCGATCCTGCACCTGGGTATCGGCCACAATCTGCAGTTCGGGCAAAATTCCAGCCGCCGGGCTGAACCTCGCATAGCTGCGCTGGTCGGAACCGCGATCTCGAATGGTAAAGTCGCGATCCCACAGCCTGAAGCTACCGCGCAAGGGCACCACTTCCCCAGAAAGAAAGGGGTTGGAAAAGTCGCCGTTGAGGAAAATCTCGCCTGCAAGCTCGCCCTGGGCCAGCGATTCCTGGATGATGATGCCCCGGTCGGCCTTGAGCTGGATATTGGCGAATTCCACAGGTACGACGTTGGCTGGGCGGGGGGCGCCGGGCTCGGGGGGCGTACTAATGGTCAGTTCGCGCTGCCCCTCGGGGAAGCCCAGGCGAGCCCGTATCACATCGGCTGCACCCTGAACAATGTAGGCTCCCCGCTGGTAGCGCAAAATAAGGTTGGCCTCGAGCAGGCCCTCGAGCAAATAGTATTGGGGATAACTGACCGGCACCTGACCTTGAAGGGTCAGGATGAGCTGAGGAAAGAGCGTGCCATACAGGCGTGCATCTTGCTTTTGCAGCTTGGCATCTACGGTGTAGGCCGGGTAGTTGAAGCTGAGGTCAAAGGGTTCATTAGGGCTCAGGAGGGGCAGATTGGCCGAGCCCGTGGCCCGCACGGTGAAGTTGCTGAGATCACCTTCGCCAGAAAGCTGGGCCTCGGCGGGGTAGGGTGCAGTCAGTTTGATGCGCCCTTCAGCACTGGCCGTGTTACCCACCCGCAACACCGCCCGGGGGGTTTCGGCCCGTACCGGGCCTAGCTTGAAGTTAAAGTTCTCCAGTGTGAGGTCGAATGACGCCCCGTTGGAGGTCAGGCGGAGCGTGCCACCCCCCTCGGGGGCCAGAGGCTTGAGGTTCGGTATAACCTGCAGCACCGGGGTAAAACTGGTGTTCTCCAAACTGAGGCGAAGGTTGCTACCCCGCCGGCCATAGTATCCCGAGCCTGTCCAGGTGCCCTTGCCCGACAGTCCGAGTTGGTCAATATACAGCCGTTCTTGTTCAAAGCGCAGTGCAGCCGTGCCGACCAGGGTATCACCCCCCCCTTGGAAGCGTAGATACTCCCCTACCCAAAGACCCCTGGAGGCCCAGGGGTTGCGGATGTTGTAGCTAAAAGTGGCCTGGCCTGTCCAAAAGGCCTGACCGGCCAGGTCACCAGCCCAGGTAGAAAAAAGCCAGTGCAAAGGGAAAGAAGCCGCCACTGCTTCTCCTGTTAGGATGCCGTTTTCCAGGCGAACTTTAGCCGTAGTACGGTTGGAACCCAGGTTACCCTCTCCCAGTCTCCCTAGCTGGCTGGTTCTCTCAAAGTTGATCTCGGCCCGTAGAACACCATCGCCATAAGTACCTCTGGCTTGTGTGGCCAATGCCAGATCGTCGCCCTTGACTCTAAAGCCTGGGCTGCTGAAGTTGAACTCGAGCTGCCCCTGGTTGTACAGCACCAACCCACTGGCCCGCCCGGTCAGGAAGGGCAGGCGGCTAGTGATTTGTGGAACCTCTTCGATGGCCAAGTCTTTAAAACCCGCACGGGCTCGCAGTCCATCCCGGTTCAGTACCCCCTGCACCTCGAGGTTCCCTACATCACCGCTTAGGAGACCCGAGGCACTCAGCTCTTCCTTCCCTTCCACCAAAAGCCTGAGACGACTCGCAAGCGGCTCGAGCGGCACATCGATTTGCAAACGCCCCTGCCAGTTACCGGGCCCTGGGTATTTGAGTTGCCCTTCAATCCAGGAGCCCTTTGCAGTAATGCTAGCCTCGAGCAAGCGCCCCTCGGCCTCAATCTGCTGTTTTTGTTCGAGGTCGCTGTACAGCGCCTTCCAGCCCCCATCGAGGCCAATCTGTCCGGTTAGGGAGCCGCTTTTCCAGGGAAACCACTCAGTAGCGGGGTGCACCACACGGAGGTTGGCCTGCTGCCCGACCCCCTCGAGGCTCAAGGCCAGTCCGTAGGCCGTTAAGTTGAGTTCTCCCGCAAGCTGTCCCTGCTTGAAGCTCAGCTCACCCGACCCCAGTTCGGGGGCCGAGAGACGCACAGCGAGGGTAGCCAAGTTCAGGCCGGCCACCAGGCGCCCTCCGGCAAAGGGATAGACCGCCTCGAGCTCGGGCCCCCGCCCCCGCACCTCGAGGTTGCGCACATCCAGCTCACCCGAGGCGCTGCGCTCGGAGAGATTAATCATCAGGCTGCTGGCCCGGCGGGTGCTGGCTGGGGTGGGGCTATCCAGGCTTTCGCGGTTGGGGGCCACCTGCAACATGGGGTAGCGCAGGCGCAAGGCCAAGCCCAGGATGTCGCCCTCCACCACGGGAATCCCCTTGCCGGAAAGCTCGAGACTCCCCTCGCGAAACTTCAGGTGCCCCGACCAGGCCTCCTGGTAGTTAAGAGACCCCTCCAGATCGCCCTGCAGGCTCGCTTGCAGGCGGCTTTGCTGCCAGGTAGCCTGTAAAGCCCCTTTGCGGCCAAATCCAGTCCAGTCCAGGGTGCTTTCCATAGCATTCCACGGCCCGGCAATGCGCCCGCTCAGGCGCAGGCCGCTCAGGTTGTAGTCCTGCAAACGGGCCTCGAGCCGCTCGGGGGTGAGGGTGGCTTCCAGCCCCGGTGCGCGGAGGCGCAGGCGGGCATCCTGCCCCTCGAGACCGGCGGTTTGACCGGCGATCTGGTAGCGACCCACCACCCACTGTCCCGGGTATACGCCCCGGGCCTCGAGGGTGCCCAGGCCGCGCGGTAGGGCCCCCACATACGACCAGTTAAGCTGCAAAGGGCTCAGCCGCAAGCGCCCGGTAAGAGGAGC
>FWWM01011660.1_pt1 | contig 14962 bp, 12 predicted proteins | sample 2228351 | NCBI WGS metagenome assembly FWWM01 (sample SAMEA103939774, study PRJEB20133) | metagenome | reverse complement strand
TCAGCCTTCTCTTTGAGCATATTTCTAACTATTTCAAATAAAACTTCGAGCACGTAAAGTTGAGCAACTTTCGAACGAATCGTTCCACTCTGGAATGGATTCTCTCTGAGAGCGTTTATTATAACGTAATCTGAAACTTCAGTAAGCGGTGAACGGTTATAACCTGTTATTGAAATAACGCAAGCTCCGTTTTTCTTCGCAACACTCGCCATATCAACAACTAACGCAGTTGAACCACTTTGTGAAAATGCTAATACACAATCTTTTTTCGTACATTGAGAAAGCGACATCATTTGTAGGTGCGGATCGGCTAAATAAACACAATCTATTCCGATTCTCATAAACTTGTAATATGCATCCAGAGCTGTTGCACCTGAAGCACCAAAACCAATTAAATACAACTTTCGACACTTCGAAATGCTTTCAGCTGCTTGATAAATGATAGATTCGTTAAGTTTCAGAAGCTTGTAAGTTTCTTCTATAGTTTCAAATTGTTTTGATTTAATAAGCCCTAAGATATCTGAAGTATTTTCGAAAAGTTCCTTTTGTTTTCCCAAACTCTGAGCCAACGCTATTTTGAACGCGTGAAAACCTGGAAATCCAAGTTTTTGGCAAAAACGTACTATCGTCCCTTGACCTACATTCAGCTTATCAGAAACCTCAGTTATAGTCATCTGAATCACTTGTTCGGGATGTTCTAAGACGAAAAAAGCAAGGTCGCTTTCTCTTCTTGTGAACTCACTTTTGTGGGTCCTAATAAGAGTTCCGATATCTACGTTCATGATTTTGCCCCCTTCAACCTCTCTTCAGCATATATAACTGCACCGACTATACTTGCATCGTTTTGAATTAATGATAGGTGTACTTGACTTGGTGAATACAACGAGTACTGTGAATATTTATTAACCTCTTCACGTAGCAGTTTTAAAGCTATTTCGCCGAGTTCACTAAAGCCACCGCCTACTACGACAAACTCAGGATCTACCTCCAAGAATATTCTATCGATAAGAATCGCTAAGTGTTTTGAGAGATTTTTTATACAGTCTAAAACCTTAAAATCACCTTCATCTGCACGAACTAACAATTCGTTCCTATCATTTATACCACAACATTCGTGTAAAAACCTCATCGATATATACTTCTCTGCACAACCTTTCTTTCCACAGTTGCATTCTTTACCATCAGGATAGAGTATAGTGTGTCCCAATTCACCAGCTTCCCATCTGTTACCAATAACAATTTTTCCATTCAAAACCACGCCACCACCAAGACCAGTTCCAACGGTTAGGAAGACAAGGTCTTTCACCCCCCTAATCTTCGATTCCGCAAGTCCACCTGCACGAGCATCGTTTAATACAAAGACTGGAAGTGAGAATATTTTTGAGATTTCTTTCCCCAATTCCAAACCGTTCCAGCCTTTAAGATTATCGGTAGCATAGACTATCTTTCCAGTTGTGGAATCAACTCTACCAGCACTTGCTATACCAAAAGCTTCTGGAGAGATGCGGTATGTAAATATATAGTCGTTTATCGATTCAATAAGGACTTTGAATGGGTCTTTTTTATTTATTAGATAAACCTTTTTCTTAGTAACGCTATAATTGTTCACAATACCAATTTTAATTGCTGTACCACCAATGTCTATACCCAAAATCATACGTCCTCCCTCAAATCTCCTCAAGTTTCAAACCAACTTCAAATGTTCTGTGCCATGGAAAATACACCGAAAGCTTCCATTTTTTGTTAAATACTTTCGAAACTTCTTCTAAATACTTCTCCATAGCAGATTCAACATATTTAATTGCCCAGTTTTCATCAGCCAGAAACGTACCACAAGTTTTTCCCCAGATCTTGGAAATATCTTCCCTAAGCTTAGTTCTTACATCGCTCTGGTACCCGTAATGTTCAAGAATCAGTATCGTTTGGTATTTCTTTAGTTGGTCAATGTCAACTTTAAGTACTCCAACATTTCCAAGATACTGAACTGTCGCATGCGCACACACGGACCCTAAGGTGTTTCCCGCGGTGTTCCAACCGTAATAGCATGTCCTTGTCCAGTCGATATCAGAGCTTAGGAGTTTTTTCATCAAAGACCTGTCTGAACCGTTTGCGTATCGAATATCCGCTATTGCCAGTACCTGATCCCTAGAAATAGATGGTATTAAAAAGGGAATGCCTGTTTCTTCATTTTGAAAAGGCGCTTCCCTTGTCAATTCCGAACCTTCAAAGTTATGTACCCACAGGAAAATATCAAAGTCTTCGTCTTCTGAAATTATTCCACCGACACTTCTTACATGCCTTGGAACCGATTCGCTCAGTCGTGAACTTTCGTAAGGTGGTATGAAATCTTTTGAAAGTTCAAAAGAGTATTGAATTTTAAACTTTGGAGTGATTTTGAAATGCTCACATAAAGATTGTGCAAGTGTTGCTAAAGAAACTTCGTCGGTACCACAACGAACTGAAATCTTATCACAAAGATTTTTGTCTTTAATAACTTGTGATATCTTATCAGCTTCATAAGCCACAAGACTTCCAGGAGAATTATCGTCGAGCATTACATTTAAGCGATCTATAACTTTTTCTTCTACTAATTCAACACATCTTTCTAATACCGCAAAATTTCTATTTCTTCTCCAAGTGAAATCCCTTAAAATCCACTCTGGTATATCTACATCTTTTAAATTTTCATCTTTTGCTAACAAAAGCGAGTATTTATACAATTTTTCGCCGTAATATGCCCAATAGTCGGGTTCTTCGTCATCGGAATTGTAAGTTGGGATCCTCGTAATAGATTTCGATGCGTAAATCTTTGCACCTTGATTTTTAAGGTAATCTAAAACTTTTAATTTTTCCAACAGTGTTTCCAGTTCTTGATAATCGATTCGTGAAGGCACTAAACCTCCGTGTAAAAGCATATCTAATGATATTATCAGAATATCACCTTTTCTTACATTTTCAGCTAACCATTTTGAAAGATAATTAGTATCCGCAGGTACCTTTTTGTAACCGAACTTATCGGGTATCAAAACAGGGATTTTATACGACTTTGCCAACATCAATAAATAATCTTTTGTACAAAATCGTTCATCAGTCGGAAGAAATACGATTCTCATAACTTATTGACCTCCAAAGACTATCGTTCCAAAACGTTCAATTGTATGATACGAACCGTATGTGACACTCCAGCCACTGTACTGCGGTTTTTCTCCTCGCCATCTGTTTCTGTTAAAATTCACTTTCACGGGAAGGTTTTCTTTTGGTGTTATTCCAAGGTCGACTAAGTTTATCCTCATCTCAACATACCATTTGTTTGATGTTAAAAATGTTCTTGCATCAATATCTCCGTTCCATTTACTATCAAAGCCGACCTCATCGTAGATAGTTTCATCTATTCCTACAACGAAATGATAGTAAAGTCTTTGAGGCTCGTCTACTAATATGAACACTTCCACTGAATCTCCAAGGTAAGTTCTCGTATCACGAACACCACTAACTTTTTTCGTTTGGTCCATCGAAGGTTCTTCACATTCGAATAAGATATATAGATTCTGATCGTCGTATGTAACTTTAACATACGTTTTCGATTCGTATTCTTCTCCCGTATCGTATTTCCTGAAAGGTCCTATTCTCTCAACATTGTCCCACTCCGAAACCTCACCATCAATCTTAGCTTTTCCGTATCGTACCACACCTTTAGGAAGTGGAACGATATTTTCAATCACTATCATATCTTCTGGTCTTTCAGGAATAAATCTTTCAGTTAAGCTGGCTTTGTAAATTCGGGGCCTGATTAAGTCCATCATTCTTGAAATCTGGTCAGTTAAATACATAGCAGCGGTCGGTTCATAAACATTGTCTGAGATGTAGAAAAATAGTTCGGAAAGTTTGTCAAATAGTTCGATAAAATCTGTGCAACTCAAAATATTTGACCAGAAATTGGATATTTCTTGAAATTCAGTGTCCGAAAGTCCAATATTCTTAGAAATCTTTAGAGTTTTACTAAAATCTTCGTTCATCTTTTCAAGTATTGATTCGAATTTTGCATGTGCACAAATTGCCTTGTTACTGAAAAGAGAACGTATGTACTCTTTGTCATATTTATCAAGATAAAGCGACGAAAAGGCTATAACACCGTAATCAAAATAATCCAAACAAGAGGTTAGCTGATTAATCAGATCTTTAGTTCCATTTGGAAGGTTTATTAGTTGTATACCAGGGTAAAAATAAGCCTTGTCTTTATACTGACTTTGAGAATCGAGTAATATTTTTAGGTCTTCAAGTGTACTTCTGTAATTCATCGGTATTAAAACATCCACGTACCCATTCATCAACCAAATTTCCCAATTCTGTTTCTTAATTCTTCTTGCACCGCTAAGACTCGGAAAGACATCAGCACTGACTGTAAGTTCCTGTCGAATTTCCTTCGATTTTTTGTAAACCTCTTCAACGAAAGAGTTCACAAGTTCTTCGCGGTACATATGCCAAAGAACTTCTTCGTTACTGTATTTCTCTATCTTGTACGGGTCAATACCAGTTTTTCTCTTGAAGTCTTCTACTGTATATTCGTCGTATCCCATTTCATCAGCATCGTATCTTATGTAATCAAGGTTCAAACCGTCAATATCGTATTTTTCAACAATCTCAAGAAGTGCAGACATTACATACTTTCTCGCTTCGGGATTTGAATGTGAAAGCCAAGCTGTTTTATTTACCGTGAAAATGTTTCCATATTTATCTTTTTCAATCCAAAGAAATTAAAGCTCTTAACGGGATTTCATAATAGTCTTCATACTTCGGTACCGAATTTTTCTCTTCTTGACTTATTTTTGTTTCTTTCCTGTGAATATCAACACCATAACAAGCTTTAATAACTCCATCGGGAAATTTGTGCATTTTTATTACATCCTCACCTGTGAACGTGTATTTGCCAACGATACGCCTACTTTCTCTAACACCTGGAACATTCGCTATTTTTTCAATATACGAGTTCTCAAACCCACTAACGTAATTTCTTGCAAAGTGGTACACGTTGTTCACCTGTTCGTGTAATTTTGAAATAGCTCTTGAAATCTCAAAATCATCGGTAGTTTTTACATAGATATGTGTAGTATTAACTGTCACACGTGAATTTCCTGGAAGCTGAACGTAAAAAAATAAGCTGTGCGGAAATTCTAATCCTTCTGATTTTGCTTTTTCAATTTCTCTAAAATATCCTGCCACACTCAAAACCTTTGCATCAGGTGAGACCCATTTCAAAAAATTATCGGGATCGTTTCTTACGTTCTCTCTAACCTTTTCAAAATCAACACCACCTATTACGAAGATTAAGGTCATCGCTTGATTTTCGTTATTCTCGTCGCCCGATTCATATTCACAACCAGCAAGATATGAAAATGAACCGTCTCCTGTCGCATCAACGAAAAGTTCCGCTTCTATTGTGTATTCGTTTCCCAAACTCGATTTTAAGATTACTTTTTCAATTCTTGTCTTTGTTTTTTCAACTCTAACTGGGATCGTACGGAAAAGCAAGTCCACACCTTCCAATTTTTTGAAAAGCACTATCTTAAGAATTTCTGAATCGAAACAATTTTCAAACCTACCACCATACTCTTCCAAATCACTTAAGATTTCTTGAAAGAACTCTCCAGCTAAAATTTGACCATCAAGCCAAAATCTCATAAAGGGATTTACTAATCCTTGGGTTGACAGTCCACCAACCGTTGAACTTTGTTCAACAAGAAGAACTTTTTTTCCATAACGATATGCGTTTACAGCTGAGCTTATACCAGCTAAGCCCGATCCAAAGACTACAACATCGTATTTCAGATGAATCACTCCTTCTTTAAGTTGAATAAAGCTTTTTGAAAAGCGTTAACGTATGTTCCTATCACAATCCAAGGTCTTGAAATCGCAGTTCCAATTACAACAGCATGGGCACCGTTCTCAAATGCTTTTTGAACTTCTTCAGGTGTAGAATATCCACCCTCAGCTATGACAGGAATATCTATCTTTGATGTTAGTTCACGGACAAGTTGAATGTTGGGAAGTTTTTCTTCGGAAGTATATGTCGTGTAACCTGATAATGTGGTCGCTATATAGTCCGGGGAAAATCTCGATACATTCAACGCATCTTGTAGGTCTGCTATGTCGGCAACTATTCCAACATTCGGAAATTCTTTTCTTATCATTTCAAAAAGCCTCTCAAGCTCTACTGGCCTTCTCCTTCTTGTACAGTCGATAGCTATAAAATCGGCTCCCACTTGAGCAAGTGAAAATGCGTCTTCTATTGTTGGAGTTATATAAGCTTCGTACCTTCTATCTTTTACTAACCCTATAACCGGCATTTCTAAGTTTTCTTTAATTAACTTAACATGTAAAGGACCATTTGTTCTAATCCCAACTGCCCCCGCATATTTTGCAGCCTTTGCCAAATTCAAAACAAACGTTGGGTCTTCTATCGGATCTCCGGGCTCAAGCTGACAACTTATTATCACACCTTTTGGTAATTCCACCATTTTTTCCCCCTATTTTGTTGAAATAATTTCCAATATTATTATATTAATGGAGACTATGTCCTGTCAAATTTTTGTCTCCAATTTTCTAAAATGCTTTATTTTAAAGTGTTTGGACAACTTTAAAGAAGGAAACTGACGAATGTGTAATGGAGATTATTTCTAGTCAGAGTACTTATTATGGAGAAATAAAAAAAGTATGGTATAATAGTTGAAAAATGAGTTAATTAGGAGGGATTGTGATGCATAACATGTATTTTGAGATATTTGAAGAAAAAGATGTCCTGAAGAGGTGTTTTGAAACAAATCTTGAAACAATTTCTAAAATAGCTCAAGAAATAATCGAAAGAGGAATATACAACATCGTTTTCGTAGCCCGAGGTTCGTCAGATAACGCTGCAACGTTTGGAAGATACGCAATTGAAATTTTTTCTGGGATTCCAACATCTCTTTCAGCACCGTCGGTCGCATCGATATATCACAAGAAACTCAACCTTAAAAATAGTTGCGTCATAGCAGTGTCTCAGTCTGGAATGTCTCAGGATATATGTTCATACTTTCAAATGGCAAAAGAAAGTGGAGCACTTTGCGTTGCTATAACTAACAACCTTGAATCAACCCTTGCTAAACTATCTGATTTTCACGTGTATATGAACGTAGGCTTTGAAAAAGCGGTTGCCGCAACGAAAACTTTCAGTGCCGAGGTACTTATTTTTGCAATGCTTTCAAGTGCTCTTAGTGGAAATGAAAAAGAAATAGGAAATCTTTCAAAAATTGATGAGATTGTTGAAAAAGCTTTAGAAATGGACGAAGATATAAAAATTTCTGTTGAAAGGTTCAGATTCATGCAAGAATGTTTCGTCTTGGGAAGGGGATTAACTTATCCTATCGCTTTGGAATTCGCTTTAAAGATGCAAGAAACAAGTTATGTTAGAGCAAAAGGATTTTCTTCTTCCGACTTTATGCACGGACCGATAGCGATGGTTAATTCAGAAATACCAGTTTTTTTACTAAGTATAAACGATGAAACGAAAGAAGACATAACTGAAACTGCCAAAAAATTAGTGAATTACAGCATAGAGCTTTATTCCTTCACAAACGTAGAAGAAGTGTCAAAACTGTCAAAAAAATCCTTTGAGTTACACTCAAACGGGTTTATTTTAGAGATGACCACGTTAATCCAGCTCTTTTCGTACCACCTGAGTGTTCTCAAAGGACAAAATCCAGACAGTCCAAGGATAATTCAGAAAGTTACGATAACGAAATAATCAAAGTACTGTTTTCTTAATCTTTTCCACTACATCTCTTGGGTTTTTGCCAAAGACTCGGATCATAGCTTCTTTTCCAAACCAGCCGTCGTCCCATATGATATCAGGGATACAACCGAGTTCGTTGAAAGCAAGCTCTATCATTTTTTCCATCGAACCAACGGGACTGTTGTAAAGTTTTTCATCTTCAAGAGACCTGTCGTACTTGAAAGTTTTTAAGCCACACTTCTGAGCTTTTTCAACATACTCAGGTTTGTACCTAACGTTTGCTGCGCATTTTATTGATTTATCAAAAATTTTTGCAGTCAATACCATCCTTGCTGTATGTGAATTATCTTCAAAAGAAGCACTCGAAACAACGATACCCTTTCCTTTGCAAAGTCTTATTCTTCCGGGAAATTTTGCTACTTCTGTTTCTTTCTGAGACCAGTCTAAAGCGAAAGAAATATTTTGTCCAACTTCTGGAACTGTTAAATGCGATAGTTCCAAAAGCTCTGGAAGGATTTTGTTAAGCTCTTCCAAAACAAAGTATTTTTGCCATTCTCTTACTAAAAGTTCTGTAGCTACATATTCTTTGGATACAGATCTTTCAATAATCTGACCTAACAATCCCATAGCTGATTCAATAGCAGATTCAACAGAATAGCCTAAGTAAATGTATCCTGCAAGTGCTGAGCTAAATGAACAACCTGTGCCGTGGAAAGTTCCCGGGTATCTCTTCCCAAAAAATTTGTTATCCTTATATCTCACAACAATATCTTCCTCTTTCCTATGACCACCAGTTATTACGAACTTTTCAGCAGGCAACTTTTCGGAAAACCTCGACAGTTTTTGAACCTCATCACTGTTCAGCGTAATTAGATCTGCATAGTGGAGGTTCTCTAAAACCTCTCGCTCATCTTGGAATTTGTAACCCGATGACGATTCTAAAATAACGTTCCAAACTATAAATGCATTTGGATATTTTTTCCTCAGTTTTCCCACGACAGTTGGGCTAACTAATCCAACTTTAATAACTTTCGGAACTCCCAGAACTTCCAATTGTTTTTCTATAGTATCAAAATCTACATACTTTACGTCAAACACTTTTTTATTGTTCTGGATAGTATACGCACCAATAACCCCTTCCGCTTTGATTCCCAAAAGTGCAAGGATTTTTACATCCTGAAAGATCCCAGCTCCAGCTGATGGGTCAAATCCAGAAACAACTAATAACACATATTTCACCTCATTTCCAAGTTAAATATTTGATAAATATTCAAGTGCTTTTTCGAAATCCTCAAGGCATTCCGGAGAGGGTTCAAGAACAAACTCTGCATCGAAATCTTTGATAACATCTAAAATTTCCAAGAAAAGGAAATCTGTACTCCAAGCTTTGTGATGACAGGTGTGATATGTCTCAAAACTGGCATAGTATATATGAAACTCAACGATGAAATCTTTGAGAAAATAGATGAACTCTAACGGATCAAATTTGTAATAGTTGCAGTCGAGCAGAAGATGTCCTATATCTAAACACATCTTTAATTCTGTCTTTTTCAAAAAATCTTTATACTCACGACAGTTATAAAAAAAGTCATTTCCATAAACATTTTCTATCCTAAGCTGAACTTTTGCACATTCCTTCAAAGTTTTAAATTCATCGATTATTTCAAAATAATCAGAATACCAATTCTCTTTTTGAAGAGCTGTTGGAAAATGGACAACTACGTAATCTGCTCCAAGACTTTCAGCAAACTTTAAACACTGGAAGTTTTTATAAAAAGTATCTCTTCTAAGTTCCTTATCAAGACTTGTTGGATACGGATGATGATTGACATACCTATAAACAAAGGGTGCATGGAGCCCAAAACTCGCTTTTCTGGAAGCTAAAAACTCTTTTAGAGCAGGTAAATCATTATCCCTAAAAAAAGTTAGTTCGTATCTTTCAAAGTGTGGTATTGTATGTAGTTTGTCAACGTTTGCACGAACAAAGCTTGTTGAGATACCTTTTACTTTTTTCAAAAAAATCCCCCCACTACATGCTACCTGCGGATCCCTCAAAATCAGTTAGAAGTTTCCTTTACATATTCTTCCGTTATCTTTATAGCGCAGAACGGTCCACACATACTGCAACCTTTGTCTTCATAGTTTCTCTTTTCTTTCTTTTCTTTTGCAATATCCCCTGCTATAGCGTAATGAAACATCTTATCCCAGTCAAAATTAGCCCTTGCAAATGCCATTTCTTTCTCAAGCATTATAGCTTTTTTGTTTCTTCTTGCAACATCTGCTATAGTCGCTGCAATTTTTGTAGCTATAACTCCCTCTCGAACATCAACAGGTTCAGGAAGTGCTAAGTGTTCTGCAGGGGTTACGTAACAAAGAAAATCAGCACCGACGTATCCAGCTAAAGCACCGCCTATTGCGGCTACAATATGGTCATATCCGACTCCTCTATCAGTTGGAAGTGGTCCAAGCAAAAAGACTGGTCTTCCACCTGTAGCCTTTTTCATCATTTGAACGTTCATTTCAATTTCGTTGAATGGAACGTGCCCGGGACCTTCGATCATAACTTGAACACCTTTTGAATTCGCACGTTCAGCAAGTTCTCCTAGAACGAATAGTTCTGAAAATTGCTGGTAGTCAGAAGCATCTAAAATTGCTCCAGGTCTGAGACCATCTCCGAGACTTAAGGTGATATCGTACTCTTTTGCTATATCGAGAATTTCGTCATAAAATGAATAAAGCGGATTTTCTTTGTTGTTAGCAAGCATCCAACCAACGATAATAGCACCGCCTCTGCTAACTATTTTCATTATTCTTGAGCTCTTCTTTATAATCTCCAAATTTCTTTTCGTTATCCCGGCATGGATTGTCATAAAATCGATACCGCTCTCAGCATGGTCTAAAATCATATCTATAAAGTCTTTTTCAGAAAATTCGACAACTTTCTTTTTTAATGAATAGCTTCTAACTGCAGAATCGTAAATTGGTACGCTTCCAACAGGAACTGGAGAGTTTTGAACGATAAGTTCTCTGCCCTTTTTAAGGTCTCCCCACGTCGACAGAACCATAACGGAATCTGCACCGTATTTAAGGACAAGGTTTAATTTGTAAAGTTCTTCATTCAAATCAACGTATCCAACGGAAGTACCAATATTGGCGTTGACTTTCACCGAGAAACCTTCTCCGATGATCATCGGTTTTGTGAGGTTAGTATGTTTCTTGTTTTTTGGTATCACAGCTTTTCCATATTTTACCTTTTCGATTATCTCTTCGACACTAACAAGTTCAGTTTCGGATATACATTTCATTTCGGGAGTTACTATACCTTCCCTTGCACACAACAGTTGAGTCATACCCTCACTTCCTCTCGTTTCAAAGACTCTATAACAAGCTCAGCGGCACGCATACCCGACATTAACATTCCACCGAATATAGGTCCCATTCTTGGACCTCCTCCAACACTAACTGCTGCCATACCTATAACGTAAAGTCCCGGATATATCTCTTTTGTTCCTTCAACAACGTATTTTTCACCGCTTTCAGCATCCATCGGAAATTCGTACTCCACAACACCACAGCTACAAAGGTTTTCTGTACAACCAGTAACAGAGTTGATTATTCCACGTTTAGAAAGCAGTCTCACAAGGTTTGCCGGATGTCCTGTACCATCGACAACATAATTAGCTTTAACTGTTATTGGATCAACATGGAGTTTTTCCCTAATCGTTGGCATCCAGTTTATAACTACACCACAAACTCTGTTGTCTCTCATAGCTAAATCTTCAACAAAGACGTTGTTAAAGAGTCGAACTCCTGCTTTTGTAGCTGAAAAAAGTAGTCCGGATGCAAAGTGGACTGAATCAACGACCAAAAATTCTCCAAAACGCCTGTAGTTTATTCCAAGTTCGTTTAAAAATCCTGCAAGTTCTGCTTCGATGACGAGTTCATTGAACATCATACCGCCGCCCCAAGTTCCGCCACCTGGTTCGTTTTTGGCTTCAAATATAGCTACTTTGTAACCTTCTTTTGCAAGTAAATATCCCATACTTAGTCCACTTGGACCAGCGCCGCTGATTGCAACATCAACTTCAAGTGAATCACTCAACTTTTTAAAAAATTCCTCAACAATAAGCCTTGAGATAACTATGTCTTTCATACCAAAATATCCTCCCTTCGTGTATGAGTACAAAAAAATCCCTCCGATTTTCTCGGAGGGATTTCACTAAAATATATGTGGAATTTTTTACTTTTCCCACATTCCCGAATCCCTCCGCCGGTATTATCCGGATCAGGTTCGAAGGGTCGAAGGTAACACCTTCCTCTCAGCAGGTTACACCTGCTCCCCTTCGGGAATGTTATTCACTTTACACTAATTGTAAATCAAATTCTTCTTTTTTCAAATGCCAAAATCGTTTAAATTTTGAACTTAGAAATCAATCGATTGAGATTTTCAACAGAATTTTGGAGTTCTATGCTTGATTTAGCCAAAATTTCAGATGAAGCTTCGACGTTTTTGAGTTCGTTTTTGATATTTTCAATTTCTTCAACTTGGTTCACAAGTGTTCTTGATGATGAGTCTACCGCTGAAGTTATCTCCTCTGATGCTGCACTTTGTTCTTGTGCCGCTGCCGCCGTTGTTTCTATCATTTGTGCAACTTTCTGTATTAGCTTTGTTATATCTTTCAAGTACTCATTTATCTTCGCTGAAGCTTCTGTACTTTCTTTAATTGATACAACGGTTTTTTCCGTGCTCGTACTAACCTCTTTGGTTTGGTCTTGAATCTGTTGTAAGATATGTGCTATCTTTCCAGTAGCTTGTTTACTTTCTTCAGCAAGTTTTCTTATCTCATCAGCAACAACCGCAAAGCCTCTTCCGGCTTCTCCAGCCCTTGCTGCTTCGATTGCAGCGTTGAGGGCCAAGAGGTTCGTTTGTTCAGCTATGCTGTTGATAGTCTCAACTATTTCTCCAATATTTTGAGCGTTTTCAGCAAGTTTTTCGACAGTTTCAAAGGTCTTTTGTACTTCTTTGTATGCTTTCTCAAAGGATGCGGAAACTTCATCGATCATTTTCACACTTGTTTCAGCCGATGTTTTCATATTTCCTGCGGTAATTGAAAGTTCTTGGGTGGACTTTGAAACCGTCTGAGCGGACGCTGCAACTTCTTCAACACTTGAGTTTACTTGTTCAAGAGATGCAGAGATATTTTGAATATCGCTTGCTGTTAACTCAAATTGTTTGTTCACACTTTCGATGGTAGCTTCCATTTCTTCCGAAAGTGCAGATAGTTCTGAAGAGTTTTTGCTGACGTTCACACTTATGTTAGATATCTCAGAGACCGTGCTTCTAAGTTTTTCAACCATTATGTTGAGTGCTTGTGCAATTTTTCCAAACTCGTCTTTCCTACTAACACTTATTTTCAAGTTTAAATCACCTTGTGCTATTTTTTCAGTTGCCTGCACTACTTCCGTAGATACTTTTCTTATATTTTTTGAAACCACAATGGTTATGACTACTATACCAATGAATACAACTACAAATGTGATTATTACAGGTATCATCGCTTTGAAAACGGCTTGGTTGACGTCAGGCATATATATACCGGTACCTATCATAAGGTTAAGTGGTGCGAACCAGCGAGCGTACGAATATTTAGGTTCTACTTGCCCATTTTTTGCTGGGTTGGGCCAAACGTATTGGTAAAAGATTTCACCTTTTGATCTTGAACCGTCAACGAGGTCTTTTATAACATAGTTTCCTTTTTGGTCTTGTAAATCTCTCAAATCTTTGCCAATATTTTTTGACCCTGGAGTATAAAGCTGGACATAGTTCTCATACAAGAAAAAATAATTTCCACCATCAAATCGCATTTTTTCAAAAGATTTCTGAAGTTCTGCGATAAGTTCTTCTTTTGTAATTTCTCCAGCTTGGACCTTTGAATAAAGATATTCGATGTAACCGTAAGCTTGGTCTACCAAACTTTTGATACCCCAAAGTCTGTTTTCGACTATACTGTTTTTTGTGTTGATGTAAGTAACAACCATAAAAGCTGAAGTTATGACGACAACCGCGACTAAAATCATCGTGAAGATAAGTTTCGAAAGACTTTTAAATAGCATAGAACTCCCCCCTCCAATCTGTGAGATTTTTTGAGAAAGAAATTATTATACTATTATTATACCATGTATTTATTATACCATATATTTTTAATAATGACAAATTAAGAATATCTCAATTTTAGTAATTATGATAAAATATCTGTGAATATTACTTTAAAGTGGAGGTGTCAATACTTATGCTCTATCACTTTTCCGTATCGACTATGAGTAGAAGTTGTCTTATAGACATCACCAACAAAATTCAAGATATTGTAGAAAGCTCAGGAGTCAAAAGCGGTATCTGTACAATTTTTGTTCCACACACAACAGCCGGAATAACGATAAACGAAAATGCTGATCCATCCGTCAAAAGAGACATAGAAAAGACTCTCGAAAAGGTCTTTCCTGAAGATTTTGGTTATAGTCATTTAGAAGGTAACTCAGACGCACATATCAAAAGTGTTTTAGTTGGTCCAAGCTTGACTGTAATAATCGAAAACGGAAAACTTTTGCTTGGAACTTGGCAAGGGATAATGTTCTGCGAATTTGATGGACCAAGGCAAAGAAAAGTGTATGTGAAAATAATTGCCGGATGAGAGACTAATCTTTTCTTCCTGAGAAAATTTCTCCGCCTGCTAAGAAGTACTTAGTTAATGTGAAGAATAGTATCAACATCGGTATGCTAGCAAGCACTGCAGCAGCCATCAGTGCACCTTCGTTTGTATGCTTTTCAGCTATAAATTGAGTTATCGTGAGTGGGATAGTCTTTTTCTCTGGAGACTGAATGACTAAAAGTGGCCAAATAAGGTTGTCCCACTGAGAACGGAAGACAAGAACGCCGAGCGTTGCTAGAGCAGGAAGAGTATTTGGTAGGACGATCTTCCAATAAATTCCAAACTCAGTTGCACCGTCAATTCTCGCCGCATCTAAAAGTTCATCTGGAAAGGTTATTAAATATTGACGCATCATAAAAACACCGAAAGCATTCATAAGAAGGGGAATTATTAATCCAGCAAATGTGTCTTGCATCTTCAAATTTATAGTTATCAAATACAACGGAATCATTATCGCTTCGAATGGAATCATCATAGTGCTGAGTAT
>FWWM01011655.1_pt1 | contig 14968 bp, 7 predicted proteins | sample 2228351 | NCBI WGS metagenome assembly FWWM01 (sample SAMEA103939774, study PRJEB20133) | metagenome | reverse complement strand
TACACTCTTTCCTTACCGGGCGCTTGCGGCTGAGCCCTTTGCAGCTTAACTGGTCGTATGTGGGGGCCCTGCCGCGCGGCCTGGGCACCCTCGAGGCCAGGGGTGCATACCCCGGGCAGTGGGTGGTGGGCCGCTATCAGATTGCAGGCCAGACCGCCAGCCTCGAGGGGCAGGACACCCGCCTGCGCCTCCGCGCAGCGGGGCTGGAAGCCAGCCTCACCCCCGAGCGGCTCGAGGCCCGCCTGCAGGACTACAACCTGGGCGGCCTGCGCCTGAGCGGGCGCATCGCCGGGCCGTGGAATGCTTTAGAGAGCACCCTGGACTGGACTGGGTTTGGCCGCACAGGGGCTTTACAGGTGAGCTGGAGGCAAAACCGCCTGCAAGCGAGTCTGCAAGGGGATCTGGCGGGTTCGGTGAGTTATGGCCCGGCCTGGGCGGGGCGGCTGCGCTTCCGTGAGGGGAGCCTCGAGCTTTCCGGCACCGGGATTCCTGTGGTGGAGGGCGACATCCTGGGCCTGGCCCTGCGCCTGCGCTACCCCATGCTGCAGGTGGCCCCCAACCGCGAGAGCCTGGACAGCCCCACCCCGGCCAGCACCCGCCGGGCCAGCAGCCTGATGATTAACCTCTCCGAGCGCAGCGCCTCGGGTGAGCTGGATGTGCATAACCTCGAGGTGCGGGGCCGGGGGCCCGAGCTCGAGGCGGTCTATCCCCTGGCCGGGGGGCGCCTGGTGGCGGCCCTGAACTTACAGACTTTCGCCGTAAGCCTCTCGGCGCCGGAGCTGGGAACGGGCGAGCTAGTCTTCAAACAGGGGCAGCTTAGCGGTGGGCTCGAGCTTACCGTCTATGGGCTGGGCCTGAGCCTCGAGGGCTCCGGGCCGCAGGCCAGCGTGCGGGTGGTGCACCCCACCACCGAGTGGCTTCCCTGGAAAAGTGGTGCTCTAACCGGGCAGATTGGCCTCGATGGGGGCTGGAAGCTGCTGTACCGCGATCCCCAACAAAAGCAGCAGATCGAGGCCGAGGGGCGCCTGCTCGAGGCCACCCTGACTGCAAAAGGGCCCTGGGTGGAAGGGCAGATAAGGTACCCTGGCCCGGGCCGATGGCAGTGTCGCCTGCAACTTGATCTGCCCCTCGAGCCCCTTTCCAGCCGCCTGCGGCTTCGGGTGGATGGTCAGGATACCCTCAGCGCCACCGGTAGCCTGGATGGTGAGGTGGGCGGCCTCGAGATACGGGGAACCCTGGCCCCCAGCGGCCTGCAGGCGCGGGTTGGCTTTAGGGATCTGGCGATTGAAGAGGTGCCCCAGTTGGCCAGCCGCCTGCCCTTTCTAGCGGGTCGAACGACGGGCTCGCTGGTATACGACCAGGGCCAGATCGAGTTCAACCTCAGCAGCCCGGGGCTCAAGGTTAAGGGCGATGAGCTGGTGCTGGCTATGGAGGCCAAGGGCGGGATTGCCAATGGCCTGTTGCAGGCCGAAATTGACTTCGAGAAGGCCGATCCGTCGGGCGGTTTGATGCAGAACGGCAACCTGGGTTCCAACCGGACTACGGCCAGGATTCGCCTGGAAAACGGCATCCTGAGCGGAGAGGCCGTGGCGGCGGCTTTCCCCTTGCACTGGCTGTTCTCAACCTGGGCTGGTGAACTGGCCGGTCAGGCTTTTTGGACGGGGCGAACCAGTTTCAGCTATAACATCCGCGACCCCTGGGCCTCCAGGGGCATCTGGGTAGGGGAGTACCTGCGCTTCCAGGGTGGCGGCGACACCCTGGTGGGTACGGCGGCGCTGCGCTTTGAGCAGGAGCGGCTGTACATAGACCAGTTGAGCCTTTCGGGCAAGGGAACCTGGACGGGGTCGGGGTACTATGGCCGGCGGGGTAGTAACCTTCGCCTCAGCCTGGAGAACACCAGTTTTACGCCGGTTTTGCAGGTTATACCCAACCTCAAGCCGCTGGCCCCCGAGGGCAGCGGTACGCTGCGCCTGGTTTCGAACGGCGAAGCGTTTGACCTTACCCTGGAAAATTTTGGCTTCAAGCTGGGCCCGGTGCGGGCCGAGACCCCCCGCGCGGTGCTGCGCGTTGGCAACACCACCAGCGCAGAGGGTCGTATCAAACTCACCGCCCCCTACCCAGCCGAGGCCCAGCTTTCTGGCGAGGGCGACCTCAGCAACTTTACGGTGCGGGCTACGGGTTTGGCCAACCTGCCGCTCCTGAGTCCCGATGAGCCCTTTGATCTGAGCTTCAATTACCCGGCCTACACGGTGGATGCTCGTTTACAAAAGCAGGATGCCCGCTTGTATGGTACGCTCTTTCCCCAGCTCATCCTGACCCTGCAGGGACAGGTGCCGGTCAGCTACCCACAGTACTTCTTGCTGGATGGGTTGCTCGAGACCAACTTAATTTTGCGCTATCAGCGTGGAACCTACATTCTTCAGGGGGCGGCCAATGTGATCCGGGCCCGGCTGGGGTTGCCCGCGGGTCAGCGTGAGGTAACCATTAGCACCCCATCCGAGGCTGCCTCTACCCGTCCGGCCAATCTGGTTCCCGTGGAATTCGCTAACATTCAATTCAAGGCCGAGCGGGGCATTATCATCCAGGAGGCGCTGGCCCAGGGCGAACTTGCCGGCGAGGTCTTCCTCAACGGCGATATCTCCAATCCCTACCTGTCGGGGGAGGTGGTGCCTTTGCGGGGGAACTTCCGCCTGTGGGATCGCGACTTTACCATCCGGGATCGCTCCACCGAGCAGCGCAGTTACGCCCAGTTTAGCCCGGCCGCTGGAATTCTGCCCGAGTTGCAGATTGTGGCTGACACGCAGGTGCAGGATCGTGCCCAGGACAACCGCCGCATTCAGATCAACCTGACCCTCAAGGGGGAATTTCTGCGGCAGAATGGGCGTATCAAGGTTAGTTTGACCCCCACTTTTGAGGCTATCTACAACAACGAAACAGCCCGCAAAGCCGACGGCCAACCATACAGTGAGGCCGAAATCTATACCTTGCTCCTGCTGGGCCGCTCCGACCTATCGGCCCTGCCCAGCGATATTGCCCAGACCGGCCTTCAGGCGGCGATACAGAACTTTATTGTGGGGCAGCTCGAGCGCGAACTGGCCAAGGCTTTGGGGCTGGATCAGGTGCGGGTAGAAATTCCTGCCCTGAACGGTGGTACCATCGAGGAGACCCGCTTCACCATCGGGCGCTATCTGTCCCCTGAGCTGTTTTTTGCCTACTCGGTGGATCTGCGGGGCTACCAGACCATTTTTGCCGAATACCTGCAGGGCGATTATCGCCTGCGCTTCAGCACCGAGGTCTTCCCCCAGCCCAGGCCGGAAATTTCATTTGGCTGGACGATCCGTCCCCTCGGGGCCGACCTCACCATTGATCTGGCCACGGGGGTGGGGGATGGTTACCGCAGCGACGGTATTAAGTTTGGTGTGGGCTTTACTTTCCGCTTCTAAAAATCGAAGCAGCGGGGTGTGGGCGTGTTGAAAGCTCTCTCACTCACACTTCACGCGCTTCGCATATGTTTGGCAGCATGAAGCGATGGTTCGCCGTTTTGTTTTTGCTGGGCGCGGCCTGGGCGGCCCCCATTCAGGAAGTGGAAGTGCGGGGCACCGATGCCGTGCTGGCGGCCCTGGTACGTATTGCGCTGCCTTTTGGGGTGGGTGATGAACCGGGTGACCTCGAGCAGGCCCGTGCAGCCGTACTGGATACGGGTTATTTCCGGGATGTAAAAATTCGACTGGAAGACAGCAAGCTGGTGGTGGAAGTGGTGACCAACCCCAGCATCACCAAAGTGACCACCTCGGCCAGGGCTTTCCCCGAGGCCAATGTGCTGCGCTACCTGGAGACCGAACAGGCCATCGGGGTGGGCTCGGTTTTCAACCCCAAAAAAGCCAGCGAGGCGGCCCAGGCCTTGGCCAGGATCTACCGCAACGAGGGCTTCCCGTTTGAGCCCAGGATTGTCCCCGAGGCCAAGGAGGTGGCCGGGGGTGTGGAGCTTTTTTTCAATGTGGATGAAAGCCCCGAGCTCAAGTCGGTGGAGGTGGGGGCGGCTACCTATGTTCCCAAAGAACGCCTCGAGCCGCTCTTTCAGCCGGTGATCGAGAACGGGCGCTTCTCCTTCGAACGCTTCCGCGATGCAGTAGGGCGCACGGCCGATGTATACGCGGCGGCGGGCTTTAGGGGCAGCGGAGTCAACCTGGCCGGTACCAGCCTGGTGGACGGCGTGCTCAGGGTGGCTTTTAGTGAGCTGAAGATTGTGGAGATCAGCGCTCGAGGGGTGGATATCAGCTCCCTGAACCTCAAAGTGGGCGATCCTTTCAACCTCGACCGCATACTGGATGGGGTTAATGCTCTATCCCGTAGCCTTGGGCGGGTGGTTGACTTAAGGCCCGAGCGGATAAGCCAGGAGGGGGTGCGCCTGACTTTTCAGGTTGGTGAACAGCGCTATGGGGCGATTCGTGAAGTGCGCATAGAAGGCAACACCGCCATTCCCACAGAACAGTTGTTATCGAAAATGCGTCTTAAGCCTGGAGACGAGTACAGCCCAACCCTAGCCAACGAGGATTTCGCCCGTATTCTGCGGGAGTACCGCGATCTTGGCTACGACCTCGTGGCCCAGCCCGAGATTAGCTTCCGCGAGGGGGTCTATGTGCAGCGGCTGCGCGAGCTGCGAATTGCGGGCTACCGTATCGAGCCGGCCCTGACCCGCACCGACCCCAGCGTGTTTTTGCGTGAGATGCCCCCGGTGGGTAGCCTGTTTTCGGTTAGCGCTCTGCGCCAGGGTATTACCAACGTTTTGCGCACGGGTTTGTTGCGCGAGCCGCCAGGGGTACGCCCCCAACAGGGTGAAAAACCCGAGGATGTGATCCTGGTGTTGAGCTTCCGCGAAGCCCAGACCGGCAGTTTTGTACCTGGAATTTCCTGGAGCAGCCTGACCGGCTGGGAGGGCAGCATTGGCATCAGCGATACCAACCTGTGGGGGCTGGCCCACCAGTACAACGTAACCCTGGGTATTAACCCCAACGACGCCGGCCAGTTTCTAACCTTCAGTGCCTCTTACCGCATTCCCTGGATCTACATCGACTTTGCCGACTTCAAGCAGGTGCGCACCTCCTTTGGGGTGAGCATCTACAGCCAGCCGCAAGCCAACATTAGCTTCCCCCTCGAGCAGCTTTACAACGGGAATACCCCCGACCTCAACGGCGACGGGATCATCGACGATAGCGACAAAACCTCGCAGTGGCAGTATACCGAGCGCAAGACCGGTATTAGCTTCACCATCTCGCGTCCCCTGAGCAGCGACCTTCCCAACCTGCGGGTTTCGGCGGGGCTTGGCTGGGAATGGAGCATTCCCTTTCTGGAGGTCGGCGACCCCAACCGGCCCCGCTGTTTGGTGAAGGTCTCGGACTCGAGCAACACCGCCAACCCCTCGGTGGCCGAGGACACCGCCTGCAGCGAGGCCTTGTTGCAGGATGCCCAGAGCAAGTTTGAACAGAGCGTGCGGGAGTTTCAGGCCATTACGCTGACCCTGGGCGCGACCTACTCCACCCTCAACAGCCCTACCTTCCCCACCCAGGGCTTTTCGATCAACCTCAGCACGGGCTACGGCATCACCTTCCCTAAGGGCAGCGATGTGACGCAGTACGTTCCGGTGGTGATCACTGGAAGAACCTATTTCCAGCTAGATCAGGCAGCCCGTCAGGCCCTGGGTTTGCGGGTTTCTGTAGGCACCATTCTGGGCACTGCGCAGGACAGTCAAAAGTTTAGCCTGGGGGGTAACAGCACCGATATCACAACCCTGCGCGGTTACGACCCCCGCTTCCTGGATAAAGGCACCACCGTGTTGAACGGCTCGATCGAGTATGGTTACGACTTTGGATTGAGCCCCACCGGCGGCACCAACCTCTATGGTTTTGTGTTTGCGGATTTTGGCCGCCTATGGCCGGCTTCAGGCGATCTGGACGCTTTCTTCCTGGGGGCCGGCGTGGGCCTGCAACTCAACCTTGACCTGCTTGGGGCCATCCTGCCGCCCATACGCCTCGACTACGGTTTTAGCCAGCGCTACCCCACGGGCCGCTTTGCACTGCGCTTAGGCCTTGGCTTCTAGAGAGCTGGGCATCCTCGAGCCTGCCAACGATACTAGCGAAATGCGTATGATAGAGCCTGATGAAGGCAGTCACCCGACCTGCAGCCCTCGAGGATAGCCCGGAAGCCTTCTGGGAGCGTTTTGCACCGTATGCACAGACCTGGCCTGTGAGCCCAGAACCCCTGGGGAGCCCGGTGCTCGAGGTGCTCACCCCATGGGGTGTTCTGTATGTTTTCGACAGGGGCATCACGCCCTTCTCTGGGGGAGCAGCCTCGCTGGTGATCCATGGGCAGGTGGTGCACTGGGAGGCGGCCTCAGAGCCTCCTGCCATCGAGCATCTTGGTGGGGGGCGTTACAAGGTGCGGGGCCGTGTGGAAGCGGTGCTGGACAGCCGGTACTTTTTGCTGGGCCTGGCGGGGGCCGGGCAAGAGAACCGGCTGCACCTGGTGCTGGCCGGCTCGAGGCTGCCGGAGCTGGGTACCCCAATTCAGGCCCATTTGGCGCCTCCGCTGATGGCCTTTCGGCCGGAAGTGTCCCGCTAGGCTGGCTGTGGGGTAAGCGGGCGGGGTGCTTCACAGAGGTTTTTGCTAGCTGGCTTGGAAATCGTTGTCCAACGAGCTATACTTGCTGGTGTTGGGCATCACGTACTCGTAGCAGGCTGCCAGGCGATGTAATTCATTTTCATCGCACCGACCAATATTTCCAGTGTGGTTTTGCCCTATGGTTTGCCCCCGTTGTGGTCACAGCAATGCGGATGGAGAGGAAAATTGCGTCCGTTGCGGTAATGCCTTGCTACCGGGGGGGGCTTTTGTTCAGGAGCGGCGCTGGGTCAGTGCGGTGTTTTTCGATCTCTCGAGGTTTACCGAGTACGCGCTGGCCCACCCGCTGGAAGATACCTGGGAAGCTGCCAACACCGCTCTACAGACCGCGGCCAGCCATGTCCGGGTCTATGGCGGGCACATAGATAAGTTTTTTGGAGACGGTTTTTTGGCGGTTTTTGGCGTGCCGCGTAGCCAGGAATCCGATGCGCGGGCGGCCCTGGAAGCCGCCCAGGCGATGGTGGCTTCAAGCACCTTACCGGGCCGTGCAGGGGTTGCTAGTGGCCTGGTTCTGCGCACGCCCTTAGGGGGTGGGGTGGCCGGTGATCAGACCGTGCTGGGCCCGGCCATCAACCTCTCGCAGCGCCTGTCGCAGGCGGCCCCGCCGGGTGAGGTATGGTGCGACGAGACAACCATGCGCCTGGTTCCGAGCGCGATTACCGAAGCCCTGCCGCCCCAACCCCTCAAGGGTTACGCCGAGCCGCTTTCCCCATACCGCTTTCTGGGGCTGCGCCCGGATCCGCCAGAGGTGCTGGGGCGGGAGCGGGAGGTGCGCATCCTGCGGCAGGCCCTAGAAGCTGTGCGGGCTGGGGCGGGTCGGCGATTGGTGCTTTATGGCCCAATGGGGGTTGGTAAGTCGCACCTGGCCCGCCATCTCATAGAAACCCTGCCGGATGGGGTGCGTGGTGTGCTGGCGCCCCGACTAACCACTGGGGTAGCCCTGCGCTACGCCCTGCAACAGGCTCTGCACAGGCTGTTGCCGGGGGGGCTTTCCCAGCTTCGGCAGATCAATTTGCCAGAACATCTTCGTACGGTGCTGGACTTCAGCATCGGCGTTGGAGAGCACCCGGGCCTGCCCTCCGATGAGCTGGATCGCTTGCTGATAGAAGCCTGGTGGACTTTGCTGGCCTGGATAGCCCAGCAGGCCCCGCTGGTGGTGGTGTTGGAAGACATGCACAACGCCGACCCCACCGTGCTCGAGTTCACCCGCCGTCCAGCGCCGCCCGGCGTAATGCTGCTCCTGGTGGCGAGGCAAAACCGCTGGGAGGCTGCCGAGGATCTGGAAACCCTCCTGCTCGAGCCCCTTTCACTGGAAGATGCTCAGCGTCTTATTTTGCGCATCCGCCCCGACCTGGGCCCGGCAGCCAGTCTTCATCTGGCGGAGGCCAGTGGGGGCTACCCCCTGGCCGTGCAGGCCCTGAGCCTCACCCCTACCGGCGAGCCTGAACCCATTCCGTTGTTTCAGCCTAGGCTGGATAGCCTGCCCCGCCTGGCCCGGGTGGCCCTGCAGGCGGCAGCCGTCCTGGGTGCGACCGTTCCACCTGAGCTGGTGAGGCATCTGGTAGGGGAGGAGGCCGACCTGACCCGGCTGGTGGGGGAGGGGTACCTGGAAGCCGACGACCGGGGGCAGCTACGGTTCGCGGTTCCCTGGCTGCGGGAGGCCATTCTGGGTCAGGTAGGGGGGCAGCAGGTTAAGACCTGGCACCAGCAGGCCGCGCGCTGGTATCAGCGCCAGGGTCGTCTGGCCGAGGCAGCCACCCACCTCGAGGCCGCCGGTGATCTGGCTACGGCCTATCGTATGTGGCGGGTGGTGGCCCAGCAGACCTGGGCCGAGGAGCGGTACTCGGCGGCCATCCTGGGCTTCCTCGAGGCCTTGCGTCTGGCGGAGGGGAATGTGCGCTGGCAGGCCGCGCTCGAGGCCGCCGAGGCCCACCTGGCCCTGGGTCGCTATGCCGAGGCCCTGGAACTGGCCGGTCTTCCGCTGGAGGCCCAGGAGCTACCCCTGGGCTTGCGCCAGCGGGCCTGGGCAATTCGCCTCGAGGCAGGTCTGGCCTTGGGGCAAACCGACCTGGTGGAACACCTGATACCGCAGGAAACTGCCGGCATTGCAGAGCCGCCGGAGGAAGGCCCCGGGCTGCCGGAAACGAGCCCTCCCCATCAAATGGAGCCCCGCTGGGCACTGGCGCTGGCCCGTACCCTTCCGCTGGATCGGGCGCTGGCCTTGTTGGAAGGGCTGCCCCCGCGCCTCGAGGGTTCAGCCAAGCTGATCCGGGCCCGGGGCTGGCTGCGCTCCGGACAGCTAAAGCTGGCCCAGGCGCAGTGCGAGACCTACCTCAGGGAGTGCGCCCATAGCCCCGCGGAAACCTTCGAGGCGCGACAAATTCTGTCTGAGGTGTTCTGGCGGCAGTTCAGGCTCAGCGATGCCCTGAACGCCCTGGGCCCGCCACCGGGCGAGGTGCTGCCGTCGTGGTTTAGCAGCCTGTACAACAGCAACCTGGCTGATCTACAGCTCGATATGGGCCGGCTCGAGGAGGCGGGGGCTTTGCTGGAAGAGGGCTTGCTGTTGCTGGAGGGCGCGCCCCCCTGGGCGATCGAGCGGGTAAGCCGGGTTCGCCTGCGCTATTTGATGGAGTCGGGCCAGCTCGATGATGCGCTGTTCTTTGGGGAATCAGCGGTGGCTCGAGCCCCTTCGCCCAGCCTGCTGGCTATTCTGGCCCTGGCCTATGCCCTGGCCCCTGGACAGACCAACGCTCAGATGCTCCAGCGGATGCTCAAGGGCCTCGAGGGTCTGCAACACCCAGAGGTGCAGGCAGCCTGTGCACTGGCCAGGGCCATCTATTCCTGGCACTGGGAGCGGGCCGGGGTTGAACATATGCGCCAGGCAGCCTTGCTGGCGCAGCGGGCGCACAACCCCAGGCTCTTCTTCCATGCGCTGCTGGGCCTGGGCTTCCTCTATCAGACCCGGAATCCCAAAAAGGCCCTGACGATTGTGCGGTACCTGCTTCGAAAAACCATGGCAGCCGGTTTTGTGACGCAACACGGTTATGCCCGCTTACTGCAGGCGCAGATTTTACTGAGCATGGGCCGCGATCCCGTTGACCTGCTGGACTTTGAAGCCAAAACACCCCTGGCTGAACTGTGGTTTACGCTGGTGCGAACGGCTTTGAAGGGTGACAAACCTCGCTTAAGCACCGATAGCTTCCGGGGGTATGGGATCTTAGGTGCGCTGGCTCGCTGGTTTTCTCAGCAGGCCGCTGCGCCCTGGAAACCACGCCCTGTGCAGCTCGATTAAGCACGTGGCATGGCCTCCAGTTGATGGGAACCCTTTAGCTTCGGGCCCTTTCCAGCCAAGGCGGGTTAGAATAAGGCTCTAAATTTGCTGGCCCACCGGTCTGTCAGAGGCGCACCTATGGATGCCCAATTGAACCAAGCCATCGAACTGATTCGCTCGCGGATGCCCATTCGCGAGCTGGTGGGCCGGTATGTGGCGCTCAAGCCCAGTGGAAAGGGAACCTGGAAGGGTTTGTGCCCGTTTCATCAGGAAAAGACCCCCTCCTTTCAGGTCAGCGAGGACAAGGGGCTGTGCTACTGCTTTGGTTGTAAGAACGGAGGGGATATCTTTGCTTTTTTGCAGAAGATCGAGGGGATTGGGTTTTGGGAGGCCCTGGAACGTCTGGCCCAGGAGACCGGGGTGGAGCTGCCGCAGCCCAAGGGGCGTTCCTCCCCGCGCAAGGAGGTTTTGCAGATCCTCGAGCTCACCCAGGCCTACTTCCGTGCCAACCTATCCGGCCCAGCCGAGCGATACCTGCAGGAGCGCGGCCTGGGCTCTGCCTCCATTGAGCGGTTTGGCCTGGGCTACGCGCCCAAAAGCTGGGATGGTCTGATTCGACATCTTCAGGGGCACGGTGTAGACCCCCAGGAAGCCGCGGAGGCCGGGGTGTTGGTGGAGCGCGAAGGTCGCTACTTCGACCGCTTTCGCCACCGCGTAACCTTCCCAATACAAGACTCGCTGGGCCGCATTGTGGCCTTCACCGCTCGAGCCCTGGAAAAAGAGGACAACCCCAAGTACCTCAACTCCCCGGAGACCGCCCTGTTCAAAAAAAGCCAGCTCCTGTACGGCTATCCCCAGGCCCGGTCGGCCATCCGCGAGCGGGGGCGGGCGGTGGTGGTGGAGGGGCTGTTTGATGTGATCGCCCTGCACCAGATGGGCTTTACCGAGGCGGTGGCGGTGCTGGGCTCATCGCTTTCCGGTGAGCAGGCCCACCTTTTGCGGCGGGCTGATGCGGCCGAGCTTTATCTTGCCTTTGACGCCGACGAGGCCGGGCGCAAGGCCACCTTGCAAAGCCTGAACCTGGAGATCGCCCGTAATTTCGTGGTCTATGCTGTGTTGCTCGAGGATGGTAAAGACCCCGGTGATCTGCTGCTGCTACCCGATGGCAAAGAGCGCTTCGAGGCAGCGCTGGAGGCGGCTCTGCCCGAGGTGGAGTACCGTTTTGAGGCGGCGGCGGCGGGGTTAGACCTCAAGCGCCCTGAGCATAAGCAAAAAATCCTCGAGGCCCTCAAGCCCCGCTTGATCTCGAGCGAACCTTTCGACCCGGTGGTGGAAAAGCTCAAGGCCAAGGTCATCAGCGCTCTGGAACTGAGCCCGCGTGCCCTGGAAGACTACCTGGCCCGGGCCCGGGCCCCCAAGCGCGCGGCCCCTGCGGCCCCCGACCGAACCCAGGGCCTTGGGCTGGCCCGGCCCGACCTCACAGAAAAGCGCCTTTTGCGTGAGCTGGATGTTATCGCCCTTCTATACTCGGTGCCCGAGGAGGAGTTTTTGCACTGGGTGCTTTACGTGGAAGACCACACCTGGCCGCCCGAGGGCAGCCTTTTGGCCGAATTCATGCAGGCGGCCCGTTCGAAACAGGGTAAGAGCCGCATCCTGAAACACTTTGAGCAGCGTGGGGAAGGGGCCCGCTTGATGGATGTTCTGATGAAAAGCCCCAGCTTTGATCAACAGAGCCTCGAGGCCCACCTGAATGTGGCCCTGGCCCGGGTGCGCGAGGTCTACTACGAGCTGCGCCTGGACAAACTCAAGGCCCAGCTCAAGAACACCGCTGACCTGGACGAGACGCGCGCCCTAACCAAAGAGATCCAGGAGGTGCTGCAGGCCATCGAGGCGGAGCGGCGGGTGTATAGGCGCTAGCGCGCCGTCCAGCCCAGATCCATCACCTGCGCCGAACCCGTGATGGCCCCGGCCCTGTTGGAAGCCAGAAAAAGCGCGTACTCCGCTACCTCCTGGGGCTCGATCAGCCGCTTGATGGCGGCGGGGGCCAGCATCACCTGCTCGATGACCTGGGCCTCGGGGATGCCGAGGGTGCGGGCCTGATCGGCAATTTGCGAGGTGACTAGGGGGGTGCGCACATAGGCTGGACAGATGGCGTTGCAGGTGATGCCGTACTCACCGGCCTCGAGCGCCACCGTTTTGGTCAGGCCCAGCAAGCCGTGCTTGGCTGCGATGTAGGCCGACTTAAAGGGGCTGGCGACCAGGCCGTGCAGCGATGCGATGTTGATGATCCGGCCCCAGCGCCTTTGCTTCATGGGGGGTAGGGTATATTTGATGAGCTGGAAAGGCGCCGTGAGTAGCACCTGGAGCATCCGATTCCAGGTTTCCTCAGGGAACTCCTCGAGCGGATGGATGCGCTGCAGGCCGGCGTTGTTGACCAGGATATCGATGGGGCCCTGCTCGAGCGCCCGTTGGGCCAGGTCTCTAACGGCCTGCTGATCGGAGAGGTCGGCCTGAATAAAGGTGCCCCCCACGGCCTCGGCGACTTCGCCCGCTGCGGGGGACAGGTCGTTGAGGATTACCCGGGCCCCTTCCCGGGCGAACACTTCGGCGATGGCCCTGCCAATGCCGCTACCTGCGCCGGTGATGAGGGCGGTTTTTCCCTTCAGTTGCATAGTTTCATGCTACCTTGTGGCGGGCTTACAAAGCCAGGTAGGCTTTCTGCACGCCTGGGTTGCTCAGGAGCTCCTGTGCACTGCCGCTCAGTACAACCTTGCCATGCTCGACCACGTAGCCCCGGTCGGCCACCTCCAGCGACAGCGCCACATTCTGTTCGACCAGCAGCACCCCCACCCCTTCGGCCTTCACCTGGGCCAGGGTGGTCAGCACCTCCTCGGCCAGCCTGGGGGAAAGCCCCAGGCTGGGTTCGTCCACCATCAGGATTCTGGGCCGGCCCATCAGAGCCCGTCCGATAGCCAGCATCTGCTGCTCCCCCCCCGAGAGGGTGCCGGCCATTTGCTTGCGCCGTTCAGCCAGGCGGGGGAAGAGGCTGTAGATGCGCTCCAGACCCTCCTGCCGGTACGGCCAGGCCAGGAAGGCCGCCCCCAGACGTAGGTTTTCTTCCACGCTCATCAGGGGAAAAAGTTGTCGTCCCTCGGGTACGTGCCCCAGGCCCCGGCGGGCCCGCTGGGCCGCCGAGAGGCCCTGCAGACTGGTCTCATCGAGCCATACCTCGCCGCCCCAGGGCCGTAGCAGGCCGGAGATGGTGCGCAAGGCTGTGGTCTTGCCGGCCCCGTTGGCCCCCAGGAGGGCCACCAGCTCACCTTGGGCCACCTCGAGCGAAAGAGGAAACAACACCTGGGCCTTGCCGTAGCCAGCCGTTAGCTGCTTGACGCTTAGCTTCATTGGGCCCTCCCCAGATAAGCCTCGCGCACCTTGGGGTTGGCGGCCACCTCGTCGTAGCGCCCCTCGGCGATGACCCGGCCATAGTCCATCACCACCACCCGGTCGGCCAGGGCCCGCACCACCGGCATCAGGTGCTCGATGAAAAGCACCGTTACCCCGCTGTCTCGAATTCGCCGCACCAGGGCCACCGCCTCCAGGGCCTCCGAAGGGCGCAGCCCGGCCATCACCTCATCCAGGAGCAGCAGCCTGGGCTGGGTGCAGAGGGCCCGGGCGAGCTCGAGGCGCTTGTCTTCCAGCAGTGTGAGTTCTCCGGCCAGGGTCTGGGCTTTGGGGGCCAGCCCGGTGAGCTCGATGACCTCCGCCACCACCCGCTCGGCCGCCTTGAGCGGGGTGTTGGGTTTGCCGTACAGGGCACCGACTAAAAGATTGTCCCACACGCTCATCTCGGGGAAAGGCTGCACAATCTGGAAGGCCCGTCCCAGGCCCTTCCAGGTGCGCACTTCCGGTGGAGCATGGGTGATCTCCTGGCCTAAAAACTCGATCCGACCCTCGTCGGGGCGGAGCAGGCCCGAAAGTAGGTTCAACAGGGTGCTCTTGCCGGCGCCGTTGGGGCCGATCACCGCTAGAATTTCGCCGGGCGCTACCTGAAGGCTAACCCCATTGGCTGCTGCCACCCCGCCAAAGCGTTTGGAAAGGTTCTGAACCCTAAGCATGCCCCGCCCCCTTGCGGCGAAAAAGGCCAACCAGCCCCCGGGGCAAAAACAGAATGGTCAGCACCAGAATTACCCCATAGACCACCAGATACCCCTCGCCGATGCGCAGCCGTAGCCAGGTCTCGAGGCTCACGATGATCAACCCCCCCAGCAGGGGCCCGGTGGTGGTGTACAGCCCGCCGAAAATGGGGATCACCAGAGCTTCCACAGCCCGCCCCAGGCCGAAGGCATCGTAGGGGGAGAGGAACAGGGTCTTCATGGCGTAAACCCCACCGGCCAGCCCGGCTAAAAAGGCGGAAATCATAAAGGCCAGAAGCTTAACCCGCACCACCGGAACCCCCAGCACCCGGGCCACGGCCTCGCCCTGCCGGGTGGCGGCCATGGCGTAATGGAGGCGGCCTCTGCTCACAAGGAGGCTGGTTCCGGCGGCCAGGGCCAGCACGCCCACGGCCAGGTAATAGCCCCCGAGGGGGAAGGCCCCTCCGAACGCGGGCTGTACCGGCAGGCCAATGGCCCCTCCGGTGAAGGGGGCTTTGAGCACCAGGGTGCGCATCACCTCGCTGAAGGCCAGGGTGGCGATGGCAAAATACATCCCATGCAACCGCAGGGTAGCCAGGCCCAGGAAGAGGCTCGAGGCTCCAGCCACCACCCCCCCGGTCAGCAAAGCGGGGAGCGTGCCCAGGGCCGGGGCTGCAAGCGCGGCGGCGTAGGCTCCCAGGCCGAAAAAGGCTCCGTGGGCCAGTGAGAGCTGTCCAGTGCGGGCCAGCAGATCCCAGGCCAGGGCCAGCGCGCTGATCAAGAAGGCAAACTGGGCGGTATCCAGCAAAAAGGCCCGCCATTCACCCAACGGCAGTCCCGGCAGTACCAGGGCTACCAACAAAAGCAGTCCCACCAGTATCATGCGGCC
>FWWM01011647.1_pt1 | contig 14977 bp, 12 predicted proteins | sample 2228351 | NCBI WGS metagenome assembly FWWM01 (sample SAMEA103939774, study PRJEB20133) | metagenome | reverse complement strand
AATATAAAAACAAATTAATTAAAAGATTTTTCTATTGTGAAATAAAAATTTTTAATTAAAATATAAATATATGAGAATTATTTTATTTTTATTAATTTTTATTCCACTTTATTCTTTTGAACAAAATTTAGAGTATGGCATTTTAAATGAAAATGAAAGTTTTTCCAATATAAGATGGAATAATATAAACTTTTTAAAATTAGAATTAGAAAATAAACCGGAAAATCATATCATATTTTTTAGATTAAAACTGCCTGCCACTAATTTAAACAATAAAGCAATATATTATTATTCAACAGAACAATTTTATGAGATTTATGTTGATGATTTAAAACCAGAAAATAAACTTACAGAATTTCATTATGGAAAGTTTATAACTGATAAACTTAGCTTTACAACCGGAGAAAATTTTAAAATTATTAAACTCAACGACAATTTTTCAAATAGATATCTATATTTTAAAATATTTTATGCAAATCCATATACATTTTTAAAACACAGAAAATTGTCAATTCTTCCACTTGAAGAAATATATCGAAATTTGATTAAAGAAAATATTTTTGGATTTATTTTTTCTTTTATAATAATGATATCTGGAATATTATTAATAGTTATTTCACTTACGAAATATTTTGAGAAGATAGCCTTTCTTGGAGCAGGATTATTCTTCTTATTCCTTGGTTTAAAACAGGTTTCTGAAAATTTACTTATTTTGTTTATATATGATTTTCCTTTCATCTGGGGGTATCTTGCATTTTTTTCTTCTTTTCTTATGATGCCAGGATTGTTTTTGTTTCTGGATGTAATATTAAGAAAAAAGTTTTTCTTTATTATAAATATCTTTTTCTATATTCAGCTTTTAATAATAGCGATTGTAAGTATATTTGAAATGTTTGGTTTTTTTGCTTTGTCAAAGATATTAGAGTTTTATTTTATTTATTTAATGGGAATCATAATTATCTTATTTTCATTTTTAGTTTTTGCTTCATTAGAAAATAATAAAGAAGCTAAATATCTAACAATGGGCGGGCTTTTTTTATTTTTTTCTTCGTTATACGAAATTCTTGCAAGGGGATTTGGAATTTTTAAATGGAATAAAATAATATTAGATTTAGGTGTAATTGTATTTATTTATTCAATAATTTATATTTTATTCTACAGGTTTATATATCTGTATAAGGAAAAAGAAGATTATGTAAAAGAGTTAAACAAAAAGAACAATCAATTTTTGCTCATAAAAGAACAACTTGAACAAATTCTTTCTCAGAAAAATATAGAGCTTGAAACTGCAATAAATAGAATAAAAATAAATAAAAGTGCAGTAGAAAGAGAACTTGAACTTGCTAAAAGGATACAAAACTTTCTTATTCCAGCTAATCCTCCTTCTTATGAGATAAGTGCATTTTATAAACCAATGGAACAGGTATGTGGAGATTTTTATGATTTTATAGAGATCAGTCGCAACAGGATAGGTATATTTATAAGCGATGTATCAGGACATGGAGTGCCAGCTGCATTAATTACTTCAATGATAAAGAGTGCAATAATTCAGATGAAAAATGATCTTGATAATCCATCAAAATTTTTAAAAAGACTTAATGACTTTCTTTTTATTCAATTAGAAGGGCATTTTGTTACAGCTTTTTATGGTATATATGATAGAGATACAAGGCGATTCACATATGCAAATGCCGGACATATTATGCCTTATAAAATCAACAAAGAAAAGATAGAAATTTTAAGTCATGAAAATAGAGGTCTTCCTCTTGGAATAGTAAAAACAGAAGAATTAACAAATCTTGATAAATTATATATAAACAAAACAATAAAATTAAAAAAAGAAGATAAGTTGTTTTTATATACCGACGGACTTATTGAAGCTATTCCTTTTGAAAATTCTCAGTCAGAAGATGTCAATGATTTTGGGAGTTCAAATTTAAAACTTATTCTTGAGAGTATAAAAAATTTTTCAGCTTCTGATATAATTGAAATTTTATATCAAAAACTTATTGAATTTAGGGGTTGTGATAGCTTTGATGATGATATATGTATGATTTGTATAGAAATTAAATAAAATTTCACAAAATTTTCTTTTAATAAGTATTATACTTATCAGAAAAAACTCTTTCACATCAATAAATCTTTTCAAATAAAAAATTATCCTCAAAGGATAGTTTCTTTATTTAAAAAAAGGAATTATAATGTTAAAACAAAAATGATATATAGCAAAGGGGGTGAAAATGAAAGGATTTAATGTCCTTATTGTCGAAGATGAAGCCATCTTTGCAGAAGTACTTAAATCTTTTCTTACGAATAAAAAGCTTAATGTGCTTGGAATTTTTGATAACGTTAAAGAAACATTAAATTTTTTGAAAGAAAATGAAGTTGATTTTGTTTTTATAGATATCTATCTTAAAGGAAAAGACGATGGTTTTTTTCTTGCAAAAGAATTAAGGAAAAGAGATATTCCTTTCATGGTTATAACTGCTATTTCTGATAAAGAAAGTGTTGATAAGCTAAAAAATGAAGGTAGTTTCGGCTATATAGTTAAACCTATAGATTTATATCAACTCGACATCTCAGTTGATATTGCAATATCTCAAGCACATTGTTATAGAAGAATAAAAAAAGAAAAGAAAAATTTAGAAAACAAACTAAAGGATGTGTTTGATTCACTTCAACTGATGTTCATTGAATTGGATACGGACTACAATATACTATTCATGAATAATCTTGTAAAAGAGAAGTTAAAGATAAATCCACTATGGCATAAATCTTTTCTTGATGTTTTTTCTGAGGAACAGAGAAAAATACTTGATAAAAAACTTGAATTAGCTAAATCTGGGGAAATTGTAACCTTAAACTTGCCTTTTAATAATCAGGGAAATAGCTTTTCTTTATTTGTTAGAATTTCTCCTATAATAGAAGAAGATGGGGGACTTATTAATATTAAAGGTATAAGAATCTTAATGATAAACATTTTTGATATTATATATGAATTTGCTCTACCAAACGAAGATTTTTTTAAATCCTTTTCTCTTTCTTCAAGAGAAACAGAAATATTAAAATGCATAATTAAATTTCAATCCAATGAAGAAATTGCAAGAACTCTCTTTATATCAGTTCCCACTGTGAAATTTCATATAAAGAATATATATTCAAAATTAAATATAAAAAATAGAAAGGAACTGATAGAAAAATTGAAAAACTATTACAATTCATATGGAAATGAATGTTACTCCCTTTATCTTCTCAATATTTTACTTGAACATTAACTTTCTGGATTTTTTAAACAATCTATTTTAAAATAATCTATTATATTATGCTTCTGGAGGAAAAAATGAAAAAGATTTTTTTACCTGTATTTTTATTTATTTGTGGGTTTATTTCGATATTATCAACTCTTTTTGTAATTCTCTTTTTTAGAATATTTCCAGAAAAATGGATTTATGTATTTCCATTGAGTTTTATTTTAGGAATTTTCCTGGGCATTTTTATATATCCAATAATTACTAAATTTATAAACAAATAAACTGGAGGAAATATGAAAATTTTTAGATTTTTCTCTATTGTAATTTTATTTACTATTACTGTAATACTTGTTATAAGCAATATTTTTTATAATGATTTAAGAAAACATTTTAATCCTTCTTATATAAATATCGAACTCAGTGATGAATTATTAAATGATCTCGAGAAATCAAAAAAGGGTAATGCTGATTTTTTTCTGCACATAAAGACAGATAAAAAAGTCTATAACAAATATGAAAAAATTTTAGTAATTGCAAGAATCAAAAGAAAAGAGAATAATGAAATAGTAAATAATGCGAAAATAGAAGCAAGAATTTATACAAGGGATGGCGAAAAGATATATAATATTGACGAAAGCGAAAAAGTCCTTCTAACCTATGATGAAAAAAACAAAGTATGGAAAGGTTACTTTTTTCCAAAGAGTATTTCTGAAGGAGAAGCTGCAGTTGAAGTAAAAGCCTATCCAGATTCTCCAGAAGAGCCTGTTGTAGTAAATACAGCTATCTTTTTTGATATTAAAAAGCCTCTCCCTGTAAGGAAAAATCTTGCTTTAATGGGTATTAGTTCCATAGAGAGAATTTCAAAAAGAATAATAATTTCTTTAAATGGTAAAGAGGTAGACTGGAATTATATTCCAGAATGGATAGATATTCTTTCTTCTGATGGTATATTAATGAATGTAGGTATAACTCCTTCTTTTCAGGATGACATTAATGTAGCTTATCCATGGAATAGAGAAAAGATAAATGAAGCAGATATACTTGCAGAAAAGTTAAATCAACGAGGGAAAATTTTTGCAGGTTATATAAAGGCTTATAAGGTTGAAGGAGCTTATGTAGAAAAGATTGGATATAATACTTCGTTGGTTTTGGGACAAAATGGTGTTGAGGATAGTGGGGGTATATCTTTTGCTGATGAAAATAGAAAAAATTCCATACAGAGGCTTTTTTCTTCAATGATGCAAAATAAAAATTATACTTACGTGGGTTTTTCGGATTTTATTTCAGCTCCAAATGAAGGGCTTGAACTATGTGAGATTTTTATGAAAGAGCTCCAGTTTCCCCTTCCGGATAATTGGAATGATCTTGATTTTACTAATAAAGTGAAAGTTTTTAGTGAAAAATTAAAAAACAAGGATTTTTTTGATATTTTTGAAAGGTGGAAAAAATATTATACAAGTGGGTTAATAAGGGAAATTATAGAAAAATCTGGAAAGATCAAACCAGTATTTTATTATATTGATTATGATACTTTGAAAAAAGATCCAGAACTTCTAAACCTTTTATCGTCTGCAGGAATTGACTTTTTTGTGGTTAACTTTAATATTCCTTATTTCGATTTAATAAAAGAAATAAAAAAATCATTTTTAGACGCTTATTCTGATAGGCTTGTTTTCTCATATGAAATTGATTATAAGAAGAATCTTGAATTAGCAAGCTCAAGAAGTCTTTCTGGTATTGATTTCTATGGCAATGCTTTTCTAACTGCTATTAAAGAAATTAGTTATAAAGACAATATAAAAGGTATAGTAATAAATGATCTCTATAATGCAATATCTGGTAAAAGAGGACCTTTTTCTCCCCTTGAATGGATGTTTGGAATAGGAAATATTTTTTACGAATTTAAGAAAATTACTTCTGATATTTCTCTAAAAATAAACTATATTCTACCGGCTGAAATTGAAAATAATAAAGATTTTTATATTCAATTTGTTTTTAAAAATCTGAGTGATAAAACAATAAAAAATGTAAAACTTGATATTATTGACTATGACGGTAATTTTATAAAGAGAGAAACTTTAATCCCAGAACTAAAACCCTTGCAAACAAAAGAAATAAGTTTGCCTTTGTCAATTAATATGAAAACTGAAAAGATGCTAAAAACAAGTGAGATTATAGGTTTAAAATTCAACTGGGAAGAAAAGAGTGATGCAGAAGGAAGTTCATTTAAGGGATTTATAATTTCTGAAAACTTGAATATTAAAAATAACTAAAAAAAAGCCCTATTTTGACGATAACTTTATAGGGTGGTTTATGGTAGAAAATTTAGTTAATAGACCAATAGAAAACACAACTTTTGATATTAATAAACTTAGAAGAATAAACCCTGAAAAACTTGATTCAAAGCAAATACTATCTGTTGCAAGAGAATTTGAATCACTGTTTATAAATCAGCTTTTCAAATCAATGCGTAAGACAATTCAGAAATCAGACTGGCTTAATGGTGGACTAAAACAGGAAGTTTTTGAAGATATGCTTTATGAAGAATATTCTAAAAAGATAGCACACTCAGGTGGAATAGGGTTAAGCGATATGGTTTATAAATACCTTGTTTCAACTCAGAAAATTAAATAAAAATGAAGATATTTTTAGTATTTTTAATATCTTTTTCAAATATTATATTTGCATCGAATAAATTCAGAAAATATTTTTCATTTCCTTCATTTGAAGAAAGGATTTTTTATTTACGAGAAAATTATTCTGACAAAGTTAATATATTTTCTATTGGGTTTTCAAGAGATGGTAGAAATATATGGTGTGTGGATATAAATTATAAAAACACCAATTCAAAAACTTTACTTTTACTTTCTTCTTCTCATCCTATCGAATGGCAAGGATTTGAGACTCCAATGAGACTTGCTGAAAAATTTTCAAAAATGGCAAATGACAATCAATTAAAAATAAGAGTTTTTGTAATACCTGTTTTTAATCCCGACGGTTTTGATTATATAAGAAATGTTCCGAATATTTATGAAATAGCAAGGAAAAACAGGTTTTATTCGTCTTCTATAACAAATACTAACTACAAAATAGGAGTGGACTTAAATAGAAATTTTTCTTATAAATGGAAAAAACTTATAAAAGATAAAACAGATTTATTTTATCAGGGGGAAGAACCATTCAGTGAACCAGAAACAAAGGAATTAAAAAATTTTGTTGATGTTTATAAAATCGATTTATTAGTATCTTTTCATTCTTTTGGAAAATATGTTCAATATCCATATAGTTATACAAAGGAAGCCTTTAAAGATGAAAAATTAATAAATGTTGCAACAAAAATGGCTAAAATAATTGGAAATAATTATAGAGCAATTCAAGATTCTTATTTAAGTATAAAAAATGGGACAGAAATAGATGGTTTTATGGAGAAAGAAATATCCCAGCATTAAGACTTGAGATTTCCGATAAATTAATCGACATAAAACTTGAAGACTATGAAAATATAGAAAAGGCAATAATCTGGCTTGCCAATGAGTATTTATCTAATTAGAAATTGTCTTTTTTTTATTTTTTGTTTATAATTTTTATATGAAGAAAAAAATATTGTTTATTATAATTTTTCTCTCTTTTCTTGAAACTTCTTTTTCTTTTACTCAAAGAAACTTTTTTGAAGAAGGCAAAAATGCCTTTCAATCAAAAAACTACAGTTTAGCTATAGACCTATTCAAAAAGGCTCTAAGAGAAAAAGAGAATGAAGAAGATGTATTCTTTTATCTTGCAATGTCTTATTATCAAAACGGTGATTATAAAGATGCTCTTAATTATTTTTTAAACCTTATTAACAGATATCCAGAAACAAGATATAAAGAACAAACCACATTTTATATGGGACTTACTTATTACAGATTAAAGGATTACGAAACAGCTCTCAATAGATTGAGAAGATATATTGTCTCATATCCAAAAGGAAGATGGGTAAAAGATGCAAGGTTTACAATTCCTTATATCCTTATGTTGATGAACCAATATACGCAAGCGGCAAAGGAGTGGGAAGGTTTTATAAAAGACTTTCAAAAAGATGAAAAATCAATAGAAGCATCATTAAGATTGGGGCAATGTTATTTTTATGATGAAAACTATAAAAAAGCATTGCCAATATTTGAATCATTCATAGAAAAGAATAAAAATTCTACATTTTATGATGAGGCTTTATTTTTTACTGGAAAAACATACTATTTTCTCAATAATTTTGAAAAAGCAGCTTTACTTTTTGATTCTCAAAAAGATAAAAAGAATTTTATATATTATGAAGATGTGCTTTATTTTGGAGGATCGTCTTTTGTTAAGCTTAAAAAATTTAGAGAATCTCTTGTTTTATGGGAGCCTTTAACTAACTCAAAAGAGTATGGAGAAGAGATAAATTACAAAATAGGGATTATATATAGGGATCTAAAAGAGTATGACACCTCTATTTCTTTTTTAAGTAATGCTCTAACAATTTCTAAAGATGAAATTTTTATAAGAAAAATAAAATATGAAATTTCTATTACACTTTATGAAAAAGGAAGTCTAAAAGATTCTTTAGTAATCTTGGAAGATTTGCAAAAGAAAGAAGACGAAATAACTCCTATGGTTTTACAGAAAATTGGGGAAATATATCTTTTACAAAAAAATTATGAAAAGGCTGAAAACCTCTTTTCATTAATTATAGATAAGTATAATAATCCAAATGTTATTAAAGAAACTTTTTATAAAAGAGCAAAGTTATATTTTGAAAGAAAAAATTATGAGAAATCGATAAAAGATATAGAAATCTATCTCTCAAAAAATCTAACTGATGATGAAAAAGCAGAGGCTTATCTCTTAATGGGAGATTGTTATATTGAATTAAAACAATATGAAAATGCAGCAAATAGCTATTTGAAAATAAGTCTATTAAAAAGTTCTTATCCTTTTGAGAAAGTTCTATATCTTACCGGATGGGCATTTGCAAGAGCAGAAAAATACGATAATGCAAAAGTTCATTTTGAAAAAATAATAAAAACTTCAAAGGATAGAAAATATATTGCTCTGGCATATTACAATCTTGGTATAATTGAATATAACAAGAAGAACTATGACGAAGCAAAAAGGATTTTCAATGAGCTTTACGAAAATTACAAAGATACGGAATATTTTGAAGAAGCATCAATTAAGATTGGATGGATATATTTTAAGGAAGAAAAATTCAAATTGCTTATTGATTATCTAAATAAAATAAATCTGAAAGATAGCTGGGATTACTTAAATTTAAAAGGTTGGGGTTATTTTAGACTTGGTGAATATAAAAAAGCTATAGATAATTTTACAAATTCACTTATTTATGCAAAAGATATTTCTTCTTCAAACGATAGCTTGATAGCAATAGCAAAATCCTATTATAATCTCAATGACTTTGGTGTTTCATTTTCTTATTTTGAAGAGGCGTACAATCTTTCCTATAAAGCAGGAATTGTAGATAATTTTCCTTCATTATTATCAGAAATGGCATGGACTTTAATTAAATCAGGACAATTAAAGAAAGCAACTTCATATTATGAAGAATTGATAGAGAAATATCCCGATAGTCCATATACTTCAGAGTCACTTTTTAAACTTGCAGAATATTATTATAATCTTTCGGATTTTAAGATGGCGTTAAAATATTACCAAAAGATCATTGATATAAACAAAGACGAAAATTTTGTTTCTTTATCCTATTACTGGGCTGGATGGTGCTACTGGAATATAGGAAACAAGAATAAAGCAATAGAAATTTTTGAAAAATACATAACTTTATTCCCTAAAGGAGAATATGCTCCAGATGTTTTATTAAGAATAAGCACAATATATTATGAATGGAATAATCTAAAAATGAGCAAGGAAACTCTTGAAAGGCTTATAAAAAATTATCCTTCTTCTTATGAAGCAGAAAAAGCAAAATTACTACTTTCAGAAATAAATATAAAAGACCAGAGTCAGGGTAATGAAGAGGAATATTACAAATTATTACTCAAGGAAGCAAAAACAAAAGAAGCAAAGGCAAGTATTTTGTTAAAACTTGCTAATTTATATAAAGAAAGAAATAAAAAAGAGGAAGCAATAAAATATTATCAAGAAGTAATAGAGAATACTAATAAGGATGAAGCAGCATATGCAAATTTAGAAATTGCTTTTTATGATATTGATGATGGTAAATATAACGAAGCAATTGAGAAGTTAACTTCAATTTTTAGTGTTTATAAGTTTGCTTCACTCTATCCTAAAGCTTTATATGGCATAGCATTATCTTATAGCAAACTTGGTAAAACAGAAACAGCAAAAAGATATATTCAAAGGCTTAAAGATAATTACCCCTCGGATGAATGGACAAAAAAAGCCTCTCAAATTTTAAAATAAGGACTTTTATGAAACCTGAAGGGATTATTAGAATTATTGCTTTTGGTGATATTATTGGAGAACCGGGAAGAAAAGCCTTTAATTCTGCCATTAACAAAATTAAAACAAAGTATCTACCAGACGTAATAATAGTTAATGGTGAAAATTCTGCTCATGGATTTGGAATAACAGAGGAGATTTTAAAATCTTATCTGAATTCTGGTGTAGATGTTGTTACTTCTGGTAACCATATCTGGCAAAAAAAAGAAATTTTTGATTTTATTGACAAATATCCTTCCTTAATTAGACCAATAAATTATCCCCAGGGCACTCCTGGGAAAGGTTCTTATGTCTTTACAAAAAATAATACTAAAATAGCAGTAATTAATGTTATGGGAAGAATATTTATGGAACCTATAGATTGTCCTTTTAGAACAGTAGAAAATGAGATTAATTTATTAAAAGAAAATGAGGTGAAAATAATTCTTGTTGATTTTCATGCTGAAGCTACAAGTGAAAAACAGGTTTTTTCCTGGTATTTTGATGGAAAAGTAAATGCTATCTGGGGTACACACACACATATTCAAACCTCTGATGAAAGAATTTTTCCAAAAGGTACAGCTTACATTACGGATATAGGAATGTGTGGGGCACGAGATTCTGTGATAGGTATGAAAATAGAAGAGTCATATAGAAAAGTCATACAACATTTACCAGTGAGGTTTTCTCCTGCTGAAAGTAGCGAAAGTCTGGTTGAAGGTGTGGCAATCGACATAGACCCATCTACTGGGAAGGCAACTTTAATATCAAGAATAAGAGAAATTATAACCACAAACAATAAATAAACCTCTTTATCCTTGACTTTTTAATGATTTGATTGTATTATAAAAATAAACTTTTTGGAGGAATAAAAAATGACAAAAGAGTATATTATATTTCTAATAGCTTTTATTGCTATATTATCTGGATTCGCTTATGTAAATACAAAAAATGGAATGAAGTTTGCTTTCAATTGGTTTTTAAAAATTGCTTTGCCAATGATTCTTTCTGCTATAATCGTTAAAATTGCTCAATTTATTTCAGAACTAAGACTTGTGACTTATATAGTAGGTGGAATTGGTTTTGTTATATTTTTTATTGTTTTACAAAGTGCTATAAAACCAGCAGAAAAGACCAAACCTACTATTTTAGGAAATTTTGTTGGTTTTCTCTTTGGAATTATACAGGGATGGCTTGTTATTGGACTTATAGTTGATTATCTTGACTTTTTTAAAATTCTCAAAATACACACTATGATACCTATAGCCTTTTTTGATGCTATTGTTACTCCATTGAGATGGTTTTTATTTTTTGATTTTATTAGGTTTTGAAAAGTTTACCTGGGGTATTCGTGTAGATACATATTTCCGGAATCGGTATCCATAATCGTGAGACTTTGATCTCTATATGGAATTGCTTCTTCAACCCATTTGTTCTAATGGGATTGGGGAAACAGGAAGTATAGATAAAAGTCTCTAATTATTTTAGGAAACCGGGAATCTTCTTACGGTACCCCGGGGATCGTCTTTTAAGTAAAAGGAGAAAACTATGGATATAGCTTCTTTAGCCAAGATGTATATTGATGCAGTAAAAAATGATTCTATCGATGGAAATACTTTAACGAAACTGCCAGAGCTTGTTACCTGTACAGATTGGAAAAAAGTAGAAGTGGTTGGGAAAGTTAACTATGTTTCTCCTAGAACTAAAATTGTATATGATGGTATTATTGTCAAATATGCTGGTGGATTATATTATGTTAAAAAGAAAGTTGCTGAAACACTAGGGCAATTTGACAGGAGATTTTCAAAGGTTTCAAAAGAAATAAAGGTTTTATAAACTGTTTACAATATCTTTAAAAACTTTCCCTCTTTCTTCATAATTCTTAAACATATCAAAGCTTGCGCATCCTGGGGAAAGTAAAATCACATCTCCTTCTTTTGCTTTTTCTTTTGCGAGTTTTACAGCATTTTCTAAGCTATTTTCAAAAAAGGTATTGTCAAATTCAAGTTCATTTTTTATTTTTTCTTTTGCTTCTCCTATTAATATCAAACATTTGACTTTCTTATGAACAAGCTCTCTTATTTTAGTGAAATCTAGTCCTTTATCTCTTCCTCCAGCTATTAGAATAATTGGCTTATAAAAACTTAGAAGAGCCTTTTCAAGTGAATTTACAGTTGTTGATTTTGAATCATTATAATAATCAACACCATTTATATTCCTTATAAATTCAAGCCTATGTTCAACTCCTTTAAAATTTCTTAAAACATTTTTTATTGAATCATCAGATATATTACATATTTTTGCGGCAAGAATCGCTGCCATTGAATTTTCAACATTATGGATGCCTTTTATAAAAATTTCTTCTCTATTTATAAAAAGTTTTCCTTCGTAATATATCATATTATTTTTGTAATATATAGTTGCTTTTTCGCTTTTTGTACTAAAAGTCAAAATTTTAGATTTTACCCCTTCTATTATTTTTTCATAGTAAGGTGAATCATAATTAATTATTGCATAGTCATTATTGGTTTGATTTAGAAAAATTCTTTTTTTTGCCATCAGGTATTCTTCCATCGAAGAATATCTATCAAGATGATCTTCTGCAAGATTTAAAAAAAGTGCAATATTCGGTCTAAAATTTTTTATAGCTTCAAGTTGAAAACTTGATAATTCTAAAACGATAAAGCTATCCCTTTTTACTTTGCTATATAAATCAAAAACCGGAATCCCAATATTCCCTCCAAGTAGAGCATTTTTCTCTGTTTTTATTAGTTCATATACGAGTGTTGTAGTTGTAGTCTTTCCATCAGTTCCAGTTATACCAATATAATAATTTTCGGGAAAAAAACCATAAAAAAGCTCAATATCTCCAATACAATCTATTTTCTTTTCTCTGGCATATTCGAGAATAGGAATATTTAAAGGTACTCCAGGACTAACGATTATTTTGTCAATCTTATAATTATCAAGTATTTCTTTTGACTGATTGCCTAAAAGATTAATAACTTTAATTTTTTCTCTTTCAAGTTCGTTTATCAAAGATAGTTTTTCATCATTTATTACGTTATCAGAAATTAAAATAGTATTTTCTTTTCCTAAGATTTTTGCTACAGAAAAAGAGGTTCTCTTCGTAAAACCTAAAAGTAATATATTCATATTTTAAGCCTTTAATTTTTATAAATATTATAATTTTTTTTTTAATATATGACAAGAAAATTAAAGTAAACCTAAAAATTTTTGAATGAAAAGAAATTTTGATTTATAATTTAATAAGAGGGAAAAATGAAAAAGTTTTTCTATTTTTTATTTCTTTTTTGTTATGTGTCTTTGTATTCTCAAATTGTTGATAGGATTTCTAAAGAAAAGGAATTTGAACTTTTATCAAAAGAAATTACAGATTTCTGGATTAATTCTCCTCTCGTCCTTGATGACAAAATTATATTTTTTTACAGAGGAAAGGGAAATGAAAAGAAGATAGTTATTGCAGGAGATTTTACTGAATGGAAGCCACTTCTATTGATGGAAAAAAAATCTACAAATATGTGGCAATATGTCTGGGATGAAAGGCTTGAAAAAGGTGTTTATAATTATAGAATTCTTGTAGATGATGTATGGATCAATGATCCACAAAACACTAATTTTATAGTTGATAGTTTCGGTGAGAAAATATCATTTTTTGAATTAAAGAATGATTTGATTCCAGAAAAATCAAACCCTGTCTGGATAAAAAAAGACATCTTTGAATTCAAATATTATGATAAAAATGCTAGAAATGTATATCTTGTTGGAAATTTTAATAATTGGAATCCATATAAAAATCCAATGAAATACAATGGTGCTGGTGAATTTACTACCAGAATAAGACTTAAAGAAGGTGTTTATGCTTATTGTTTTGTGGTTGATGACAAATGGATGCCAGATCCTTTAAATCTCAACCAATATAGCGACACCCTTGGTAATACAGTAAGTGTATTTTTCGTAAAAAAGAAAAAATAATTGGAGTAAAGATGCTTTCTTTTAAACTCAAAGATCAAGAAATAAATATTAAAAGAATTGTTGTAAAACTTGGTACAAAGCAAATTACAGATACAAAAAATATAAATTTTAACAATATTAAAAATCTTGTAGATGAAATATCTGAAATTAGAAAAAATGTTAGAGATGTAGTATTAGTAGTAAGCGGTGCAATAGGGTTGGGAAGATATGAGTTATTCAATGGGGATGAAAAAATTTTAACATTATCTGAAAAACAGGCACTAGCTGGAGTAGGTCAGATAATTTTAATGGAAATTTTAAGAAAAGAATTCAAAGAAAAGAATATGATAATAGGGCAGGTTTTACTAACCCAGGATATATTTGATAACAGAAAAACTTATTTAAATGCAAGGAATACGTTAAACTCAATGCTTGAACTTGGAATAATTCCAGTTATAAATGAAAACGATTCTGTAGCGACTGAAGAAATTAAAGTTGGGCAGAATGATACTTTAGGAGCACTGGTGAGCCTTCTTATCGATGCCGATTTATACATAATGTTAACAGATACTGATGGTTTATATAAAAATTTTAACTCACCAGACAGAGAGCTTGTTAAGATAGTAGAAAATATTGATAAATATATTGTTTATGCAAAAGATCCTGAAAATAATTTTGCAAAAGGTGGAATGATAACAAAACTAAATGCCGCAAAGATAGCTGTTGCAAGTGGTATTCCCGTTGTAATAGCAAATGGCTTTAAGGAAAACAGATTAAAACAGATATTTACAAACTCGATTGGTACTCTCTTTCTCCCTTCAGAAAAAGGTTTAAATCATAAAAAAAGATGGATTCTTGGTAAAAAACCAAAAGGAGAAATAGTGGTTGATGATGGAGCAAAGAATGCCTTAATAAAAAATAAAAGCCTTCTGGCAAGCGGTATCATAGATGTAAAAGGAAAGTTTGAATATGGAGATACCGTTGTAATTTTAGATAAAGAGAAAAATGAAATAGGCAGAGGGCTTGTGAACTATGATTCTGAGAGTTTAAATTTTATAAAAGGGAAAAGGTCAGAAGAAATAGAAAAGATATTGAGTCAAGAAAACACCCACTCCTGCGTGGTCCATATAGATAATCTGATATTGTTGTAGTTTGATAATAATCTTTCTCTTCTAAAAATCTTTACTTTTATCCAGAACTTATCACATTTTGGAAAATGTCTTGACAACTGGGGGCAGTGCACTTTCTTCATCTGTTAAATTTATCTTTTTTTTCCCATCTATTTCTCCTTTTTCAACCCTTTGTTTATAATTTTC
>FWWM01011639.1_pt1 | contig 14981 bp, 15 predicted proteins | sample 2228351 | NCBI WGS metagenome assembly FWWM01 (sample SAMEA103939774, study PRJEB20133) | metagenome | reverse complement strand
CTTACTGCACGACACTTTTTTGAGGGAGAAACGAAAATGGGCGCACACGGGGGTGCGCCCCTACTCAGCCGCCTTACCTGTAGGGGCAGACCCCCGTGTCTGCCCTGCTGAATAGAAGCCAAACGCAGGCACAAGTACGAAAAACTGTCGTGCAGTAAACCGTCAACGGGGAGGGAGCCAATCCCCCCTTGCTCTTAGTGAGAATCCCCCCTTGCCCCCCTTACCAAGAGGGGAATCAAAGGGGGGATAAAAAGGGGCTGGGGGTGAGGGCTAACCCTACTCTTGCCCCTCCAGCATCTCTTCCAACTCGGCTATCAACTCAGATAGAATAGAAACCCCCTCATCATCCCCCACAGCGCGAAAGCCCTCTAACGCCTGCCGTAGATGCTCTATCGCCAAACGGAGGTATTGGGCATCTTGGGTCGTTTTGTACCATTCATAGTAAGCAACCCCCAAGTTCACCTGGGTGCGTGCCCAGTCTTCAGGATAGGCGTCTTGAGTGAAGACTTGCAAAGCAGAGAGAAAATACGAGATGGCGCGCTGGAGCGTCCTTGCTCGCTCCGCTGTAGGAGTTTCCCAGAAGGCGACACCCAACACGAAATTTACCTCCGCCCACAGTACATCTCCCAGTCGTTGACGCTCGCGCTCGTCCCACTCCACATCGTCCCACCAGTCCAACATCGCCCGTGCTTCAGGGACTCGCTGGGACTTGAGCAGGGCTTCGTGGGTTTCTCTCCACTCATCCAGAGCCTCTCTCGGTTCCATCTGCCACCGCTGGTAGAGGGCTAACGCCCCTACCCCACGCTCCTGCCAGTGCGAGTGGAGCCACTGGCGCACCGCTTGTGCCCGTTCCGCGCGCATGCGGGCAATCAGCACCTCGCGCATCACCTTGTGCAGGCTGTAGAAGCCGTCGGGCAACCGCTCGGTGAAGGAGAAGACAGAAGCACCTCCCAGCCCCCGCGCCCGTTGTGGTGCTGACGCTCGGTGTCCAGCGTTAGTGCGTAGGTCTCATCGAAACGGGGCGTCAGGCTCAGCTCCTCTATCCACAGCTCCATCGCGCGGTGGTGGAGCGACTTCAAAAATCGGTCTGCGAGCTGGCTCGCCACCTGTTGGGTGGGAATCCCACGAAACAGCTCAGGTGGCGGGTCTTGCCCTTCCTGCTGGCGCGTGTTCAGCACAATCTCGGCACAAAGCGCAAGGTAGAGCGGGTGGACTTGCACTTTGACGGGGTCAGGGTCTTCATCACAGCACTCCGCGATAGCCTTCTGGAGTGGGTTGGGCGGGGTGAGTGGGGGTTCGCCTATGCCACAGCGTGCCAAGAAGGCTTGCGCGTCGCTTGCCGAGAGACCGCTCAGCAGGTGGGTGTCCAGCTCGGCTTGCCAATCGGGTTCATACTCCGCCCATTTCAGTCGGTCGCGCCCTGCAATCACCAGCAGGATGTCGCTCCCAAGGCAGTAGCTGGCGAGGGTGCGCACCTAGTCGTCGACCAGGCGTGCCTGTGCCGAGTCGCCTGGCTCGCGCCCCTGCCAGAGCGCCTCGTAGGTGTCCAATAGTAGCACCGCCTTGCATGCTCTGCCCTCGCGCTTGGGCGCATGTTCGGCAAGGTCTAACGCGAAACGGCGTATCAGTTCGTCGGGGAGTTTGGGGTCATTGAGCAGAGCGCAACGGCGGAGTTCAATCAGGTCGCCCTGCTTCGTGAGGCGCAGGATACCCTCTTCCAGTTTGGGGAATCGTCGGGCAACGCCTTGTATCAGCCCACCCAGCCCCTCGTAGGGCACTTGAAGCAGTTCGAGCGCAAATTTGACGGCATCGCTGAGCAAGGGTTCTTTTGGATAAGGTCGGGGGGTGTATCGCCCTCACGCGCCAGCATCACGGCTAAGCAGAGGTCAAAACGGGGGAACTTGACCCCGTGCTGACGCTCGATATCCAATCGCCAGCTTAGAAGCACCTCGCGGTAGGGGTGGAAATGGTCGCGCAGGCTGTCGAGGTTGAACAGGGCACGAGGTAGTTTCGGGTACTCGCGCTCGGCGATGTCCCACAGTTTTCTCAGCAGGGTGGACTTGCCAATCCCGCCCACACCGTAGAAGTTGAGCACTTGCATCGGCTCGCCTTCAGGAGCGTTCAGGTATCGCTTGAACGCCTCGATAGCGTTCTCTCGGTTCGTAAAGTATTCCAGTGCGCTGAGTTGCACTCTCGTTTGTCGTGGGTCTCTGCGCATCACAATCCTCCCACACTATGATACCTGAAAGACTATTTACAGCGCAACTGAAATCGGGTGTGCGGATGATTCCCCTTCGGCAGGGTTTTGCCTGCAGGGAGCGAACCTTGCCCCATAGCCATGGAACGGGTGAAAGCACGCGAGTTTGTTGCGCTCCGATGGGTGCTGGTCGGCATCCTCGTGGGCGTTGTAGGTGGATTGTGGCTCAACCGCGCAGGAGGCGCGGAACATCCGCTGTTCCCAGTAGTCGTGTTAGGGGGAGACCTTTTTCTGCGACTGCTACGCATGGTGATTGTACCCCTGATTATGACCTCGCTGATGAGTGCTGCCGCAAGTCTGGATACACGCTACTTAGGCAGGTTGGGCGGGATTACCTTTATTTACTACTTCTCGACCACCCTGCTTGCAGCAGGGCTGGGGCTGGTCATCGTGAACCTGTTCGATCCAGGAATAGGGGCTGTTCTCGAAAAGCAAGCACTTCCTGAGGCGATTGCGAAGGAGCGTCCTCCCACCTTTGCCGACCTCATTCGCAATCTCATCCCTGCAAACCCTGTGGACGCGCTTGCCCGCGCCGACATGCTCCAGATTATCAGTTTCAGCCTCATTCTGGGCATTGCGCTGAACTTGATGGGCGATCGGGGCAAGACCGTACGCCAGTTCATCGACGAGGTGCTGGAACTGGCGATGACGGTGGTGCGCTGGGTGCTTTATCTGTTGCCCTTCGGGGTGGCGTTGTTGCTGATGCGCACCTTCGGTCAGGCGGGGTGGGAGGTGTTCGTCCCGCTTGCTCGGTATATGGGGGTCGTGTTGGGAGGACTGGCGTTTCATGGGCTGATTGTTCTGCCTGCGCTGGTGTGGCTGTTGGGCGGTTGCCCACCGTGGCGCTTCTTTACAGGTATCTCGCAGGCGATGATTACGGCACTCAGCACCAGCTCCAGCGCAGCAACCCTGCCCGTGACGATGCGCGTTGTGGAGAACGAACTTGGCGTGCCCCCCTACATCAGCCGATTCAGCATTCCGATTGGAGCGACAGTGAATATGGACGGCACTGCGCTCTACGAGGCGGTCGCCGCGCTGTTTATTGCACAAGTGTTGGGCGTAGAACTCACTTTTGCCCAGCAGGTGATTGTGCTGATTACCGCCACGCTTGCTGCGATTGGCGCTGCAGGAATCCCCAGTGCAGGGCTGTTCACGATGGTCATCGTGCTGGAGGCGGTGGGGCTACCCATCGAGGGGATAGGGCTTATCTTGGCGGTGGACCGTATCTTGGATATGTTCCGCACGATGGTGAATGTGGAAGGCGATGCGGGAGGCGCAGTGATTATGAAGAATATCATGGGCAAGTGAGGCACACAAAATGGATTTGTGGCACGGGCGTCCCGCCCGTGTGCTTGCTTGGGCGAGACGCCCAAGCCACCTAAGTGCCGTCCTTGCGCACCTGCACCTAATTGCGCGAGGCACGCAGTTTGACCCACACCACGACGACCTGCTCCTCTTGCGCCGATTTCATCAAGATACGAATACGCCATTTAGGTACAATTTCCCTACCATGCCGACCGCTGCGTTCACCACTTTGGGGTGCAAAGTCAATCAGTATGAAACTCAGAAGATACTGGAGAGTTTCGAGGCGCGCGGGTTCGAGATAGTACCGTTCGAGGAGCGCGCCGATGTGTATGTGATCAACACTTGCTCGGTGACGCAGTCGGCAGAGGCGAAGTCGCGCCAGACGGTGCGCCGTGCCAACCGCCAAAATCCTGATGCGATTGTGGTGATGACGGGATGCTACGCCCAGTTCACCCTGCGTCGAGGTGAACGACTGGACGAGGCGCATTTAGTGGTGCCCAACCCTGACAAACTGCGCACGGTAGACTACCTGCTGGAACAGTTTCCCCACTTGGCAGAACGCTTGGAGCGGGAGCGACCGAAAGGCGAAATCACGGTACGACGCCGAACCCGCGCCATACTCAAAATCCAAGACGGGTGCAATGTCAACTGCTCCTTCTGCTCCATCCCAATGACGCGACCCATGATGCGCAGTGTACCCTACCAAGAGGTGTTGGAAGAGGCGCAGGCGATGGTCGCTGATGGTTATCGGGAAATTGTGCTCACGGGTGTGCTGATTGGCGATTATGGTCTCCACTCCGGCAGTGGCGGACCCGACTTGGCGGAACTGTGCGCTATGCTCACAGAGATAGAAGGACTGGAGCGCATTCGGATTAGCTCCATCGAGCCAACGCTGATTAGCGATTCGCTAATTGACCTCATCGCCACCCACCCCAAGATGTGTCCCCACCTGCACATCCCGCTCCAGAGTGGCGATAGCCGAATCCTGAGGGCGATGAACCGTCCCTACGACCAAGCGTTCTATTTAGACCTATGCCGACGCTTGCGAACGCGCATCCCCGACATCGCCATCAGCACCGACATCATGGTGGGGTTTCCGGGCGAAGATGAAGAGGCGTTTCTGAACACCTGCAAGGTGGTGGAGGCGGTGGAGTATTGTCGCGCGCACCTGTTCCGCTACTCCCCGCGCCCTGAGACGCCCGCCGAGGCGATGCACGACCAAGTGCCCGATTCGGTGAAGACAGAGCGTATCCAACGGCTTCAAGCGGTCGCCAAGCAGGCGCAACTGCGCTATGCCTCGCGGTTTATGGGCAAGGTGGAGCGCGTGCTGGTGGAGACTCGCTCTAAACTCTCTGGGCTGATGACAGGCACCAGCGACCACTACCTGCAGGTAGAGTTCGCTGGCTCCCCCAGCCTATCGGGTCAGCTGGTGAAGGTGCGCATTACCGATGTGAGTGCGGAAGGCATACTGGGCGAACTGGTCGGCTAATCCTCCAGAGGGGGATAGGTCGAGCGGTCTTTCAGCGCGCGTCGCTGAAAATGGCGAATCAGCCCATAGACCACCAGCCCCGACCCTACCAAGATGAGAAGCGGAAAGAGCATCGCCACGAGGCGCATCGCCAGCCCCAGAATGGCGAACCCCACCTTCAGCAGGATGACCCCCAACAGAATCGCAATCCCAAGCCGTACCCACTTGTTCATCGTTTAGTCCCCCGTCGATGATTCGTTCTGCTGGCTGGAGGCAGTTTCTACAGGTTTCGGTTTACGCGATTTCTGCGCCTCCATCCAGATGCCGATGAGGATGAGCAGTACGCCCGCTCCCGCCGTCCAAGGCAGAATCCACTCAATCAGCTTGATGAGCACACCGCCCAGATAGAGCAGGGCAGAGGCGGATAGCACCAAGACCCCGACATACATCACCCGATTGCGTGGCATACCCTAAGTGTACCCGAAGGGTACAACATTTCTATGCGTTCCCTACAACGGTTCGAGTACAGCCAATTGCGGATGGGGGTGGAGACGCGCATCGTAGTGTATGCACCCGATGAGTCGATAGCCTTGCACGCTTGCCGTTCTGCCTACAGCCGAATCAGCGCACTGGAAGAGAAGATGAGTGACTACCGCAACGATAGCGAGCTGATGCAGGTTTGTGAGCGCGCTGTGGGGCGATGGGTGAAGGTAAGTCCTGAACTGTTTTATGTGCTGTGGCGCGCCCAGCGGTTAGCTCAGCAGACAGACGGGGCGTTCGACATCACGGTGGGACCGCTCGTCGCCCTATGGCGCGAGGCGCGCCGAACCAAACGCTTGCCTGACCCCCACATCTTAGCCGAAGCGCGGGCACGCTCAGGCTGGCACAAACTGCAACTGAGCCTGTCTCGACGCGCTGTCCGCCTGCAGACCGAGGGCATGCGCCTTGACCTCGGCGGGATTGCCAAAGGCTACGCGTGCGACCAAGCCCTTCGAGTGTTGCGCAAGCACGGGCTGAGCCGCGCGCTCGTTCAGATGGGGGGCGACCTCGTGGTGGGCGACCCACCCCCCTCCTCAAGGTTCCCCCCATTAACAGGAGAAACCGAGAACAAGCAACTCGGATGGCAAATCGAGATTCCCGCCCTCAAGCAGAACGGGCAACCTCTTGTGCTCTCGCTTCAGCGTTGCGCCCTCTCTACCTCAGGCAGTACCGAACAGTATGTGGAGATTGAGGGCACTCGCTATGCGCATATTGTAGACCCGCGCACGGGTCTGGGACTAACGCATCTCGTATTAGCCAGTGTGCGCGCCCCCGACGGGATTACCGCCGACTCGCTGGCGACCGCGCTCTGTGTGATGGGAGAATCGGGGGTAGCACTGCTGAAACGGCTCTATCGCCCCATAGAGGTTTGGCTTCAGCAAGCATAAAAGCAGGAATCGGTAGCCAAAGGAAGTAAGGAGAGGGCATGCAAACTCTTTTTGCTGGTACATGGTGGTTCGGACGTTTGGCTGTTGAAAAGGCGTGGCAAGCGTGGCAACAGGACACCGAGAAAGACCCCAGCGAACGCTTGATGGATGCGGTCGTCGCGGGCACTGTGGCGGTAGAGTTAGACCCGAAAGTGCTCTCGGTGGGCTACTCTGGGCTTCCGAACCAGAGTGGTGAAGTGGAGCTGGACGCCGCGCTGATGGAAGGTGAGAACCTGCGTGCAGGCGCGGTTGCAGGGGTGCGCAAACTCCTGCCCGCTATCGAGCTGGCACGCTTGGTGATGGAGCGCACGCCCCACCTCATGTTGGTGGGTGAGGGTGCTGAGCGGTTTGCACTCCAGCAGGGGTTCGTGCCCCGCTCCCTGCTAACTGAAGAGTCACTTCGTCGCTGGCAGGAATGGTACCGAGCGCGTCAAGCCCCCACGGATGTTTCTCAGGCGCGCGCCTCTCTCCAGAGCCAGCACGAATCGCACGATACGGTGGGGGTGATTGGCTGGCATCAGGGGCATCTGGTGGTGGCATGCTCCACCAGTGGGCTGGCGTGGAAGATGCCCGGTCGGGTGGGCGATTCGCCCATCATAGGTGCTGGGCTATATGCTGACAACGAGGCGGGCGCTGCAGTTTGCACTGGACAGGGCGAGGAAATCTGGCGATTTGCGCTTGCCAGCCGCGTGGTGGAGATGATGCGGGAAGGCATGTCGGCGCAAGTGGCGTGCGCAAATGCAATCGAGTTCATCCTGCGACGCAAGCCCGAGACGGTCAATATTCAAGCGGCGGTGATAGCGGTGCGTGCGGATGGCGATTACGGCATCGACGCAACCCAGCGCGACAAGTTTGATGCCCATTTCTGCATCGATGGTGAAATCCATCAAGTGAAGCCGTAGCACGGGCTTCCCCGCGTGTAATCCTCTCTTACTAAGGCTAACAGATGGGCTCATTTTCGGAGGCGAACGCATAACCGTCCGCAAGCATTTCATCCCCCTCCTGTAGATTCCCCCGCAAGCGGGGGGAACCACCCAATTTTTTTGGTTCCCCTGCAAGCGTGGAAAACCACTCACTTTTTTCGGTTCCCCCCGTTGACGGGGGGAACCACCCAATTTTTTTGGTTCCCCTGCAAGCGTGGAAAACCACTCACTTTTTTCGGTTCCCCCCGTAAGCGGGGGGAACCACCCAATTTTTTCGGTTCCCCTGTAAGCGTGGAAAACCACTCACTTTTTTCGGTTCCCCCCGTTGACGGGGGGAACCACCCAATTTTTTCGGTTCCCCCCGTTGACGGGGGGAACCTTAAGGAGGGGGGAATTGCCTCCCGAAAAATGTGGGTGAGCCGATAGGAAGTGAGTCTGAACTGTGTCCCCCTGTCAGCCCCGATTCCCCTACCGATCCAGCCCGACTCCAACCTGACTTTCAGCAGGGCGTTCGCTCTGAACTGCCCAGAAGAGCCACGAGCGTCCATTCCCAAGAAACGGAATTTCGGGGGGATAGGTATCGTTGCCCTCCGCGTCCAGAAATAGCCCCAACGCCAGAGCGCGCTCGCGCAGAGTGCCTCTGCCGATGGGGTTCGCACGCCCAAAGTTCGCACTGCTGGTGGTGGCACGGTAGGTATCGTTGCCTTTTAAGTCGACGAAAATGCCGATGCCGTTCGCATTGGCTCCACCCAGGGCAAGACTGGGGGCAGAGTAGGTATCGTCACCGTCTGCATCCAGCAGGAAGCCAATCGCGAAGTCGTGCCCCGCGCCCATCGTCATGTTCATCGTAGCGATATACGAGTCGTTGCCCAAGCGGTCTTCCAGGTAGCCGATGGCGAAATGTGCGGATGCGCCCTGCACATACCATACACCCTCGCGCGTGTCGTTGCCCTGCAGGTCGATTGCCAACCCGACTCCGCCCCAGTAGCCCGCCCCTTGCCCGAAAACGCCACAGAGATAGCGATCATTGCCTTGCACATCGAGCAGGATGCCCACTCCGCCTGCAAGCGAGTGCCCGTCCGTATAGTCGGCACGCCTGCCGCAGCCACAGCCCTGAGCAAGGCTGGCGTTATGCTGGGCACTTTGGGGGGATGAGAAATCAACTGGTTTGGCATGGGCGGTATAAGTATCGTCGCCTGTAGCGTCCAGAAGGATGCCCACACCTTTGATACCCCCAAAACCCTGCCCTTGATGGAAACAAGCATAGGTATCCTTGCCTTCACGGTCGATGAGAACTCCGATCCCTGCGAAGCCAGCTCCTTGCGTGAAGGCGTAGCCGTCGTAGGTATCGTCGCCTCGCAAGTCGAGGAGCATTCCGACTCCGAAGCGGGCAGAACCCATGCTCGAGACCGCGTTTCGATAGAGGTCGTCGCCCGATAGGTCTGCCAAGATTGCATAGCCCATCAGCGCACCTCCGAACGCCATGCCCGCGCGTTGGGCACGGTCTGTCTGCTCGGCAATCGGGGTGCGCAGGGCGGAGGCGGAATCCCCATACTTATCGTTGCCCCATAGGTCGAGAAGAAACGAGACGGCATTCTCCAACGAAAGGTTCGCCCCACCTCCATAATAGGCGTCGTCGCCACCCGTGTCGAGGAGCAGGAGATAGGGGAGTCGGGGATGGACATCATTTCCACCTCCCGTGATGCGAACGCGCCCCCACGGGGTATCGATATTCACTTCGAACGGTCGCTGAAGCTCCTTGCGAACAGTTTCGTCTCGGAGCGCTTTTTGAAGAGCCTCAATCGTTTGCTGAACTGCCAGCACACAATCGTGTCCTCCTGCCATGAGTGCGGGCATATCGACCTTCTGGAGCGATTTTCGAAGCAGAGGGAACTGGCTGTCGGGGCGCGTGCCGTCTAACTCGTCGTTCAGTTTCGCAAGAGGTTGGCTTATCAGGCGGAAGAGGCTCTCCTGTTCCGTGGGGGTCAGTTCTCGGAAGGCGCGATCGCGCCACTGGCGTGCATGCACCGCTACCAGAATCAGAAACGCCGACTCTTGCTGAATAAGCGGTGGGAGTTTCTGAACTGCCTCTGCGAGCTGTTGGCGCACGCTCGGTGGCACGGGGGCTTGGGCAGATTGAAACACGCTGAGGACCGCCTTTTCGAACGCGCCCTCCTCCTTGCTCTGCTGGCGGAACGATTCTAACGGGTCGCCCACAAGCGTTCTTCGGGTGGCAATCCCCAAGCTGCCAGCCCCATTCTCCACGGCGAGCGCCGGACGCGCCACCGCCCCCACGAGGCTATTGCGCAACCGCTCTGCATAGTAGGGCAAGCGAAGCGGTTCCCGAATAGCAAGGTCAAAGAAAGCACTGGTACCCTCCGTGCGGAAAAAATAGCGGAACAGCTCGCTATCAAAACGCACCTCGCGCGGGGTCAGGTTCGCTTGCGCTAACAGCTCGCGAAAGAGCAGTTCACTTTCAGGCGAAACTGCTTTCTCTGCAGATTGTGTGGCGAATCCCTGAGCAAACCCAGAGAGAAGAATAGGGCAATCGGTGCCCGCTATCCAGAAAAGGCAAATCACCAGCACGCGCCTACCCATACAAAGGTTTAGATTCCCGAACCGCGCATTTTGTCCTGCGTTTCTGAGACACGGGCGGGATGCCCGTGCTACTTGTGTGGCTTGGGCGTCTCGCCCAAGCAGAAGATGAACGCGCCACAATCGTTTTGGGTATAATCCTCTCGAATGCAAATTTGCATAACGGTTTCGATACCATTATGCAAGCATTCAAAGGAAAAATTCATGACCAAGACCAGTTGCTGGCGTTTGCCCGAAAACGCATCATCACACCCCAACCGATGAACCTTAACGAACATCTAAAGCAACTCCTGCCCCTCATCGAACGACTAATCGGGGAGGATATCGAACTCATCTGTTATCTCGCTGAGGATTTAGGCACTGTGCGCGCCGACCCAACCCAGATTGAGCAGGTCATCCTCAATCTCGTGTCCAACGCCCGTTCGGCTATGCCCAATGGAGGGCAACTGATTATCGAGACACAGAATGTGACCCTGAACGCAGGCTATGCCGAGCGCCACTGGAAGGTTCAACCATGAGCCTATGTCCTACTGAGCCTCACCGATACGGGGATAGGCATCCCTGAGGAACATTTACCTCACTTATTCGAACCGTTCTATACAACTCGCGAGGGCGGTACAGGATTAGGATTAGCCACAGTGCATGGTATTATTCATCAGGCGAATGGGCATATCTGGGTCTACAGCGAGTTCGGCAAAGGCACCACTTTCAAAATCTACCTCCCTCGCTTTGAAGGACATGTCCAGCCGATTATGGGAGGCTCCATGGCGAGCAACTATTCGAACCCTGTGCAGGGTGTTATCCTCCTGGTAGAGGACAATTCGGATGTGCGGGAAAGCACTGCGCAACTGCTCCGAGCGGTGGGCTACACCGTGCTGTCGGCTCCTGACCCTATAGAGGCGCTTCAACTGGCACAGCAGACGCCCCCTGATTTGCTCATCACCGATGTTGTCCTACCACAAATGCGCGGGTCGGAGCTGGCAGAGCGACTACTCCAGCAGTTCCCCCACCTCAAAGTGCTCTACATCTCGGGCTACACCGAGAACACCGTGGTGGTTCAAGGCGAGCTAAAGCCCGATGTAGAGTTCCTTGCAAAGCCCTACACGCTGGCGCAGTTGACCGAGCGCATCCAAAAGCTGCTGAGCGCAGAATAGTCCTGCGAGGAGGCAACCCCCAACGGTGAGGGGTTCTCTACGAACCATCCTCATGCTATAATCCCTTGCGCTATGGAATTCGTCAAAATCGTGGACGGACTGGCATTCCCCGAAGGTCCCACCTGGGACCGTAAAAGCGCGCTGTTCGTGGTGAATGTGTACAACAACCGCCTCGAACGGCTCCTGCTCTCAAAGGAGGGCACCGTAGAGCGGAGGGAACTCTATGCCGAACTGCCCGGCAAAGGCAACGGCACAACGCTTCATGCCGACGGCACGCTCTATGTCGCAGACTATGAGCGCAGAGCCATCCTGCGTCTGCCTGCACCGAATAAAGTGGAAGTCGTGGTGGACTACTACGAAGGGCAACCCCTACGGGGTCCGAACGACCTCTGCTTCGATAAGCACGGCAACCTCTTCTTCACCGACCCGCGCGAGAGCTGGGACGCCCCCATCGGCACGGTCTACCGCCTCAGCAAAGACGGCAAACTGGAGCCGTTCGGCAAAGACCTCCACTTTCCCAACGGGATTGCGATCGACCCCGAAGGGCGGTATGTGTATGTGGCAGAAACTCGGCGCAACCGCATCCTGCGCTGGGCACTTCGAAATGGCGCGGTCGTTTCGCGCGAACCCGAACTGTTTGCCGAACTGGCGAAGAATGCCATCGGTCCCGACGGCATGCGCTTCGATAAGGGGGGCAGCCTCTGGGTGGCACACTATGGAAGGGGCATTGTGAAGTTAGACCGCTCTGGCAAGGAGGTCGCACTCTACACCCTGCCAGGCAAGGGCATCACCAACTTAGAGTTCGGAGGGCGATGGCTGTTCGTCACCGAGACCGAGACGAACGCGGTGTATCGAGCGGATATAACCTGAGATGAATAGGGGGCACGCTCCTTGAGAGGGCGTGCCCCTCGAACTCCTTCATGGGAGGCGGGTGAAAGCGCTTCTAAGATGTTAGCACCCACTACCAAAATTGAACAGCACTATCAACAAGTCCGCATCGTCAACGCGGCCATCGCAGTTAACATCGGCAGGGTTCAAACCTGACGCTCCAAAGTTGAACAAGACCGTTAGTAGGTCCGCGTCGTCCACACAGCCGTTGCCGTCCACATCACCGTTGGTCGCAACACAAGCTGCAGAGAACCAGAACCCACCCGTGAGACTGAATGCACCGCCTGTCATAGCGACACTCGCATCAGGCTGACCGACCGTTCCACCGAGATTGAAAGCCCCACCTGTGGCGAAAGTCACGCCTCCACCGTCAATCGTCCACCAGCTCAGGTCGAAGCCTCCACCTGATTGAGCATTCGCCCCTGACCACATCAGAAACGCTATCATCAGCATCATCCACTTTTTCATGGTAGTTTCCTCCTTCTATCAGCGTTTTTGCCCCTATCCCTCCTATTTGGAGGGATAGGGGGGCAGGCACGGCTATTGTTTGTTGGGGTGAGTCGGTATAACTTCAGGGACAGGGTCGTAGTGGATACCCTTCTCTTTCGGTTGCCCGTAGAGTTCGGGATGCAGGTACTTGCCCTGATGCTCCTTTGGCTTCTCTTGTTCGGTCTGGAAGCCATACTGTTGTACCCACAGGTCGTTGCGTACCGCCTCCACGCGCCACGACACCTTGACGAACGGCTTATTTGTGCGGATGACGAACTGGTTGTTCTGAATCTCGCTTACCACCTTCGCCAGCACGAAATCGTCGCTGGAGTCGATGACGGTGAGTTGATAGCGGAAGTCGCGATTGATGGCTTCGAAGTAGTCGGGTAGTTGCACCACCGCATACCCGCGTGCATCGGTGACGACATTCCCACTGTAGGCGTTGAGCGGTTCGGGGGCTTCGGTGCAGAAGTGGTTCAGGTAGTGGGTCTCTGGGCTGAGCGGGTGGTCGATCTGGAACAATTTCGTGCCCGACGCTCCGAGTCGTCCCACTGCATAGACGCCCCAGCCGTTGGCACTGTCGGCGCGTCCACGAACGCCATAGTTCGTGCCAGTTGTGGCACTCACTACTCCAAAAATTCCTGTTCCTGAGGGACTGGTACTAATTCCTTGTACAGCAATGTTCGTGCCTGAGGTTGCGGTATGCTGAACCTGAAGCGCACGGTCTTCCGTATTTGAAATAACTTGCAGTGCATAAGCAGGCGCATTCGTGCCAATCCCGACTTTGCCTGAGAAGTAGCCACGCCCGACGAAGTAGCCCCCATAGCCGTTCGGGCTATTGCTCTGCCCGTAGACACCGTAGGTTGTGCCAGCGGTGGCAGTGGCAATCCCGAACACACCCGTTCCCGAGCTGCTGCTACTTTGTCCGTAGACGCCGTAGGTCGTACCGCTGGTGGCGGTGGCTTCGCCAAACACCCCGCGCCCGGAGGTGCTGGCACTTTGACCATGCACGCCGTAGGTCGTGCCTGTTGTGGCGGTTGCCGAGCCGAAGATGCCCCGACCGTCAGGGCTTGCGCTCTGCGCATAGATGGCGTAGACAGTGCCACTGGTCGCGGTGTGATTGGAGAAGAGGGCGCGCTCGCCCGAACTGGTCTCCACATGCAACTTGTGTGCGGGCGCGTTCGTGCCGATTCCCACATTACCCGTGTTGATGTTGTAGATGTTATTGCCCGATACTGCCCAGATGGAGCTTCCGCCAGACAGGTCGGCAGGCGCCCACTGAGTGCCGTTCCACTGTAGCACTTGTCCTGTGTTCGGTGCGGTGTTGGCAACGGGGCGCCCTTGAATGCGGACGACGAGAGGGTTCGGATAGTTGCCAGCCAAGTCGCCTCCTGCAGGTCCTTGAGGTGGTGGCAAGGGTTGCCAACTGGCGTTGCCGTCGGCGTCGCTGGTCAGCACACGCCCGGCTCCTGCACCAACTGGGATTAGCAGGTTACCGTTCAAAGTGGTGTTGCCTATCACAAACAGCCCTGCAGAGCGGATGATACCAGCAACATCGAGCTTTGCGGCAGGGGCATTGGTTCCAATGCCGACATTCCCGCCCATCAGTGCAATTCGCACGGGCGCCTGAATGGTGAGAGCATCGTCCAAGTCTTCTGCGATGAATACTGGTGTTCCGTTCGCGCCCATATTTCCAAAGCCGAGAGAAGCACCTTGATTCGCCGCTCCTGGTCCAATCAGACGAAGTGTGTTTGCGTCATCTGAACGTACCACCAACCGATATGGTTGACCAACTGGAGAGATACCTACTCCGACCTTCAGGGCATCGATGTGCACATCCTTGGCTGCCTTGATGAGAAGGGAGTCGTCAGGGTCTTCTTCAAGAAACACCAAGTCATTTCCATTCATATCAAGGTTTCCGAAGCTCAGGCGTGCATTTTCCTGAAGTGCGCCAGGTCCTATCAAACGGAGTACTCGTCTATCATTCGCGTTCGCCAAAATGGTTAGGCGGTGGGTCGGCGCGTTGAGACCCACTCCCACATTCCCGCCCAGAATCGCTGTGCGAATTCTTGCATAGACAGTAAGGGCGTCATCGGCGTCCTCCTCCAAGTAGGCAAAATTACCATCGCCAAAGTTGAGGCGCGCCCCGAAGCCGAAGGCGCCATTCGGTCCTATCAAACGAAGCACATCGGGATTCATAGGGGCTGCCTGAATGGTCAATCGGTGGCTGGGTGCGTCGAGACCAATCCCCACATTACCAGCATTCGTGTTTTTGATGTGATTGGCTGCACCAGCTGCCCAGAAGCTGACCGCTTCGGGTTGAGGCTTCCACTGGGCGCCATCCCATTTCAGCACATGATTGACCGCAGGCGCGTCGGGGGCAACAGGGCGTCCTTGCAAGCGCGCCACTGTAGGGTTGGGATAGGTTCCAGCAAG
>FWWM01011638.1_pt1 | contig 14981 bp, 12 predicted proteins | sample 2228351 | NCBI WGS metagenome assembly FWWM01 (sample SAMEA103939774, study PRJEB20133) | metagenome | reverse complement strand
AAAGTATCTTTGAGAGATGAAAACCATAAAACTCCATCACCATCATTATCTTCCGCATCAAATCTGATCTGCCCCTTGAATTTTTCCGGTAGAAAAATTGTAGTTTTTGCAAAATCCACATTCTCTTTTATTCTTCTCAATATACTTGCTCCACCTTTTGTTATTGATACAAGAGCAATGCCGCGTCTGAAAATAGAAGAAAGAACTACTTCCTTCTTCTGAATCTTATTTTTATTTTCCTTAGCATTCTCCGATTTGCTTTTTACTCCCTTTACCATTTTCACGTAGCTTTCGGAATAGATAAAGGACCTTTTTCCTCTTGCTCCAAAAGCTTTTGAAACTATAAAAAGGGCATGTGATGTTATTCCCTCCTCCTTAGCTTTCTTAACAATGTCTTCAAGAGTTCCTGTTATTATTTTCTCATCATCCCAACTCACCTTATAGCAAATAGCACATGGGTGCTCAGGCGGATAGCCAACTTCATAGAGAGATTTCACGATTTTGTCAAGCAAGGATGCGGAAAGAAAAAAAATCATTGTTGGTTTATGTTTGGCTATTTCCGTTATGTTTTCCGGGACAGGAGTTTTTCCCGGGAAACGAGTTATGACAACTGTTTGGGTTAGCTCTGGCACAGTAAGTTCTGTTTTGAGTCTGGCTGCAGCAGCGAGGAAGGAAGATACACCAGGTATAACCTCAAAATCAATCCCTTTCTCTCTGAGAAGTTCAAATTGCTCATTTATTGAACCGAAGATTGAAGGGTCGCCGTCATGCAGGCGGACGACAATCTTACCTTTCCCAACCGCATCAACAATAGCATCAACTACTTCTTCAACTGACATTCCAAAAGAATCTATTTTCTTAGCATTTTCTGCCATATCAAGTATACGAGGATTGAGAAGTGAGCCAGTATATATCACAACATCTGCCCCCCTGAGTATCTTATATCCCTTCAGTGTGAGTAGATCTGGATCGCCTGGTCCGGAACCGACAAAATAAACTTTTCCCTCACTCGATTTCTCCTTCATAATAATGGTTAACGAATTTTACTAAGTTCCGAATAAGATATATTATTCTGCTCAAAATCTAAAAACTCATCTTCTGATACTTTCCAGTTTTTTTCCGAGTTTATCTTTTAGTCTTTCGATGAATTCATCTGCGAGTGAGGCGAATGCATCTGCACCGGGTGATGAAGGCTTATATAGAACAACAGGAAGACCAAAACTCGGAGCTTCAGCTATCTTCACATTTTTCGGTATGTATGTCCTGAAAATTTTACGAGGGAAAAATTTTTTGAATTCCTCTTCAACTTCCCTCGCAAGCTTGACGCGTTTGTCATACATGTTTATAACTATGCCAAGAATTTCAAGTCTCGGATTAAGTTTTTCTCTTATATATTCTATATCTTTGAAGAACTTTGAGAAACCCTCAAGCGAGAAGAAATCAGCAAGAACAGGTATCACGACGTAGTCAGAAGCACACAAAGCGTTGACTGTGTATATACCTATGGAAGGTGGACAGTCAATGAATATGAAGTCAAAATCACTCACAACATAGGAGAGTATTTCACTGAGGATAAACTGTTTTCTTTCCTCACCAAAAATTTCGACTTCAAGTCCTGCTAAATCTTCATCGGATGGAACGACATAGAGGTTATCAACAGATGTTGGGAATATAGCATCTTTTAAATTTATATCTTCTGTAATGACTCTGTATATAGTTTTTCCTTCGGGTTTTATGTCGAGACCAACGGTAATGTGAGATTGCGGGTCAAAATCAACTATAAGAACGCGAAAGTCTGTAAGGGCAAGGGCACTCCCAAGGTTCAGAGCAACGGTTGTCTTACCAACTCCCCCCTTCTGATTTGCAAAGGAAATAACCATCTAAATAAACATATTTTTTTAAATAAACATCTTCGATATATCTTTTTTTCCCCTTATCTCATTATTTATACTTTTATCTTTATTTATACTTTCTATCTTTTTTTATATTCTCTTCTTTATATTCCTGTAATTGTTTTTTCTATGTTAATTTCCTACCTTGCATTTTCATCCAAATCCTCATATTGGAAAATATTCCTGTAATTGCTTTTTCTCCCACGTTAATTTCCTACTTTGTGTTTCTATCTAAATCCTCATATTGGGGAAAATTTTTCAAAATCTCTCTACGTTCATCAGGGGAGAGCTTATCTATTATGAGCTTTCCGTCAAGATGGTCTATCTCATGTTGGAAAAGAACACTTTTTAAGTTCTCAAGTTCTTCCTCATGTTCTTCGCCTTTTTCGTCCACCCACTTGACAAAAATCTTTTTCTTTCTCCTCACAGGTATTTTAAAACCCGGTATAGAAAGACATCCTTCCTCAAAGATTATCTCCTCATCTCCTCCAACCGAAACGATTTTTGGGTTTATCACGACAAAAGGTTTATTTTTATCTTCTGACAAATCGCAAACGAAAAATCTCAATGGGATGCCAACCTGTGTTGCAGCAAGACCTATCCCGTCAGCTTCATACATGAGCTCTTTCATCTGACCAAAGTATAATTGAATCTCACGGTCTAAGAACTTCAAATTTTTTGCTTTCATCCTGAGCCTCGGGTCCGGGAATTTGAGTATCTTGAGCATCTTGTTTTTATTTTAAACATGGAATTTAAAAAATAGGGAAAAAGAAAATTCTATTGTCTAACATTTGATTTCACAAATTTAGACCATGTTTTCCGGAATGAAAAAAGCAAAGATAAAGCTAAAATTTCCCTGAAAATTTTCTCTATTTTGAAATCTTTCATGTACCCATATCCCCCATGCGTTTGAATAGCTTCAGATGCAAGCCCGACAGCGGTATCAAGAGCATATCCGAGGTATAAACAAGTTCTATCGCATGGGGTGAATTCTTGGCGTACAAGTTCTCCGAGAACAAGTGAATATATTTCATAAAATGAGCGCATAGCAAGGATCTTCTCCCATACAGCGTAATACTCAATTATCGGTCTCCCCCCTTGCTTCCTCTCATTAGAGAAATTGAGAGATAAATCGTGAAGTTTCCGAACAGCACCAACTAATGACGCAAGAAGTAATATATGTTGAAAAGATACTATTTTTTCTATCTTCCTCGATTCATCTCTTTTAACCAAATTTCCTGAAGAAAAGTCTACTAACTCCGCTTTATAAAGTGAGAAAGCAACAGATTCTATTCTTTCAAATCTGACTTCATCTTTCTTGAATATAGTGCAACATAAATTCCCATTTTCTATTGCAAAGAAAGCCACAAAATTTGATACGTCAACAAAAGGTATTATTCTTCCCCCGGGAGAAAGAGAGCAAGAATAAAAATCAGGATATAGAAAAATATTGAATGGGATAGACATGGATAGAAAAAGGGCAGTTTCAATGTTTTCATAAGCTATTGTCTTGATAAGTGTGACAGCATCTTTAATGTCAAGTTTTTCCTCAAGTGGTAGTATTCCAACTTTTTTGAGAAGAGGTATAGTATCAAAAATACTCTTATTCCCAATGTCTCTTACCAGCCTTTCAGAAAATTCATCTATCATCTCTGTATTTTATTCATTCAGGTCTTGTTGATCCACATGGCACAAATTTTTTCAAAAACAACTAACAAAATAAACTTATTAAAATTAAAATTTCATGATCATTATCAATACAAGGGATGAAGATTTTGAGGTTATATTCAAGAGGATACTGAGGAGGGATATAAACTTTGAATCAACCATTGAAAACAGGGTAAGGCGTATAATAATTGATGTCAGAGAGATGGGGGATAAAGCTCTTATTGAATATACCAGAAAATTTGATGGTTGGTATCCAAGATCTCCTGATGCTCTTGAGATGAAAAAAGATGAAATAGACAAGGCTGAAAAATACATAGATAAAGAGGATAGGAAAGCCATAGAGATAGCTGCAAAAAGGATAGAGAGGTATCACAAAACAACATTTCCGGGCAACATAATATACAGAGAAAAAGGGACAAGAATTGAGAGGATAGTTATACCATTAGATTCCGTAGGGGTTTACTGTCCCGGAGGGAAAGCAGGCTATCCGTCAACTATTCTTATGACGGTCATACCTGCGCGTGTTGCAGGGGTTAAGAATGTATATGTAGCTACTCCTGCTCCACAGGGTAAGATGAACCCATATACTATATTTGCAGCGAAAGTGGCTGGGGTGGATAAAATATTCAAGATAGGAGGGGCTCAAGCAATAGCTGCATTTGCATTTGGAACAGAAACAGTATCAGCAGTTGATAAAATTGCAGGACCGGGCAACATATATGTTGCAACAGCCAAAAGACTTGTGCAAGGTTCTGTAGGGATTGACATTATTGCAGGACCTTCAGAACTCGTAGCTCTGTGCGATGGATCGGTACACCCTATAATACCTGCAGTGGACATCATAGCACAAGCAGAACATGATGAGAGAGCTTTCTGTGTAGTAGTATGCCATATCGAGCCCTATCTTCATCAGGTAAAAAACATAATATACTTTCTCATGAATATAATGCCGCGCAAGGATATTATAAAAGAGGCTTTCAGGTCTCAGAGTGCCCTAATATTGACAAAGGACATCGAAGAATCGATAGATATAGTAAATAAGATTGCTCCAGAACATGTGAGCATTCTGACAAAAGATGGGATGCATGTCGCAAGAAAGATAAAAAATGCTGGGACAATATTTGTAGGGAAAAATTCTCCCCCAGCGGTTGGAGATTATCTCGCAGGTCCAAGTCATGTCCTACCAACCGGAGGAACTGCGAGGTTTTCTTCAGGACTATCAGTTGAAGATTTTGTGAGAAAAACTAATATAATCTTCTTCACAAGAAGAAGAATGATCGAGGTTTCAGAACATACAATAAAGCTTGCGAAAATTGAGGGACTTTTCGGGCATGCGTTCTCCGTTGAAAAACGACTGGATTCAATAAAATCACTTGATTACATAATTAAAATGCATGAGGAAGAAGCAAGGAAAAAACCGAAGGAACAAAAAGTCGGAGAAAAAAGGTAATGATAAAGGTAATGACACATACAAAATGATATACAACAAAGAGTAAAATGAAGAATAATACTATAGAAAATAACACAAGTGGAGAGCCATTTGAGAGGAAAATTTATCTATCAGAAGAAGATAATATAAAAGGATGGATAGATGAAGATGGGAGAGCAAAGATAAAAATTGTTGATTGTGCAGGTGAATTTGAAATATCTGCACCACTTGAGAAGATAAGAAAGCTCGTTGCAGAAGACCTAAGCGAGATAATAATTGAAGAAAAGTTCAAGGCGATGGAAGATATGGCATTGTTTCTCGCTCATGAGATAAAAAACCCATTTTTTGCACTCAAAAACATCTTGCTATCAGTTGAAATCGAAGATGAAGAAAAAAAGAAACAAATAAAATCCCTCATTGAAAGGATAGAGACAATCATCATGAATATAACCATCTTCATAAGAGGGGGTAATCCCCAGAAAAAAACAGAGAATATAGAGTCAATAGTTGAAGATGCGATATCGGAAATAAATGAAATAAGCCCATCGATTTTCAGATTTGATTTCTCCATAGAAAAAGATTATTCATCTGACAGGATATTCGTAATTGGAGATAGATTTCTTCTTAAAAGAGCATTTTTCAACATACTTATAAACGCTGTGGAAAGCGTTCAAGGAAAGACGGAGAGGAAGATAAAGATAAGAACATATGACAAAGATAGCTTCATAGTATGTGAATTTGAGGACACAGGATGCGGAATACCAGAGGAGAAAATAGATAAAATATTTATCCCATTTTTCACCACAAAGGTAAGTGGTATGGGGCTTGGTATGAGCGTAGTAAAAAAGGTAATAGTGGATATGCATGAGGGAAAAATAGAGGTGAAAAGTAAAGAAGGAAAGGGAACAAAAGTTATTGTTTATATACCATCAGCATGATTGAATAATATAATTATTGTAGCGTTGAAGATTCAGAAATTAGCCATTGATAGATTCATTGATAAATTAACCTCATGAGTATTTATTTCATAGGGACATCTGGATTCAGCTATGATGACTGGCGCGGATTTTTTTATCCTGAAAATTTCAGAACGCAGGATTTTCTCAGTTTCTACTCAAAACATTTCAAGACAACGGAGGTGAATTCAACATATTACAGGATACCCAATACACGTGTCGTCGAATCTATGGTGAAAAAAGTTCCCGAAGGCTTTATCTTTTCGGTCAAAGCAAACCAAGTTTTCACACATCAGCGCGAGTTCTTAAAAAAGGATGTTGAAAGGATGAAAGATGTCCTCAAAGCATTTGACGGGAAATTAGGTCCTCTGCTTTTCCAGTTCCCTCATTCGTTTCATAAAAGAAATGAAAACATAGATTATATAAGCAAGATAAGGGATATATTTCATGAGTTTGAACTTGCTTTTGAGTTCAGGTCATATGAGTGGTTTTCAACAGATGTTCTTGATAATCTCAGTAAGCTTGAAGTAACTTTTGTTTGCGTTGATGAACCCAGGATAAAGGGTTTGATACCACCTGTTGCAGTTGCTACAAATCCCAGAATATTTTATGTCAGATTTCACGGTAGAAACACAGAAAAATGGTATGAACATAAAAGACCTGAAGAAAGATATGATTACCTATATTCAGAGCAAGAACTTGAGAACTGGGCAGAGAAAATAAGGGGAATTGAGACGGAAAAGAAATTTATATATTTTAACAACCATCCCCGAGCCCAAGCTGTCATCAATGCAAAAATGATGGAAAAATTATTGTAATTGTAGAATGCGATGAATTATTGCAAGCTAATCCGAATACATCTCATCTATGATGCTCCTATATCTTTGATATAGGAGATACCTTTTGACCTTAAGAGTTGGTGTGAGCTCCCCTGTTTCTGCACTCCATTCATCTGGAACTATTCTGAATTTGTGAATTCTCTCATAAGATGGTCTACCTGAGTTGACCTTATCTATAACCGAGCTTATATAATTTCTAACTTGATCCGACATCACAACATCTTTATAGTCTCCTTTTATCCCTTTTTCACTGGCAAAGCGCATGACCTCCTCCCTGTTGAGCGATATGAGAGCAACGAGATAAGGTCTCTCATCTCCAAATATAGCAACACTATCTATCATCGGGTCTTTTTGTATATCTATCTCTATCGGCTCAGGAGCAATATTCTTCCCAAAAGAAGTAACTATTATATTTTTCTTCCTTCCTTTGAAGAACAAGAACCCTTCCTCATCAACTTCAACTATATCACCTGTTTTAAGCCATCCATCATCAGTGTAAAGCTTACCTGTCTCGTCTTCAAGTTTGTAGTATCCCGGAGTCGTGCTCGGAGATTTAATGAGTAACTCTCCATCTTCTGCTATCTTCACATGAACATGAGGAATAGGAATACCAATTGAACCGAACTTGAATTTCTCAGGTCTATTCACTGTCACCACAGAAGCGGTTTCTGTCATACCATACCCCTCAAGAAGGAGAATTCCCGCTGATGTAAAAAATCGCGCTATATGAGGTGGTATGGAAGCTCCTCCAGATATACAGAGCCTTATTCTACCACCGAAAGCTTCCCTTATTTTTGAGAAAACAAGGAGATCGGCCAACTTATACAGAAGTGATACATGTGGGGGCGGAACCTCTTTATCTCTCATGTAATCCGCATAAATCCCTCCTATCTTCTCCGCAAACTCAAATATCTTTTTTCTGATTGGGGTCTGAGATGCTCTGGACTTTATCCTTTCGTAAGCTTTCTCATATATACGTGGCACAGAAGGAAAGAGGGTAGGTCTTACCTCCTTTATATTTTCAAGTATTTTAGCGATACCCTCCGAGTATGCTATGGTAACAGCGTTATATACTGCATAAAATATTATGAGACGGCCGAATATATGAGCAAAGGGCAACCATGCAAATATTATATCATCTTCACGAGGAACTATTATTTGGGTCGCACCATCTACCATGGAGAGTATATTCCCATGTGTGAGCATGACCCCTTTAGGGATGCCTGTTGTTCCAGATGTATAAACTATGGTGGCAAGGTCATCAATAGATACTTCATCTACATCTACTTTGTCATGCAGGTCTTCTCCTTGCTTTTCAAATTCTGAAAGCAAAATTACATTTTCAGCTCCGGGTTTAGAATGTTCGTCTTTATCATGTTCAAATGCAACTATTGCTTTCACGGATGATGGGATTTTAACATTCTTTACTGCCTTAAGTTTTTCGACGAAAAGAAGGCAAGATTCTGAATTTTCAAGTATGAAAGATACCGTATCTGGAGTGACATTTGGGTATATCGGGATGGTGACTGCACCAGCGGTTTGTATAGCAAGGTCGCAAATTGTCCACTCGCTTCTTGTTTGAGAAAGAATGGCCACTTTATCTCCTTTTTTTATACCGGCCCTTTTGAGAGAACCCGCTATAGAAAGGATCTTGTGCCCAGCTTCCCTAAAACTTCTTTTCACCCAACTTCCCCTATATTTGAATATTTCAAAAGCTTTCATTGAGTTAGCGCGCGCACGCTTGAAAAAAGCATCCGGGATACTCCGAAAGATCAGGTCAGGATACTTAGTATTTACGATAGTATCCATACCTAATTTTTAAACTCGATTTGATAAGATCAGGAAAATTTCGGCTAACTTGCAATCATTAAATTTTGTCGCACAGGAAAAAAACGGGATTAAATTTTTTCCACGAAAAAACTTTTTAATTTAAAATAATGGAAATGGGGTTCAGAGGGTAGGTGGCGGAAGAGGTAGACGCAGGGGACTTAAAATCCCCTGGGGGGTTTTCCCTCCGTGCGGGTTCGAGTCCCGCCCTACCCACATGAAAAAATGTCAAAATCGAACGATTTTACAGCGTTCTCAGTTGGATTCTCTTCACATCCAGACACAAAGAAAGCATGTGAACTTGCTTTCGAAGAAGCGATATCAAAGCTTGATTATCCAAAAGATAAAGACCTCGTCGGCGTTATATTCACAAACCCAAAATATGAACATGAGAAGATAGTTGATTTTTTCCGACACATAGACAATGTGGGAACTTCAACATCTGGCAACATAACAGCTAAAGGAGAATTTGAGGGCGAAAAAAGCGGTCTATCTATTCTTCTTATTGATAAAAGGTTCATATACTGTGAGACTTTTTCGGTTTCTGTGCCGTGGAGGAACCCGCGCGAAATAGGCGAGATGATAGGAGAACGCTTCAAAAGTCCGTTCAGTTCATCGCTCATTTTGTTTGCTACACCTTTTTATGACGTTCAAGAGATACTGATTGGGGTAGCGAGAAGTAAGGGAAACCTTGATGTATGCGGTGGGATAGCAAGCGCACCAGTAGGACTTCCCACATATTCATTTGAAAATGGTTCAATAAGTAGTTATATCCTCTCGGGCGTATTTATGGAAGGAGTAACATCATCTATCAGGATAGCATCGTCGTGTGAACCGGTGAGCGATTATCTGATAGTTACCTCCGCTATGGAAAACACGATAGAAGAAATAGAAGGAGAATCCGCCAAAGACGTGCTTGAGGAGATATATATGGAAACAATAGAAAAGAAATCCGAAATCAAAAGAGCTCCTTGGTTTGTAGGAGAGGTCATAGATGAAAAAACAGGAATAATGCGATTTTATCGGATAACCGATGTAAATGAAAGGAATATAAGGGTAGCCGGCAATATCCAAACAGGTTCTGTTATAAGGTTTGCAGTTATGACCACTGAATTTGCAAATAAAAGCCTTGAGCAGGAATTTACTTCTATCCCACATGATACTGAATTTCTTCTTATTATAAACTGTATAGCGAGAGGATCTAAACTCTTCGGCAAACCAGATCCACATATATCCACAATAAAGAAATTGATAAATGAGAGGAACATCACAGTTGCGGGTTTTTTCAGCAACGGCGAAATAGCAACGATAGGGAATAAACCTCAGCTTATCACATACACGGGAGTGATGGCTATGTTCAGAAGACAACCAGTTGCATAAAAATCTGTGAAGCAAACGCTAACAAAATCAAAAAATTGATAAATTTGGAGTATGAATGAAATACATAAGGTATTAGTAGAAGTTATTTACTGGCAAGAATGCCCATCTTGGAAGCTCGCATTAGATAGAATAAAGAAAGCAGTAGAAGAAATTGAAGCAGAAATTGAAAAAATAAAAATCGAGGTCAGAGAAAGAGAGATAAAAGATGATGAGGAAGCTCAGAAAATAGGTTTCCCTGGCTCGCCAACCATAAAGGTAAATGGAATTGACATAGACCCACAAGGAGCTGAACAGAATATAAAAGGTCTAACATGTAGAGTATATAAAATAGGCGGAAAACTTTTACCTCTTCCACCATACGAATTCATAAAACAAAGAATAAAAGAACTATCAAAAAGTGAGCCCTAAAAATTTCAGAGAGATCACAAAATTATGGATAAAAAAATTTTATGAAAATGAGGACGCTAAAAAGCATTTTATAACACTACCACAAATATCAGATGTGCTATCACTCGCAATAGCTTTACACCTTAAAAAAGAATTTGGAAATTCTCAACTTATCATAATAGAGTTAGGAGCAGGAGGAGGAGAACTCACAAAATCAATAGTCAAGTTTGCTGATGAAATTTCTCTGAATATAAAGAAAGTTATACTGGTTGAACAGAGCAAAAGAAGGAGAAAAGATATAAAAGAAAAACTAAGAACAATGAATAAACCTTATGTTGAAGTAAAGAAGGACATAAACCAAGCTTTGGAAACAATAGAGGAAACATCAATTACAACAAAAAAAGTAATTATATCAAACGAATTTTTTGATTCTCTCCCATTCTCAGTGGTAAAATATGACGGTTCAAGGCTTACCGAACTTTTCATCATAGGAAACTTCCCTTATGATTTTTCACTTGAGTTCCTTCCAGCAGAAGAAAAAACATTTCTGTTGTTCAAAGAATATATGAAAGATGAAATTGAAAAATGCGTAAGTAAATTTGAAACTTCATTTATCTTCGAGATATGTCATGATTTTGAAATGCTCATATTAATGAAGAATTTTGATTCAATAATCATATCAGATTATGGCTATCCTTGTATATGCAATAGATTACCCTCAGGCTCAGTTATAATGCACAGTAATTTCAAAGCTGAGAAACTTGACTTCTCTTCTCTTGAAAGAGCTAAAGAACTGATATCAAAAGGCTTCGGGAAAAAAGATATATCGTTTTTTATTGACTTTGAGGTCATAGAGAAGATAGCATATAAGATGAATTTTTCATTCTCAATAAAACCTCTTTCAAGGTTTGTTTTTCAGAGCCTTGATGAGTTCAGGGATTACACGGAGAAGATACTATTCACAGGGGAATCAAAAGTGAATAATATAATATCTTTTTCAGATATAATGAGTGGTTGGGGGAACTTCTTCATTGCAGAACTCAGCAGAATAGAAAAGATACCAAAGTGACACCCCAAATCCAAATGAGAATAGAGTTCAAGATGATAAGGAAATTCAGACGAAGAAGTTCTAAACAAATACATGAATTCAAATTCTGAAAATAAAAATCATAGAAAAAATTCTTTTACACACTGAATAACATAAGAAACCTCATCATCGGTAAGAGATGGATAGAGTGGTAGTGAGACAACCGTTCTACCGATTCTCTCTGCATTAGGGAAATCTCCTTCTTTGTATCCCATTTTTCTGAAGAACGATGTTAGATGAGTAGGTCTGTAGTGTACTCCAACACCAACCCCTCTATCTTGCATAAAGCGTATAAAATCTTCTCTCTCTGGCACAAACATACAGAACATGTGATATGCGTGCTTAACGTGAGGGAAAACCTTTGGAAATGATATATCCTTTATTTCTCCAAACTCCCTCAAATATCTTTCAAATATCTCCTTCCTCATTCGCCACATCTGATGAATTTTTTTGAGTTGGGCTATGAGAAGTGCAGCCTGAAACTCTGTTATATTCGCCTTAAATCCAAGCTCAATCACATCCCACCACTGGAACGTGTCTTTCCTCATGAAAGCAGGTTTATCTATCCCATGATTCTTCATAATATTTACTTTATCGTATAGGTCTTTTCTGAATGTCACAACAGCTCCACCCTCACCGCACGTTATATTCTTTGTGGCATAGAAACTGAAGATAGCACAGTCAGAAAGATGAGATGGTTTGACCCCATCTCTTTCCCCCTCTATGCAGTGAGCTGAATCCTCCAAGATATATATGTGATATTTATCAGCTATCTCTTTTATAGCTCGCATATCGCTCATCTGTCCCCAGAGATGAACAGGTATTACAGCCTTAGTTCTTGGTGTTATTTTCCTTATCACATCATCAATATCAATAAGCCCACTTTGTGGGTCGGAATCAACAAAAACAGGTTTTGCTCCCGTATGAATAACGACTGCCGAAGTCGCTACGAAGGAAAGCGTAGGAACTATGACTTCATCCCCAACCCCTATACCAAGAGCCTTGAGCACAAGATATGCTCCCGCAGTCCAACTTGATACAGGAACAACAAATGGAGCAATTGATGCACCTTCTCCCCCTCCACATTTATCTCTTTCATCTCTCTTCACAAAAAGCTGTGAAAAATCACGAGAGAACTCTTCATTTTTAGGACCTGCGGTAAGAAAATCTGACTCCATAACTATCTTGAGAACCTCGGAAGCCTCTTCATAACCCAACGAAGGTTTGAAAAATCTAATACGCATAAAATTTCATAATTTTATCCGGACATAGATAGTTTTGATTTGCTCTATCTCAATTTTATATATTTATAAACCAAAAAATGTAACGGGAAACTTGAAAACAGAACTTGAAAATTGAAAATCATCCTACTATCCTTTGTATGTATTATGCTCCACTGACAATAACAATGGTATATCTTATTCTCTTTAACTCTCAAATTGCAAATCATATTTTATCAATAAATGCATGTTCACTATAATCATTTTTCCATAAAAAATATATGCAAAATCTACATAATCACCTCCAAATGCGCAACCTCCCTTCTGTATAAAAATGTAAAGTGTAAAGAGAAGCCAAAAATTATCTTTCCCATAAAAACTCTTTAATCACAACAAAACAACGAAAATATGAATAAATCTCTCCCTTCAATAAGCTAACGATAATGAACATCATTCCATACCAATCAAGCGATCATGTATTCAAAAGATTTGGAATTTGCTTTAAATTCCATCTGCTTTTCAGGGGAGCGGAAAGAAAGTGAGTGATTATGTCTCCTTCTGGAAAATGATGGTATATAAATGTAAGCGATAAAATATTTTAGAGAAATATGAAAGATGGAAAAATAAAAATTTCGGTTATAATCATAGGTGAGGAGATAATATCTGGTCTGAAGCAGGATAAGAACTTTGCTTATGTTGGGCAGAAATTATATCTACTTGGAACATCGCTTATGTGCCAGATTGTAGGGGATAGAAAAGAAGACTTAAAATATGCCTTAGAAAACGCTGAAAAAGTAAGCGAAATAATAATATGCTCAGGTGGGCTTGGATCAACAGAAGATGACATAACAAGGTATGTAGCAGCAGAATACTTCAACCTAATTCTTGAAGAAAACAAAGATGCCTTAGCAGAAATAGAAAAAAAATACATGGAAAGGACAGGGAGAAAACCCGGGGAAGAAATGAAAATTCAGGGAACATTTCCTCGTGGAGCAAAGCCTATTCCCAACATGGTTGGTTCTGCTTTCGGTTTTTTAATAGAGAGAAATAACAAAAAATTCTTCTTCTTGCCCGGTGTTCCGGCTGAATTCTCACAGATGTTTGATGAGTATGTATTGCCAGAAATAATAAAATATTTTACCACACAGAGATATGAGAAATTCTTCAAGATATTTGGGGCAACAGAAACATATGTGGAAAGTGTTGTAAAATCTGTCGGAATTCCAGAAGATTTGAGGGTATCTTATCTTCCTAAATTTCCCGAGGTTCTGCTCCGAATTACGGGGGAGAGAGAAAAAGTCGAGTGGCTATCATCAAAGCTAAAAAATATTTTGGGAGGGCTTATATACTCTGAAAATCCCGATGATACTTTACCCAGGGTTTTGGGTAGAATGTTGATGGAGAGAAAAATAACTATATCAACCGCAGAATCACTGACGGGTGGCGAGTTAGCGAACATGATAACAGATGTCCCAGGTTCATCGCTTTACTTCAAGGGTGGTGAGGTAGTATATTCAAATCAAGCGAAAGTGGAACTTGGCGTGCGCAAAGGGACAATAGAGAGGTTCGGAGCAGTCTCACATGAATGTGCAAAGGAACTCGCCGAACGCGTGAGAGAAAAATATAAGACAGATGTAGGTATATCAACAACAGGTGTTGCGGGGCCAGATCAACTTGAAGGAAAGCCCCCGGGATTATTCTACATAGGTATATGCATCGGGAAAGAAACAGAATCCTTCAAATTTATGTTTAACATAGGTAGAAAAAATGTGAAAATACTCGCTTCATATATGGCACTAAAAATCCTGAAAGATAAAATTACCTAAATTTTAACTGAATTTACATCAGAGGGCTTTTATGTCTATGTTTATGTATTTTCTCTTGACTTTTTGTAATGTATATGCACTACAAAATTTAAAAGAATGACAAGGGCGTCTGTATAGAGTGGATTAGGGTTAATTTGGGAGTGGCCGGATGGGAGATAGGCGGATATAGGAGATAGATGGGAGATAGACGGATAGGAGATAGACGGAAGATAGGCGGATAGGATATAGGCGGATGGAAGATAAGCGAGTGGGGGGATAGAAAATTTCGGGGAGCGAGCATGGGATAGAAAATGTTGGGGAGAAACTCCTGGAAGCAGAGGAGATCAATGGGGAGATAATCAAGTTGAGGATAGGCAAGTGCCAATTCCCTGATAGAGTTGATGATATGATTGCGAGGAGAGAGGTGAGAGTTGGATAAGTGGGAGTTGGATAAGTGGGAGTTGGATAAGTGGGAGTTGGACGAGGCAGAG
>FWWM01011620.1_pt1 | contig 15004 bp, 11 predicted proteins | sample 2228351 | NCBI WGS metagenome assembly FWWM01 (sample SAMEA103939774, study PRJEB20133) | metagenome | reverse complement strand
CTCGAAGGTGAGCAGGCTTTCCGCCACGCGATAGCCCAGGTCACCCAAATACGGTTTGAGCCAATCGAACGTGTGGACGATGCACCAAACCTCGTGCACGCCATGCGACGCCAGGCGCGACTCGGCCTCGCGGAACACAGCCGCCAGATGCGACGCCGGCGATGCGCCGTCGGCGACTGCGCACCAGCGCAACCAGGCCGTCGTAGCGTGAGTCGCTTCGAGCGCGTCGTCGTGGATGAGGTCGAGGGGCACGATCAGGAGCGCGGCGTCGGCGTCATCGAACGACCACAAGGCGCTGCCAAACCACTCATCCACGGACCACCAGTCGAGGCGATCGCAGGTGCGTTGCGCGCTTCGCAAGCGCGACAGACGCCGGGCCACCACGTCGGCGTTAGGGCTTCTTGTAGACGCGGAACTCCAATTCCGCCCGTTGGAAGTATCCATCCGGATCGCCGTCGAGGGGCAGCAGTTGCAGGTTGCGGACTTCCACCTCGACGCGCAACGTCGAAGTCATCACCTCGAAGATGCCCGGCTTAGCCTGCACCAGTTCACCGCGCTGCTCCAGCTTGCTGCGCATGACGTTGTTGCGAAAGGCGTAGGGGGTGAGCAGCACCTTGGTCGTGCTGTGGAAGTCGTTCTTGTCGAACACCCAGACGGCCAGAGCCGTGACCCGCGAAGGCGACGTCAGGCTGACGCGGTCGGCGACCGAAGCGCCGCACTCGCCGATCAGCTCGCCGCTGGTCGAGCTGATTTGGAATCCATCGTCGAAGTGTTCGATGCCGTGTTCGTAGACGCTGTGGAAGGTGTTGATGAGCGACTCGCCGGGCACAGGCGAACCGACGCGCACGGGTGAGGGGGAGTAGAGGGTCGGGACGACGCCGGACTCGGTGGGCACGGCGGCCGGCGCAGTCGGGGCCTCCACCGAGACCTGGCCATCGCCGCCGACGTTGACATTGACCACGGCCGCCGGCTTCGGAGCGGCTTCGGCTGCCGGCGGCATCGGAGGCGCTGCGACGGGCATGGGTGCCGGCTTGAGCAAGCTCGACACGAGCAGCAACAGACCAGCCAGCAGGGTAATCCACAAAGCCAACAGCAACCCGCCCAGCAGCCGGGCATTGCGGCGGGCTTCGACCACCGACTGGGCAATCACCGGTTGCTGATCTTTGACCTGCTCCAACCGCTCGGCCAGCGCAGTGAGGTTGTTCTGATCGGCAAGGGTGAACCAGCCCTGATCGGGATTTCCCCCCTCGCGGGCGTTTTCATTGCGGGCGGCCTGTTCGGCGCTGCGGGCCATCGCCAGCGCTTCGATCGGTGTGGCATCGCCGGTCACTACGCCCATGGCCTGTTGCGCCTGCGTCAGCGCCGCGTCGGGCTGGCCAGCCTGGACGCCCTGGGCGTAGCGATTGGCCACGCGCGCGACATAGACATCTCGATAGTCCGGTCGCTCGCCGGCCGGATCGAAGCGCAGGAAGAGCGGTGGCGCGTCGCGCAGGATGATATTGGCTGGCACCCAGCCATAAACCAGATAGGCTGCAAAGGCCACGCCGATGAGGAAGCCGACGACCACCGCAACGCTAACGATAAACCAGCGATTGAAGCCCGAAGCGTCGCTCATAATGTGCGATTCTACTTGCGAATCCAGGCTTGACAAGAACTCGGCAGCTCGCTATTCTTTGCAGCCGTTAGAAAAGCTGAATATTGCCCGATCGCGCACTCTTATCCAGAGAGGTGGAGGGACCGGCCCTGTGAAACCTCGGCAACCATCCAGGTGGTGGATTCCGGACCGCCGATGAACCGGCGTAACGTCTGCAAGCCCAGCAATCCAACATCCTGAAACGGTGCCAATTCCGGCAGCGCAAACTGGAAGATGAGAGGAGGCCGCAACACACGTTTGCAATCGCCCTCTTGTCTTACTGCGCAGGAGGGCGGTTCGCTTTTCCGCGGCGCGCATCCGGGTTGCGTATTGCACGGTGCGCGCCGCGCTGTGTGGAATTGCAATACGCAAACGAAAGGAGTAACAGATCAAGCCATGTCCGACCATCAGTTCCACTTCGAGACGCAGGTCCTGCATGCAGGGACGCAGCCCGACCCGACGACGAACGCGCGTGCAGTGCCGATCTATCAGACCACGTCGTACCAATTCCGCGACACCGACCACGCTGCCAACCTGTTCGGGCTGAAAGAGTTCGGCAACATCTACACCCGGATCATGAACCCCACCAACGACGTCGTCGAGCAGCGGCTGGCCGCACTCGAAGGCGGCGTCGGCGCGCTGGTGACAGCGTCCGGACAGGCCGCGGAGACGTTCGCCATCCTCAATCTGGCTCAGGCCGGCGACCACATCGTCAGCTCGGCTTCGCTCTATGGCGGCACCTACAACCTGTTTCACTACACGCTGCCCAAACTGGGCATCGAGGTGACGTTCGTGAATCCAGACGACCCGGAGAACTTCCGCCGGGCCATCAAGCCGAACACCAAGGCAATCTACGGTGAATCGGTCGGCAATCCAAAGCTGGACATATTCCCGCTGGAAGAAGTGGCTGCCATCGCCCACGAAAACAGCCTGCCGCTGATCATCGACAACACCACGCCGACGCCATACCTGCTGAGGCCGATCGAGTGGGGTGCGGACATCGTCGTGCACTCGACGACCAAATACATCGGCGGGCACGGCCTGAGCATCGGCGGCGCGATCGTGGACGCCGGCAAGTTCGACTGGAGCAAGAGCTGGCGCCACGATGCCTACTTCAATCAGCCCGACCCGAGCTACCACGGCCTGGTGTATTCACAACTCGGCGCACCGGCCTATATCCTCAAGGCGCGCCTGACGCTGCTGCGCGACATCGGCGCGGCGCAGAGCCCGTTCAACTCCTTCCTCAACATCATCGGCCTGGAGACGCTGCACGTGCGCATGGATCGTCACATCCAGAACGCCAACGCGGTGGCCGAGTGGCTGTCGAAGAACCCGAATGTCTCCTGGGTGATCCACCCCAGCCTGCCCAGCCATCCCCAATACGAGAAGATCAAGCGCATGGCGCCGAAGGGCCTGACCGCACTGGTTGGATTCGGCATCAAGGGTGGGCGCGAGGCCGGCCGCCAGTTCATCAACAACCTGAAGCTGTTCTCGCATCTGGCGAACATCGGTGACGCCAAGTCGTTGGCGATCCACCCCGCGACCACCACGCACTCACAACTGACGCCCGAAGAGCAACTGGCCACCGGGGTGACCGACGACTTCGTGCGCCTGAGCATCGGCCTGGAGGACATTCGCGACATCATCTGGGACCTGGAGCAAGCGCTGGAAGCGGCCGTCGCCGTGGTGAGCAACGGGCACAAAGCCAACGCGTGAGCAGGCAGACGGTGCCTGTGCCGTTCCAGCCCTTCAACACCGCTTCGCTTCCATGATCGTCCAGACGCAGTACTTTCACTACGACGGTGAGATCAAGCTACAAAGCGGCGCGACGCTCGGGCCGATCACACTGGCGTATGAAACGTATGGCCGGCTAAATGAGGATCGCAGCAATGCGATCCTCATCTGCCATGCGTGGAGCGGCGATGCGCACGTAGCCGGCCGACACTCCCCCGATGACCCGAAGCCAGGTTGGTGGGACGAGGCCGTCGGCCCGGGCAAAGCCTTCGACACCGACCGCTACTTCGTGGTGTGCTCGAATGTGCTGGGCGGATGCGGCGGCAGCACGGGACCGTCGTCCATCAACCCACGCACGGGCAGGCCCTATGGGCTGAGTTTCCCCATCGTCACCATCGCCGACATGGTGGAGGCACAACGCCTGCTCACCGATCACTTGGGCATCGAGCGATGGCTGACGGTGACCGGCGGCAGTATGGGTGGCATGCAAGCCCTGCAGTGGACCGTGTCGTACCCATCGCGGGTGCGGAGCGCAATCGTGCTGGCAGCAACGGCGCGCCTCTCGCCTCAGACCATTGCCCTGAACGAGGTGCCACGCCAGGCGATCTACGCCGACCCCAACTGGAACAACGGTGACTACTACGGCAAGACGCCGCCAAACGCCGGCCTGGCCGTCGCGCGCATGATCGGCCACATCACCTTTCTGAGCGACGCCTCGATGCGCGAGAAATTCGGCCGGCGCCTGCGCAACGGCAGCGAAGGTTACGGCTGGCGCTTCGATCCGGAGTTCGAGGTGGAGAGCTACCTGAACTACCGCGGCCACTCGTTCACCAAGCGCTTCGACGCCAACTCGTTCCTCTACCTGAGCAAGGCGATGGATTACTTCGACCTGTCATACGGCTTGCCATCCCTGGCCGATGCCTTCCGCAAGGTGACGGCGAAGTTCCTCGTGGTGAGCTACACCTCGGATTGGCTGTATCCGTCGTGGCAGTCGAAGGAGTTGGTGCGCGCCTTGTTGCAGAACGACATCGACGTGACCTACGTCGAGATAGACAGCAACTACGGCCACGATGCGTTTTTGCTGGAAGTGGATAGACTAGCCGAGTTGACGCGCGACTTCCTGAAGCGAGTCGAAACCACACATTGATGATGGGAGTTCGAGGGCGAGGACCCGGGCGCGTGCGCGGATATTCCTGCTCTCTTATCGAAGGAGGTATCTCTATGTGTGTGCCGCAATGTCAAAAGAAGATCGCAGAAACGCTCGACCGCCGCAGCTTCCTGAAAGCCGCAGGAGGAGCGGCAGCCGTGGCCTCCGCCGCGTTCCTGGCGACGCCGGTGAACGCGAAGGAAGAGCTCTTCCGCCCTCTCTCGGTGCGGGTGAACAAGGTGATTGACCTGACGCACCCGCTCACGCCCGACTTCCCAACGTTCGGCGGGCAGCCTCAACTCAAGATCAAGGAAATCTTCAAGCTGCAGACCGATGGCTACAACTTGAAAGAGTGGACCATCAACGAGCACACCGGGACGCACATGGATGCGCCCTTCCACTTCTCGGATCAGGACACGGCCGACCTCATCCCGGCAGAGAACTTGATCGGCCCGCTGGTCGTGGTAGACATCCGCGATAAGGCAGCTGAAGATCCGGATGCGCTCGTGACCGAAGCCGACCTGCGTCGTTGGGAACGCCGCTGGGGTCGCATCCCGTTCGGCGCAATCGTCGCGATGAACAGCGGTTGGGACGCTTACGTCCGCACCGATCGGTTCCGCAACGCCGACGACAAGGGCGTGATGCACTTCCCCGGCTTCGGCATTGACGCCATCGAGTGGCTGCTGGCCAATCGCCAGGTGAAGGGCATCATGGTGGACACGCTGAGCCTCGACCATGGGCCATCCCAGGACTTCGCTGTGCACTTCAAGTGGCTGCCGAGCAACCGCTGGGGCATTGAATGCACGGCAAATCTGAGCCGGGTGCCGGCGCGCGGCGCGACGGTCGTCGTGGGTGGGCCGAAGATCGCCGGCGCCACGGGCGGCCCGAGCCGCTGTTTCGCCCTCGTCTGACCCCATGCCGAGAAGCCCCGCGAGGCACAGCGCCATGGATGCTGCGCCTCGCGGGGAGAGCCATCATGTCACTCGACGGAACTCGACCTGACCTCGACGCTATCATCGAGCTCATACCGCCCAAAGCCCGTGTGCTCGATCTGGGCTGCGGGGACGGTGAATTGTTAGTGCGGCTGATTCACGCAAGACAGGTCACTGCGCGCGGCGTGGAGCTGAGCGAAGCGAACGTGCGCGCCTGCATTGCACGCGGGCTGTCGGTGCGCCAGGGCAACATCGAAGAGGGCCTGGCCGATTATCCGGATGGCGCGTTCGACTACGTCATCCTGAGCCAGACCCTGGCTTACCTGGACCATCCGATCCCGGTCGTGAACGAGATGCTGCGCGTAGGCAAGCGGGCGGTGATTTCGTTCGAGAACGCCGGCTACTGGCGCACGCGCTGGCATAGCTTGCTCGGCAGAGGCATGGGAGGTGATCTGTGCTCCGGCGAAATGCGCGCCCGCGCGATCACCCTGTCGCAGTTCGAAGCGTTCGCCGCCTGCATCGGCGCACAGATCGAATCGGTCCGACGATTCACGAGCAACAAACCGGTGCGCGCGTTCGCCAACTGGCAAACAAAAGTTGCCGTGTATGTCTTGAGCCGGATGTGAGCTGTGGTATAGTTCCAATCCGCACAGATACGGAGGCGTGGTGTAGAGGCCTAACACGCTGCCCTGTCAAGGCAGAGACCGCGGGTTCGAATCCCGTCGCTTCCGCCTAACGAACCCAGCGCCTGACATGCTTCGGGCGCTGGATCTTTTCAACGCTCGGCGCGCAACGGTAGCCCATGCTACCGAACCAGTTCAACCGTCGAGGTAAACCAGGCGGAGGCCCTACCGGGCACGCAGGCGGATGCCCTGCGGGTCGAAGAACGGGATGGGCACGACGCGCGCCGGCCGCGGCTCTCCCTCTACATCCACCATCACTTGCGCGCCCGGAAAGGCATGTGTGACCTGCACGAAGGCCAGTGCCAGCATCTTGCCTACGCTATGGCCGCGCGCTGCGCTGGTCACCACGCCGATCTGACCGCCTGCGCTGCGCGACTCGATCGGCTCTCCGGCACGGGCGCTGCTCTTGCGCACCCGGCGTTGCGGAACCACCTCGCTCACCGCCATCACTTCCGCCCCTGCCCGCGGCGGAACGTCACTCTCCACGTGCAGACCGACCCAGCGCTCGTTGATGCCCATCTCCTGAACGCGCAACAACGCGTCGCGCCCGACGAAGTCCGGCTTGTCGAAGCGGATCCATCGGTCTAACCCGAGATGGAACGGCGTGCGACTCTCGTCGTCGGGGATGTCCGGCCCGGCCAGCGGCAGCGCCTTTTCGATGCGCAGGCTCTGCATGGCGGCCGTGCCGTACGGCCGCAGGCCGAAGTCGCGCCCGCTGCGGATAAGGAATTCCCACACGCTCAGCGCCTCCTCGCTCGGGACGTATAGCTCGTAGCCCAGCTCACCGGTATAGCCGGAGCGCGAGATGATCAACCCGGTCTCGTTGATCGTTCCACGGGCGAAGTAGAAGAACCTCAAGGCGTCGAAATCCACGCCCTGGGTGACCGTCCGAAGGAAGTCACGGCTGCGCGGGCCTTGCACGGCCAATAGCGCGATCGCGCCGGTCAGGTCGGTGACGTAGGCACTCATGCCGACGGCGTGCTCAGCAATCCAGCGCGCACTCTTCTTGCGCGGCGCGCTGCTGGTGACGATCATGAAGTGCTCGTCGTGGAATTTGTAGACCGTAACGTCGTCCACGATGCCGCCCTGTGCATTGCACATGGTGCTATAGCGCATCTGGCCGGGCAGCAGGTCGCGCACTTCGTTGACCAACAGGCGGTTGATCAGCCGCTCGGCGCCCGGGCCTTTGATGTCCACCTCGCCCATGGTGGACAGATCCTGCATGCCGACGTTCTGGCGGGTGTTCAGGTGTTCCTCGGTCGGGCTGGTGTAGGCAAGCGGAAAGAGAAAGTCGCCACCGCCCCTCACCATCTCGGCGTGACGGACGTGGTAGTCGAACAGGGGTGTGCGTCGCTCCGGCATAGTGACTCCTCGTTGTAGCCCGATTCAATCACAAGCCGGCGCATCCTGGCAAATGGCATGGGCGACTGTGACCATCGCCCACGCCCTACCCCAACGGTGAATCAGGCCATGTGGCACCGACCGTTGGAATCAGCATCCTCTCGAACCCTCTCAGTCGGCCACGATCAGCCAGCACCTGTCCTCGAGGCCCCGCAGCCTGCGCCACACACGCTCTGGGGTGAGCGGGATCTGATAGAAGCGCACACCGGTGGCGTGATACACAGCATTTGCCACTGCCGGCGCCACGCCGTCCATGGGAATCTCTGCAACAGCCTTGGCGCCATACGGGCCGGACGGCTCATAAGTCTGGATCAGGATGGACTGCAGCTCCGGCGCTTCGTCGGCGGTATAGATGCGGTAGAGGCCGAAGCGCGGGTTGTGCAGTCGGCCTTGCGCGTCGTACAGCATCTCCTCGCAGTGCGCGTAGCCACAGGCCTGCAGGTTGCCGCCCTCGATCTGGCCGCTGGCGGTGGCCGGATTGATCGCCACGCCACAATCCACCGCCATCACCAGCTTCGTCACGGTCACTTCGCCGGTCTCGGTATCCACCTCTACCTCCGCCATCTGGCAGCCAAAGGGCGGAGGCGAGTCGTAGCTCATGTGGGAGGCGACGGCGATGATCTGGTGCTGCTCCTCGGTGTGCGTGGCAAACAGGGCAATTTGCTGCAAGGTGATGGCACGACCGTCCGGTGCCCAGGCGCAGCGGTCGCGCAGCCGCACGTCCTCCGGCCTCACCGAGTCGCGCGCAATCGAGGGATCGGGCGCAGCGGGGCGATGCTTGAGGTACTCGACCGTGTCGATCTGTTCCGGTGGCACGACGACGCCGTAGCCTTTGTTGAACATTCGGGCGGCCACCTCCTGGATCTGCGCACGCACCTTTTCGGCCGCTTTCTTAGCCGCACCGCCGGTGATGAACGTAGTCGAGGACGCATAGGCACCGGTGTCGAATGGCGTCATGTCGGTATCGCTGGAGTACATGATCACGTCTTCCAGCGGCACGCCCAGCGTCTCGGCCACGATCTGGCCGACCACCGTATCGCTGCCGGTGCCGATGTCGGTGCCGCCGACCAGGCAATTGAACGAGCCGTCGTCGTTCATCTTGACCGACGCTGCACCCATGTCCAGGCCGGCGATGGCTGTGCCGTGCATGCAGGCTGCCACGCCGATGCCGCGGCGCACACTGGGCCGCCGTGGATCAACCACCAGATCCCTGCCGGCGAACTCGTTGCGGCGTTCCCAGCCGATGGCCGCCATCGCTTGCTGGAAGCACTCCTCCATGCCGCTGGTCTTCACGATCTGGTCGAAGCCCTCGCGGGCCTCACCGAGGGCGGCTGCCAGCGGCAGCGGGTCACCCACCCGCACCCAGTTCTTACGGCGCAGTTCGATGGTGTCCACGCCCATCAATTGCGCTGCCTCGTCCATGAGGCATTCCAGGCCGAATTCGGCCTGTGGCGCGCCGTAGCCCCGAAAGGCGCCGGGCGTCGGGATGTTGGTATAGACGATATGACAGTGGAACTTGAGGTTGGGACAGCGGTAGGTGCTCAGCCCGCGCATGCCGCTCACCGTCTGCACGGTGATGCCGTGCGTGCCATACGCGCCGGTGTTGCCAATCACGTAGTGGCTGAGCGCGTGGAGGATCGGCGCGCCGCCATCCGGATCCTTCTTGAATCCGGCTTTGAACACCATGCGCTGGGGATGGCGCGAACGCGCGCTGGTGAACTCCTGGGCACGGGTGTACTCGAAGCGCACCGGCCGGCCGGTGGCGATCGTCAGGTGCGCACACAGGTCCTCGATCAGCATCTCCTGCTTGCCACCGAAGCCGCCGCCCACGCGCGGCTTGATCACGCGGATCTTCTTGACCGGCAGGCCGATCAACGGGGCGATCATGCGCCGCACATGGAAGGGCACCTGGGTGCTGGTGCGGATGATCAATCGGTCGTCCTCATCCCACCACGTCATGCAAATGTGCGGCTCGATGCTGGCCTGCTGCACCTGTGGCACGCGATACTCACGCTCGATCACGAAGTCGCATTCGGCAAAGCCCTGAGCCACATTGCCGTGTTCGGCGACGATCTCCGCAACCAGGTTGCGCTTCGCGTCCTTGATGCCGATGGCATCCGGCTCGTCATGGATGACCGGCGCGCCCTCCTGCATCGCCTCGTCGGGATCGAAGACGGCCGGCAGCACCTCGTATTCCACCTCGATCAATTCCAGCGCGCGCCGGGCGATCTCGGGGGTTTCGGCAGCGACGACCGCGACGCGATCGCCGACATGGCGCACCTTGCTATCCAGGCTGACCTGGTCGTAAGGGAAGGGGTTGGGATAAGACTGGCCACCCGACGCATAGACCACGCGCGGGACATCCTTGTAGGTGAGCACGGCGTGCACACCGGGCAGCGCTTTGGCCTTGCTCGTGTCAATATGCTTGATGCGGGCATGAGCATACGGGCTGGTGAGCATGGCCGCGTGGAGCATGCCGGGCAAAGGTGCATCGTCAACGAAGGCGGGTTTGCCCTGCACGAGCTTGGCCGCGTCTACTTTCCTTTCGGCCTTGCCGACGACCGAGGTCTGCGGCTCAGGCGCGAGCATGAACGGCGCCAGCGTGGCGGTGAGCGTTTGGATTTGCGTCTGAGTTTGCGTCTGCGTCCCGGCGCCACCCGGTCCTTCGCCACCCCAGCGAACGTCGCCGATATCCTGGCGGAATGCACCTGGGCTGCCTGCACCCGTGCCCTCCGGGGCAATCACGCGCCGGAAGGGCGGTGGCAAATCATCGAGCGATTCGCCGCGCAACACGGCCGCAGCTTTTAGCACGGCCTGCACGGGTTTGACGTAGCCGGTGCAGCGGCACAGCACGCCGCCGATGGCGTCGCGCACCTCGGACTCGCTGGGAGCGGGGTTGCGGTCAAGCAAAGCCTTGGCAGCCAGGATTTGCGCCGGGGTGCAATAGCCGCACTGGATCGCGCCATTCTCCGCGAAGCACTGCTGAATCACGCTCAGCCCACGCCGGTCGCCCAACGATTCGACGGTGATGATCTCTGCATCATGTGCCTGAGCGGCCAGCAAAACGCAGGTGTTGACGATGGCCGGCGTCTCCCCTTCGCGCATGCGCATGATCACGCCGCACGCGCCACACTCGCCGGTCTCGCAACCGTGCTTAACGCTGAAATAGCCTTCGCGCCGCAGCGCGGCCAACAGCGTTTCGTAGGGCTGAACCGCGATGTCCTTGAGCTGACCGTTGATCTTCAGGTGAATAACCATGGGCTCTCGCCTTGCACCGGATAGACGGGCAGATTATACGAAGGGTATGCTGATGAGCGTCACGTGGCGCCCAACGAACGAAATAGAGATGCAGGCACGCCGGAATCGAGGGCATCTGGGCCTGGCTGCCCACGCCGGAGAAGACGGGGATGACGCACATGCGCCAGGACGTAGCGTAACTGGGAATACGCATCGTCCGGGTATGTCATCCCACATTCACCGCCAGTTCGGCGGTGCGGACACGGCAGCAGTCGAGCCAGTGCTCGCTACAGCGAGCGCGACTCGTCCAGGCCATGCACGTTCAGGTCGCCGGTGACTTCCCCGGTCTCGACGTAGATCACGCGCTCGGCGATGTTGGTAGCACGGTCGCCGATGCGTTCAAGGCTGTGGCCGGCGTGTAACAGCCACATGCCGCATTCGATATGTTGCGGTTGAGCTGCCATGAGGGACATCGTGCTGGACAACAGCTCGTTGTACATCTGGTCGAGGCGATCGTCGTCCTCGAGCACTTGTCTGGCCGCCTGCGTGTCGCTGGCGAGAAAGGCCTGTGTGCTGCGTTCGAGCATATCGCACGCCAACCGTTCCATACCGGTCAGATTGAAGCTGGGAATACCGCTGTCGCAGCGGGCAATCCGGCGCGCGGCTTTGGCCACGCCTTTGGCGTAATCGCCGCAGCGCTCCAGCTCCACAGCGACGATGGTCGCAGCAATCAGCTGACGCAGGTCGCGAGCAACCGGCTGCTGAGTGGCCATGGCGAACAAGCAGATGCGCTCGACGTCGTAGCGCAGCGCATCCGTCGCCTTGTCTTCTTGCTTCACCTCGCGCGCCTCTTCGAAGTTGCGATGAACCAGCGCATCTACTGCGCGCGTAGTCGCTTCGACGGCCCGTGTGCCAAGCCTCGAGATCCCGTCACGGATCTCCCGCAGTTCTCCTTCCAGTGTGCTTCGCATACCCCAATCATCCCACAAAACACAATCAGCCAAACGCGTTTGTCGTTTGGCTGATTGTCGTCGAATGAGCCCAACCAAGGGGCCATCACATGTTGCGCGCTCCGTAGCCCGGGCCTTCCTGATAGAAGGCGTAGTTGTACTGAATGTCCTCGCGCAGATTGATCACCTCGCCGCCGGCGGCCGCATAGCGTTCGCCACGGAACGGTTGTACTTCCTGGCCCGGCTTCAGCTCGTACGCCTCAGGGACTTCATCCTCTGGAAAGATCGCTTCATACGGGCACTCAGGCACACATGCGCCGCAGTCAATGCACGTCGCCGGATCGATGAAGAACCACGGCCACTCATCCTCGGGCTTGCCACCGACGATGCACTCCACAGGGCACACATCCACACAGGCGCCGTCGCGCAAGCACAGGCTGGTGATGATATGCGTCATTTGAGACTACTCCTTACTTGACGATTGGAATTTCATTCGATTCAATGTTGTAGTTAACCACGGTTAACTTCCCAACGCCACAGGTTATACACGAAGTTGAAAGCGTTGTCCAGATACCCGACTGCGTTGGGCTGCGCGGTGCCTTGCGCGAGACGCACGACGCTACACACCGAAGCGCCGGGCTACGTCATCCCAGTTGACCACGTTCCAGAACGCCTTCAGGTAGTCGGGACGGCGATTCTGATACTTCAGATAGTAGGCATGCTCCCACACATCCACGCCGAGGATGGGCTTCAAGCCGCCATACTCGCTCATCATCGGGTTGTCCTGGTTGGGTGTGGACATGACCTCCAGCTTTCCGTCCTTGTTGACCACCAGCCAGGCCCAGCCCGAGCCGAAGCGGCCGATGCCGGCTTTCTCGAAGGCTTCCTTGAACGCAGCCATCGAACCAAACGCGGCATTGATCGCGTCGAACAGTGGACCGCTGGTCGGCTCCGGCACGCCCACCTTGAGTTGCTCCCAGAACATGGTGTGGTTGACGTGACCACCCCCGTTGTTGCGCACCGCTGTGCGGATGCCTTCGGGCAGGGCGCTCAGGTCCTGAATCAGCTCCTCAACTGTCTTGTTCTGCAGGTCGGGGTAATCTTTCAGCGCGCCATTCAGGTTGTTCACGTAGGCCGCATGATGCTTGTCATGATGGATCTGCATCGTCAGCGTGTCAATGTGCGGCTCGAGTGAGTCGTAAGGGTACGGAAGAGGGGGAAGTTCGAAAGCCATGTATATCTCCTCGCTGATGTTGATTTTGGGACTGCTTACAGTCGCCGGCGCATTATAAAACCCAACGCTCGCGTTTTGTGATAATTGCGGCCTATGACAACTCCTGCGACGGCGCTGAAGAGGACATCGCTCCCACCTGCGCTGGGCATTGTCATCGGCGTGGTCGCCGTCTCGACGGCCTCGATCTTCGTTCGATTCGCGCAACAAGCCGGGGCCGGCTCCCTGGCAATCGCCGCGCTGCGCCTGACGATTGCGACGCTCGTCTTGTTGCCGTTTGCCCTCTCGCGATGCCGGGATGAATTTCGAGCTCTGTCTCGGCGTGATTTGATCACCGCCGCCATCAGCGGGACCTTCCTGGGCGCCCACTTTGCCACGTGGATCCTGTCGCTGGAGTTCACCAGCGTGGTCAGCTCTGTCGTGCTGGTGTCGCTCTCGCCTCTGTTCATCGCTGCAGCGTCCGCGCTCTTTCTGAGGGAGCCGCTTACCACGCGGGTGGTCGCCGGCATGGCCATCGCCGTTGCCGGTGGCATCTTGATCGGCCTCTCGGATAGCGGCGGAACCGCGCCCGGCCAGAACCCGATGCTGGGCAATGCCCTGGCGTTGGCAGGTGCGCTCTGCATGACGCCCTACCTGATCATCGCGCGTGCGCTGCGCAGCAAGTTCTCGCTCCTGGCCTACATCACCCTGGTGTATGGCGCAGCCGCAGCCGCGTTGCTGTTCGCCGTGTTGCTCACGCGCACACCGCTTACGGCCGGCGACCCGTCGGCCTACCTGTGGATCGTGCTGCTCGCGTTGATGCCTCAACTGATCGGCCACACCTCGTTCAACTGGTCCGTCCGTCGCCTGCCGGCGGTGTATGGCACGATCCCAGTCCTGGGTGAACCGGTCGGCTCGGCCATCCTGGCCATGATCATTTTGGGTGAGACGGTGAAGCCGCTGACGCTGCTCGGCGCAGCGCTAGCACTCGCCGGCATCGCGCTGATGAGCCTGAAGCGCAACAACGGGTGACGATGCCGAACAGGAGTGCATCGTGAAGTTTGTCGCTCGCACTTCGACGCTGGTCGGCCTGGCGACGCTGATTGGCTTCGCGCTGCGCCTGCCGCTCAACGATACGATCCCACCTCGCTGGGACGAAGGCTGGTCCATTGCACACGCGTCGCTGTCCATCGGCGAAATTCTCGACATCACCGCGGCCGACGTGCATCCACCGCTGTACTACCTGTTGCTGAGCGCCTGGCAGGCGATGACCGGCTACGAGCTATTCGCCGCACGCTATCTCTCCGTGCTGCTGAGCGTCACCGCGATCCCGCTGGTCTACGCCGTCGCGCGCGCCTGGAGCGGTTCGAGGCGGCTGGCCGTGTTGGCTGCTTTCTTCATGGCCTGGCTGCCGCTGGGGGTGTATTACGGCGCCGTGGTGCGCATGTACGCGCTGGCACCATCGCTCGTGTTGGGGGCCGCGTATGCTGCGCTGCGCATCATGCGTTCCGCCTCATCTGCCCCAAATGCAGCCCCCCCTTCGCGCGACGCCATCGGCAGCGTCATCCCCTTTGCCGTATCTGCCGCCGGCGCCATGCTGACGCTGTACCACGCCGTATGGGCATTGGCGGCGATCGCGTCATACGCCTTTGGCGTCGCCGTCTACCGCAGCAACCGGCATGCCGTGAGACAGCTTGTGGCCGGCGTCTTGACCGCCATGCTCATCTTTCTGCCGTGGGGGATATTCGCCGTGCCACAGTTCCTGGCACGCGCAGCCGCCGAGTCGGCCACCAACATCGGCCAGCAGTTCCCGATCACCTACTTTCTCCGCCAGGGCGTGTATGACCTGGCCATGGCCCAGCAAATGGGTGATGTGGGCGTCGTGCTCATGACGCTCATCCTGAGCACCGGCATTGGCGTAGCCGTCGTGCGCCGCCATCCACTGGCGTTGCTGACGCTGCCGTTGGCGATGACTGGGCTCACCCTCCTTGGCGTGGCCTTTGCCGCGCGGCAGTGGGCGTTCAACGCACGCATGCTGATCTGCGCCGTGCCGGCGCTGGCGCTACTGCTCGCCTGG
>FWWM01011609.1_pt1 | contig 15014 bp, 13 predicted proteins | sample 2228351 | NCBI WGS metagenome assembly FWWM01 (sample SAMEA103939774, study PRJEB20133) | metagenome | reverse complement strand
ATAATCCTGACGTGTTTTTATCGCCAGAACCGGATCGTTGGTGAAGATGCCATCGATACCTATTGAGAACAGAGATTGCATGTCCTCGATTCGGTCAACGGTATAAGCATGCAGGCGACAGTGAGATCTGTGCACTCGTTTCAACAAAGTTGGGTTGACATCCCTGTAATCCGGATGAAGCGCCTGGTAGTCGACTAGCAGGTGTCCGATCCGGCTGCGTAACAAGGCGCCCGCCCGACCATATAGAGTCAGTTGCGCCACCGGCAGGTGTGGAAGCAGACGGCGAACCCGTCTTAACATTCCCGGATGAAAAGAGGATAGCAGGACATTCTCCTGCTGAGAATGCTTCTGGATCTTCTCGATCACCTTATCGACCAATCTATCAGCCTTTTGCCCTTGATATTTTAATTCGATGACAATAAAAGCGCGTTTGTTGATAAGTTCCAGCGCCTCTTCAAAGAGGGGGATCCGTTCGCCTTTATAAGCGGTGTTGAAATAAGCTCCTGCATCCAATTCTCGTAGAGCCTGTAACGGCAATTTATCCACTGCGCCGCTTCCATCGGTTGTGCGGTCCACTGTGTTGTCGTGGATGACGACGACCTGATCATCAGCACACAATCCGACATCCATCTCGATCCCATCTGCGCCTTGCCGAAGAGCGAGTTCGAAGGCGGCCAGAGTGTTTTCAGGGGCGTAGGCGCTTGCCCCGCGATGGGCGAAGATCGCCGGTCTGGGGAGATTCGTGAGCAATTGTTTGTTCGATGGTTTTGGAGCGATGGTTATCACACTTAAAGGTCGACGAAGTAGGAAAGCGCTGCCTGGTCGATCAGCTCCCGCGTCATGGAGGGTTCAACGGACAGGTAATGGGCAATATCCAAGATCTGATCGCAGAGATCGCGCGGGTGGGAGGCGCGGATCTTCCTCCCGGGTTTGATGTACCATTCCTGGAGAAGATAAGCCAGTCCCTGATCGGAGAAGCGCACACCTTTCTGTTCCGCCACCCGCTTGAAGATCTCACGATAGTCGTCATAACTGGGGTCAGACACCTCTATCTTGTGTCTCAAGCGCCGCAGGAAAGCCTCATCGACCAAATCCCTGGGGGGGAGATTGGTCGAGAACACAACCAGTACATCGAATGGGATTTCCACCTTCCGCCCGGTGTGCAGGGTCAGATAATCGATGCGGTTCTCCAGAGGAACGATCCAGCGGTTGAGCAGGTCTCTCGGTCTCACCAGCTGGCGACCGAAGTCGTCGATCAGCAGGATGCCACCGTTCGCTTTAACCTGAAAAGGAGCTTCATAGTACTTGTTCACGTCGTCAAAAACCAGATCCAGACCCGCCATGGTGAGCTCTCCGCCTGTGATGATAAATGGACGATGGATGCGCACCCAGCGGGGGTCGCGCCGGGGATTGATCTTGAGACTTCCTGTGGTCGGGTTTTGAGTCTCCTCTGGCGGAGCCAGCTTGTGGTTGACCGAATCATATACTTTGACGACCTGACCTTCGATATATATGGCATACGGGATGTATAAGCTCTCTTTCAGGATCATATCGCCGATAGCGCGGGCGATGCTGGTTTTGCCGTTACCGGGAGCTCCGTAAAGAAAAATCGAAGTGCCTGAATTGACTGCCGGGCCAACCCGCTGGAAGATCCGTTCAGAGAGAACCAGGTGTGAGAGAGCCTGGCGCACATTGACATGATTTATTTTCGTCCTGCCACGGCTCTGACGCCGGATGGCGTTGTTATACGATTCCAGCGGAACCGGTGCGGGTCCAGCGTACTGGCTGCGATCCAACGCTTCTCGTGCCCGGGCGATCCCGGCACCGGTGATCGCGTATTGAAACGCACCTTCCCCCAGACCCATCTGAGAGGATTTGACCTCGATCAGCTTCTCCCTTTTCAGGGTATCCAGGATTTGATCGACGACACCGGTGAAAGGCAAGGCCATCTCCTCGGCGATCCTGAACCCGGTTAGGTAACCCTGAAAGTAAAAGATCTTCAAAGCCAGGTCTTGCAGCCACAAGGCCGACAGCCCGGTATCCTCGAGCTGGTTTATCTGAGGGGGTGTAAAACCTTTCGGAGAATGTTTTTCAACGATCGTGGTTGGAGACAATGGTTGCATTTCTGATATCCCACTCAATCTTTGGATTTTCTTGATTTCTCGATATGAAAATTATGGTATGCCATATCTTGCTCATCGTTGGAGTTCATTCTTACAGGCTCAAGTATAATTCCGAACATGAAAATTTCAGTTATCATTCCTGTATTTAATGAGGTCGCCACGATTGAAGAGATCGTAAAAAGGGTGCACGATCAGGCATTTGCCAGTGAGATAATCATCGTCGATGACGGTTCGACAGATGGCACCCGGGAGATTCTGGCAACAATCGATGGCAAAGATGGGGTCAAGGTGATCTTGTGCCCGGAAAACCGTGGTAAAGGTGCTGCCGTACGCACCGGGATCGAGGCTTCGAGCGGTGAAGTGCTCGTCATCCAGGATGCCGATCTTGAATACAACCCCCGTGAGATAAAAACCCTTCTCCAGCCAATCGAGGATGGGCTGGCCGATGTGGTCTACGGCTCCCGGTTCCTGGGAGGTCCCCGCCGTCCGGTCATGTTCTGGCACATGGTCGCCAACAAAATGTTGACCTTGCTCACCAACCTGCTCTTCGACACGATCCTGACCGATATGGAGACCGGTTACAAAGTATTCAAACGCCATGTGGTTAAGGATTTGCGTCTGCGCGCCAACCGCTTCGATTTCGAGCCGGAGTTCACCGCCAAGATCCTCAAACGTAAGGTGAAAGTGTTCGAGGTGCCGATCTCATTCAACCCCAGGGATTACAGTGAGGGAAAGAAAATCGGTCTGAAGGATGCCTTCGTAGCAGTTTGGACATTGTTCAAATATCGTTTTATCGATTGATTACACCTGGATTGACAGGGGAATTTCAATCCGGTGTGCCTGCGGGTTTGAGATCGAGGATGTTCAATTGAAGAGTCTGGCGGCCGTTGAATTCGTTGAGTTCGAAGGTATAAGCCAGGTCTACCCATGGGGGGAGGTTTTCTTTCCAGATCTCCTGATTGAAGGCGATGGCGTCATGAGTGATTTTCCCCCCGGTGACAGTAAGTTTCAGGTGAGATTCGTTTTTCCCTACCCAGCGGGCGCGGATGATTTTTGCATTCCTGGAGATGAAGACTGCTTTGGGATTGCCATAGCCTGTGGGTTGAAGCATATCCAGATAGCTCAGGATATCTGGTTTGAGATCGTCGAGGGAAATTTCTGCATCTGCCATCAGGAGCGGGCGGAGATCTTTGTCAGCCAATTCTTCCGCAGTGATGTGATCGAGTCTCTCGATCAGCTCCTCGAGATTCTCATTCCTGACCGTAAAACCCGCCGCCGCAGCATGGCCTCCGTGATGTTCGAGCAGATCTGCGCATTGATCCAATGCGGATGTGATGTGGAATTCTGGGATGCTACGGCAGGAAGCGCGGGTATATTCCTCCCCTTGCTGCGCAACTATGGCCGGACGGTAGTAGAGCTCTGCCAGTCGGGAAGCAGCCAGCCCCACAATGCCGGAACTGAACTGGGGGTGAGCTGCGAACAACAAGGTTTTGTCCTCCCCACGATTCAACGCCATCTTCGCAGCCAGTTCCAGGATGGCGCGGGTTTGTTTCTGCCTCTCTTGATTCTGCTGATTAAGCTTCTGCGCCAGCAGGCCGGCGCTACCTGGTTCGCGTGAGGTGAGTAGCGCCAGCGCATCCAGAGCCGTCTCGATACGACCGGCCGCGTTGAGCCGCGGACCAAGCACATATCCGATCTCCTCTGAAGATATTCTCTCCGGTTTGAGACCAGAAGCATGTATCAATGAAAATATCCCCTGGCGATGTGGATTTCTCAGTTGCTTCAGACCCAGGTTGACAAGCACCCGGTTCTCTCCCACCAACGGAGAGAGGTCTGTGACCGTACCCAAAGCAACAAGATCGAGTGCCTTGTCCGCAAAATCCATGCCGGAGGCAGATGTTATGGTTCTGTGCAGAAGCGCCTGGGCAAGCTTGTATGCGACACCGACACCAGCCAGGATGCGCTCGGGATAGGTCTCGCCGGATTGTTTGGGGTCAATGACCGACACGGCTTCTGGTAACTCATTCAAAGGCTGATGATGATCAGTGATGATCAGATCGAGCCCTAGCTCACTCGCAAACCTGGCTTCTCTGAAAGAACGAATGCCGCAGTCCACTGTGATCACCAGGCGGAATCCTTGGTTGTAGAGATCTGTCAAAGCTTCTGTGTTCAAACCATACCCTTCGTCGAAGCGATTTGGGATGTACCCTCGCACCGTAGCACCCAGATTTTCCAGGACTGTGACAAGCAAAGCTGTGGCAGTGACCCCGTCAGCATCATAATCGCCGTACACGGCGATTGGCTCTTCTCGCTTCAAACCCCATACGATCCTGTCGACAGCCTCGTGTATGCCTTTCAAGTTTTCGGGCTCGCATCCCGAAGGGATCTCAAAATTAAGGTATTGCCTGGCAGCTTGAGCACTCGCATATCCCCGGTTGAAGAGCAGCCGGCGGAGGAGAGGGGGATACTCGGATAGCGCGGATTCTGCCTCAGGGGTGGGGGATTGAAAGATGCCCCAGCGTTTCTTCGGGGGATCCATGTCTCATAGTATAGCACAGGCATTCGTGTTCGTAATCTTTCGAATGTTTATTGACGGTTTGTTTAAACCCTGCTATCATGTTTATTATGCATTCGGTTTCAAAGAAATCCTGGTTTTCAAAGGCGGGGGATATCTTAATACAGGTACTTCGCTGGCTGGTTCCTGGTTTGGGCGTAAAAAGGTGGCTTTTGTTGGTGCTTTTCGGCACCACCCTTCTGGGGGTTGGTTTTGCGATCCTGATCCTGGATGTCTACCGCAACGCTCCGGATACTTGGTGGCTGCCGTTACTTTCGTTTGCCTCCCTGCGTTTCCTTGCCCGACCAGTGCGCGCGCTCATCTTTGGCGGCCTGGGGGTGGCGCTGATCCTGGGGGGAATTTGGGGCCTCAATCATTCGATCCTGGCGCCGTTCCTCAAACCCGGGCGGAGGGTGGTGGATGCCCTGGCCGGGCATCGCCGTAGGGAGAGGGGACCGCGCGTTGCGGTGATCGGAGGCGGTCACGGGTTATCCACTCTGCTGCGGGGGTTGAAACAATACACCAATAACATCACGGCTATCGTCACTGTAGCAGATGATGGCGGCTCTTCCGGTCGTTTGCGTGAATCGTTGGGGATCCTGCCACCAGGTGACATCCGCAATTGCCTGGCAGCATTGTCCAATGACGAAGCTCTGTTATCACAACTGTTCCAATACCGCTTTCCGAACGGCTCCAGCGGACTGGATGGCCATTCGTTTGGCAATCTTTTTATATCGGCATTGACCGAGATAACTGGTAGTTTCGAGGAGGCGGTAGCTGAGTCAGGGCGTGTCTTGTCTGTAAGTGGTAGAGTCCTGCCATCAACCTTGCATAATGTCAGACTGGTCGCGGATGTGATGCTCCCGCATATCGTCTCAGAGGTGCGTGTCGAGGGAGAGAGCAAGATCCCAACCAGCCCTGGAAGGGTGAGGAGAGTCTGGCTGGAACCCAATTCCCCACCCGCATTCCCACAGGCGATCCAGGCGATCCTGGGCGCGGATTTGATCGTCATCGGTCCAGGCAGTCTGTATACCAGTGTGATCCCCAACCTGCTTGTGCCTGACATCTCCAACGCCATTCGCGCCAACCGGTGTCTGAAATTATACGTATGTAATGTCGCCACTCAACCAGGTGAAACAGACGATTATTCGTGCAGCGATCATATCCGTGCCTTGCGAGATCATGTTGGTGATGATTTGTTTGATATCGTCATCTGTAACACAAATTACTCTGCGAAATTGCCGTCTGATATCCAATGGGTAAGAATGGAAGAGGAATCGAATTTGTATTACGCGATCTACTGCTCCGATCTGGTTGATCCAGCCAGCCCATGGCGGCATGACAGCGAAAAACTGGCCCGGGTGATCATCGATCTCTACGAGGAAAGAACCGGTCCCCTGGCGGATTGATTGTGTAATAATTCACCAACTTTGCCATTTTGATTGAAATAAGCTTATAATGTGCCGGGTTGAAATCCACACCTTACTGGGTGTTTGATCAATACGAAACGATTTTTTTAAACATGGAGGTTAAACATGACAGTCAAAGTTGGGATCAATGGTTTCGGTCGCATTGGGCGGCAGGTGCTCAAAGCGATCAGGGATTTTCATCCAAATGAACTTGAAGTGGTGGCTTTCAATGATATCGGCGATCTGAAGACGATGGCTCATCTTCTCAAGTATGATTCCAATTATGGTCGGTACGATGGCACGGTCGAGGTCGGAGATGGAGAGTTGATCATCGACGGTAAACCAGTCAAAGTCTTCAGGGAGAGCGATCCTGCAAATCTGCGCTGGGCTGATGTAGGAGTCGAGATCGTGATAGAAAGCACCGGTTTGTTCACGATCAAGAAAGACGGGATCAATAAAAAAGGCAAGGAAGTCAAAGGCGCTGAAAACCACATCACCAAAGGCGGGGCGAAGAAGGTGATCATCTCTGCTCCAGCGGAAGGCGAAGATCTGACCATTGTCCTGGGAGTCAATGACGACAAATACGATCCCGAGAAACATCATGTCGTTTCGAACGCCTCTTGTACGACGAACGGCCTGGCTCCTGCTGTGAAAGTGGCGCACGATAAGTTCCGCATCGAACGGGGCTTGATGACGACCATCCACGCCTACACGAACGATCAGCGCATCCTTGATCTTCCCCACAGTGACTTGCGACGCGCCAGGGCGGCTGCGATCAATATCATCCCCACTTCGACTGGGGCAGCCCGGGCACTCAAGCTCGTCATCCCCGATATGGATGGACGATTGGACGGTTATGCCTTGCGCGTGCCGGTCCCAACCGTCTCGATCATCGACCTGACCGTCGAACTGGGCACGCCAACCACGACCGAGGAATTGCGCCAGGCTTATCGCGACGCGGCTAACGGACCTTTGAAGGGTATCCTGGCAGCCATCGAAGAACCCCTGGTCAGCACCGATTTCAAAGGCGATCCGCACAGTTCTCTGGTCGACCTGCCGCTGACGAACGTCTTGGGCAAGGGCTCTGGCACGATGGCGAAGATCGTTGCCTGGTATGACAATGAGTGGGGCTATGCGGTGCGCACAGCTGATCTGGCTGCCATGATGGCAAGATATCTCTAACCTCTTGCTGGGACGTGGATTTGGGACCATCCCGATCCACGTCTCACGCGCCTGGAGGCAGAAATGTTCCGCAAAAAGACTGTACGCGATGTGGATGTCAACAACAAGAAAGTGCTCGTTCGCGTTGATTTCAATGTGCCCATCAAAGATGGAAAGGTGGGCGATGATACGCGTATCCGGGCTGCTCTGCCAACCATACAATATCTGCTAGACCACGGGGCTGCGGTCATCTTGTGCTCCCATCTGGGACGACCCAAAGGCGAGGTTATGCCTGAATATTCCCTGCTCCCCGTGAGCAGATACCTCGCTGAACTTATGGGGAGACCGGTGAAATTCGCTGAGTCCTGTGTTGGTCCTGTCGCAGAGCGTGTCGCGGCGGAGCTCAAGCCTGGAGAGGTGCTCCTCCTCGAGAACACGCGCTTTTTACCTGGCGAAACAAAAAACGATCCTGAGATGGCTCGACAGCTGGCCTCACTCGCCGATCTCTATGTCAATGATGCATTTGGCTCCGCTCATCGGGCACACGCCTCCACGGAAGGTGTTGCTCATTACCTGCCAGCGGTGGCAGGTTTTCTCATGGAGAAGGAGATCCAGTATCTTGGCCAGGCGATAGAAAATCCAGACAGACCGTTCGTCGCGATCCTGGGAGGCGCCAAGATCAGCGATAAGATCGGCGTCATCCGAAATTTGTTGAATAAAGCCGACCAGGTTCTGATCGGCGGTGGAATGGCAAACACTTTCTTCAAAGCGCAGGGTTATCCGGTTGGTGATTCGCTCGTCGAGGATGATGCCCTGGATACCGCCAGGGCATTGATCGCCGAAGGGGGTTCCCGCCTGAGACTGCCGGTGGATGTTGTCATCGCGGACCGGTTCGAGCCGGACGCTACCAGCCGGATCATGAGCATGGCAGCGATCCCCGAAGGTTGGAGGATTATGGATATCGGCCCTGAGACGGTGCAGTTGTTCAGCAAGGTTATCCGCGAAGCAGCGACCATTGTATGGAATGGGCCGATGGGCGTCTTCGAATTCCCCCGCTTCGCTGAAGGCACTTTTAACATTGCCAGGGCGATCGCTGATGCGAACGCGACCTCCATCGTGGGGGGCGGAGATTCGGTGGCTGCTGTCACCCAGGCTGGTCTGGCCGATCGGATCACGCATCTCTCCACCGGTGGCGGAGCTTCACTCGAGATGCTCGAAGGTATTCTCTTGCCAGGGCTGGCTGCCTTACAGGATAAATAATTCAGATATCTGGTGAGCTCTGGCGCAGGGAAGGATGCCAGAGCTCACCAATTCCTGCTCTTCTGATTTCAGCTCGAGAATAGATTCTGAGTCCTCATCCCACGAATGGAGTTGTCATCATGCGAACACCATTGGTTGCAGGGAACTGGAAGATGTACAAGACCGTTGCTGAAGCCCGTCATCTCGTCTCCGAGATGGTTCCTGCGTTGCAGGCCATTCAGGGTGTAGAAAAAGTCATCTGCCCACCATTCACTGCTATCCTGGCGGTTGCAGCTTTGTTGGAAGGCTCTGGCATCCGGTTGGGAGCGCAGAATATGCATTGGGAACCATTTGGTGCATTCACCGGTGAGATCTCCCCGCTGATGCTGGTTGAATACTGTCAATACGTGATCCTCGGACATTCCGAAAGACGGACACATTTTGGTGAGACGGATGCAGTTATCAATAAGAAGGTTCATGCTGCCCTGACTCACGGTTTAACCCCCGTCTTCTGTGTCGGAGAGACCCTGGAAGAGCACGAGGCTGGCCGGACTTTCGAAGTGGTCAACAGGCAGATCAGAGAAGGTCTGGCAGGCCTGGAGATCAGAACCGATCAAGACGGGCAGGTGAGTCTGGTTGTGGCTTACGAGCCGGTTTGGGCGATCGGCACCGGGCGCGCCGCCACGGGAGAGGACGCAAATCGGGTGGTCCGGCAGGTGATCCGCCCTGCGCTGGCTGATATCTTTGGGGAGGATGTCGCTCAGTCAACCCGGGTGCTCTATGGCGGCTCGGTCAAGGCGGACAACGCTGCCGAATTCTTCTCCCAGGCCGAAATCGACGGTGCTCTTGTTGGTGGCGCAAGCCTGAAAGCATCCGAGTTTATCAATATCACTCATGCAGCCATCTCGTGATCGGAATCCTGGCTCAGCTGCTCAGCTTCTCCCTGACCCTTACAGGGCTCCTCTTTCTGCAACGGCGTTTACACCTCGAGATCCAATCCTTACTGATGCTGCTGCTGGGGCGCATCGAAGTTGCGCTGGTTGTATTTTCGATCCTTTTTCTACCGGGGGTCATTCTCCATGAGCTCAGCCATATTATCATGGCCTGGATTTTGCGGGTGAGGACGCTGCGGATCTCGTTCGTCCCGCAACCTATGCCGGATGGCAGATTGCGCATGGGATATGTAGAAACCAGATCAACCGATATCTTTCGTGACGGTTTTATTGGTGCTGCACCATTACTGAGCGGAGGCGCATTTATTGCTTATACCAGCTATGTTCGTTTTGATCTTTCCACGCGCTGGTATCAGGTTATTTGGGAGAATCCAGGTAATTGGCTGGAGATGATCCAGCGCATCATCTCCCAACCGGATTTTTGGTTGTGGTTCTATTTATTGTTCGTCATCAGCAGCACAATGTTCCCATCGGAGTCGGATCGGCGGGCCTGGCTACCGTTGCTCTTTATTTTTGGTGCGATCATTTTCCTGCTTCTCCTGGCTGGTGCGGGCGAGTGGCTGCGCCTTCAACTCGCTGCGCCTCTGCTGAATGTTCTGGATTTGCAGACTTCATTATTGGGAGTCAGCCTGTTGATTCATTGCATTGTGCTTCTGCCTGTGATTTTATTTCGACGGGTCATCTCCTGGTTGAAAGGGGTGGAAGTCGAATGATCCCCCTTCATTCTGTGTTAGAATTACGCACATGCCGGTCATTGGCCGGGATGGATGAGTATATCCCTCTAGACCTGATATGTCGATCGAGACGGATAAACCGGATCTGACCGCGATGTATTTCCGGGTCGTAGGGAGCCGGACAACGATAAAATATATAGAGCAAAGATATTGATACACATCGCAGAGGTGAAAGAACCCACGAAGGTGTTTTTTTGTTGCCAAACGGGGAGACAGGCTGCCTGGTATATTTCCTCGTACCAGTTTATCGTTCCATTTGAAAGGTGGTGATCGGATGGGTAATAATAAATTTTTCCAGGTGGATGAAAACGCAGATGCATTGCCACTCACATTTCTTACCCAACGTCAGATACATATGATAGACGAGGCGTTGAGTGCGCTGGGCGATTATGGGGAACTGCGTCTGATCGTAGAGAAGGGTCGTCTTCGCTTCCTGGTTACCCAGCGCAGCATCGATGCATTAAAGTGGCAGCCGGGGATGTTTCTTGAATAACACGAAAGTATAGAGGTTTGTATGCCTCCTTTCTGGTATGCACTGCGCAGCAAACCCCGGAAAGAAGAAGTTCTCTGGCGGCAGCTGCACGCACAGGATTATGAAGTCTTCTTCCCGCGCATCCGTGTTCACCCGGTGAATCCACGCTCACGCAAATTACGTCCCTATTTCCCCGGGTACATGTTCGTCCATGTGGACCTGGATGTGGTGGGGCTTTCGACCTTCCAATGGATGCCCCATGCCGTCGGGCTGGTGAGTTTCGATGGAGAACCGGCGACCGTGCCGGAAAACCTGATCCATGCCATACGCAAGCGCGTGGATGAGATCGCAGAGGCTGGTGGAGAATTCTTCGATGGGTTGAAGCCCGGCGACCCGGTGCAAATAAATGCCGGACCTTTCGCCGGTTATGAGGCGATCTTTGACATGCGTCTCCCAGGCAGCGAAAGGGTGCGCGTCCTGATCAAGATGCTCAGCGACCGCCGCATCCCGGTCGAGATGGGAGCCGGACAGGTCGAGAAAAAGAAACGCTGAGCCGGTAATTGGCATCTTGTCCGACCAGAAAGGTGGACAAGATGCTTAGTGCACCCCTTAGGGGAGCGAGAGGAAAACCTAATCGAGCCTGCGCCCATCGGGTAACGTATTGTGGATTGATCGTGCTCGATGGGAACCTGATGAGAATCAGCCGATTTTCGATTAATGTCGGATGGGCGGAGCGTGCCTGCGAACTGGTGTTTCTAGAATCAGTTTTATAGTGTTCAGTTTTCATTGCGCAGTTTTCAGTGTTGAGGAGGAGGGTGAATGGATAACAGTAAGAGACTCCCTTTTGAGAACAGTATCAGAGATTTGATCGTCTATCAGAAATCCCGGGCATGGCCGGGGATATCTTCAAGCTCAGAAAAACATTTCCGCAGGATGAAGCTTTTTCACTGACCGATCAGATCCGCAGGCCTTCTCGTTCAATTTGAGCCCAAATCGCTGAAGCATGGCGAAACGTCGTTATCAGAGACATTTCTTGAGTAAATTAACTGAAGCAGATGCAGAACAACAGGAAACACAACACTGGATCGAAGTTGCCAGAGATTGTATAAATGTGGATGTTAATCTTGCTGATAAACTTCTCGATCAATTTTCTGAAAAGTGGACGCATGCTGGCGAGCATGATGTCCGATCCTTCAGGTTTCTGCGGAGATGCCTGTAAAGAGCTGCGTGAATCCCCTGGAGAATATCTGTCAGATTTTATAAGTACACCATCCATTGAATACTGAACACTGTTTCCTGAACACTGCATCTTATCTATTGAACTTTTATTAAAATCTCGTCATGACCACTCGATTGCGCCTGATTTATCTGATCATAGGCCTGGTGACACTGGTGGGGATTATCCTCATCCTATCTCCCCGCATCCTGGGCTTCTATTATCAGATTGAGGGTGCACAACAACTGGACGCTGCTCTGAAAGCAGCTGCTGAGGTACCTGAGTTGGAGGTAACCTGTAAAGCCCTCCCAAATGAAAAGAAGAACCTCCTTCCCCGAGTCGAACACGCAGTGGTTTTGCTTCAACGCGCTCTGGCATATAACCAGAGGAACGCTCAGGCACAACTGAATCTCGGGCGTGCCTTTTGCCTGTTGGATCAACCAGCGCAAGCTCGCGATCATTACCTGATCTATATCCAGTTGCGACCCAAGAATCCACTTGGACATCTGGGTTTCGGGTTCGCCAGCGAGGCGTTGGGAGACCTCTCCCCCGCAGTCGAAGCCTGGAAAGCCAGCGGCATGCCTACCAGTTATTTCCTGGAAGCCGGCGATGAAGCTGCACGTAAGAAACGCACCGAGGACGCCTTGCGATGGTATGAACGAGCCACCTGGATCGAACCGAAGCTTGCCATCGCCTGGTTGAAGCTGGGTGAGGTCTATGATCAGATCGGCCAGTCTCAACAAGCGCTCGAGGCTTATCAGACCGCCTGGGACTTCGATCCGGCGACCAGCACCACTGCCCTGGCACAAAGTCTGGCAGGCACAGCTGACCATCAGAGCGTGGAAAAGATCCTGCGCGAGGCGTTGGAAAACTACCCCTCATCGCAGGAAAGGCTGGAATGGTGGCGGCTGTTAGGGGCAGCGCTACGTTCCCAATCTAAGTGGGATGATGCCGTCATGGCTTATCAGCAGGCAATTCAGGAATTCCCCGATCAGCCTGATTTGCACATCGAATTAGGCCGCGTCTACTTCGACCGCGGGGATGGCATCCAGATAGCCAGACAGGAGATCGAGATTGCTATCAGTTTGAACGAGCGATCAGGCGATGCGTATTATGCCCTTGCCAGGCTGCTTACCCGCGCCAGGGAATTTCAGGAGGCAGATCGTTATTTCGCCGAGGCGATCCAACGCGCTCCGCAAAATCGCTGGTATCAGCTGGCGCGTGCCGACGCGGCGCGGGCAGCTGGTGACCTGCAACGGGCCATCGAGCTTTACGAAATGACGGCGGAGAGATTCCCAGATTTTGCCAATGTGTTTTATCAGCTGGCCCTTGCATACCGCACAAACAACCAGAAAGATGAGGCGGTCCGGACGATCGAGCGCGCCCTCGAACTTGTCTCGCCGCCCTCGGAGAGTTACTTCGTCCGTGCAGGAGAGATCTACCGCTGGGCAGGCTTGAAAGAAAAGGCAGTTACCGCCTACCGCCAGGCTCTGATCATCAACCCGAATAATCAAACGGCGATCAAAGGTTTACAGGCGTTAGGGGAAAACTGAACAGGTATTGATGGTCGAACAAGAACTGACATCGAAAGAAAAGACGTATACGATTCGAGCCCATCTTCAGACGCTGATCAATCGAGCATTGAACTCGCAGCTCAGCCATGAGATGGCTGGCAGCTTGGGGTTGAAGATTGCCAACACCGGGCTGGTATTCCTCAGCACCGTTCTGCTTGCGCGCGTGCTGGGACCGGAGGATTATGGCGTCTATTCGTATGTCTATGCAATGGTCTCCCTCTTATCCGTGCCATCCGAGTTTGGGCTGCCGGTGCTTGTCGTGCGGGAGACAGCGCGCGGCATGGCACGGGAGGATTATTCTGCCGTGCAGGGCATTTGGCGCTGGGCAGGGAAAGTGACGGGGATCATTTCTATCTCTCTGGTGGTGTTGACCGCGCTGGCTCTATGGATTCTCAATGAGCCGCTGGCTGGGAAAAAGCTGCTGACCTTTTCCTGGGCGCTGGCGTTGGTGCCGTTGGTCGCCCTGGGAGATCTGCGCGGGGCGGCTTTACGCGGGTTGCAGCGCGTGATAGCCGGGCAGATGCCGGAGTTCCTGATCCGCCCGGGGTTGCTGGTGCTCTTTCTGGCTGCTGCTGCGCTCTTCCGCAGCGGCGAACTGACCGCTCCGAACGCCATGGCGATCTATGTGGCGGCTTCCGCGCTGGCGTTTGGCGCCGGCGCCTGGTTGCTCTGGCGCAGCACCCCCGCTGCCGTCCGCTGGGCTGCACCGCGCTCCGAGAGCCGCGCCTGGCTGCTAAGCACCCTGCCTCTGGCTTTCATCAGCAGTATGCAGCTGGTGAACAATCAGGCTTCCATCCTGCTCCAGGGTTTTTATCTGCCGGACGCTCAGATCGGGATTTATCGGGTGGCTGCGCAGACCTCGGTTTTGGCTTCTTTTGGACTGGCGGCGATCAATATGGTCGTGGCGCCGCGTTTCGCATCCCTGTATGCACAAGATCGCCTGGATAGACTGCAGCAACTCGTTACGAAGACAGCCCGGGTGATCTTGGGGTTCAACCTGCTGGTGACGATCGGCTTCGTGATCCTGGGGAGACCGTTTTTGAGGATCGTATTTGGGAGCCCCTATTTAACGGCTTACCTGCCTTTACTGATTTTGCTGGGCGGGCAGCTGATCAATTCTGCCGCTGGATCAGTAGGCATCTTGCTCAACATGACCGGTCATGAGACCGCCACAGCCAGGGGGATGGCGGTCGCGGCTATATCTAATGTCCTCTTGAATTTGATCCTGATCCCCGTATTGGGTATCATCGGCTCTGCGCTGGCGACTGCCGTCTCGTTGATCACCTGGAACGTGATGCTGTGGTGGGCGGTAAGGAAACGATTGGGGATCAACAGTCTGGCGTTTGGGTGAGTAAATGAAAGGGCAAGCGATTCCTATCAAGGATGGCGTCAAGCCAATAGATGTCTTTATTATCGGGGCACAGAAAGCTGGAACGACATCTTTGAAGGCATACCTGGATACTCATCCGATGATCTGTACCCATGATCAGTTGGAGATGAGTTTTTTCATTAATGAGCGGCAATATCGCCAGGGTTATGTAGCTGCATTCCATAGATACTTTTCACATTATTCACCAGG
>FWWM01011608.1_pt1 | contig 15014 bp, 12 predicted proteins | sample 2228351 | NCBI WGS metagenome assembly FWWM01 (sample SAMEA103939774, study PRJEB20133) | metagenome | reverse complement strand
TATTTTCCAAATAAAAAAGGCGCTCGCACAGCGAGCGCCTTCAAAATCTCCGAATTAGTATTAATACATATCAGATGGCGGGGTAGGATACTTTGGGTGTTTCTCCTCCTCTGGAATCTCTGAAACAAGAGCATCTGTAGTGAGAAGAAGTCCTGCTATGGAAGTAGCATTTTGAACAGCAATCCTTACCACCTTTGTGGGGTCAATTATTCCAGCTTCCACCATATCCACATATTTCTCGGAAAGAGCATCTAAACCCCATGTGGTTTTCATATCTTTAACCTTCTCCACAACCACATTGCCTTCCCATCCAGCGTTGTTGGCAATCCACTTAATAGGCTCCTCAAGAACCTTCTTCATTATATTTATACCGATCTGCATATCGCCATCCAATTTGATTTTCTCCAGGGCAGAAATGCATCTCAGAAGTGCTACTCCTCCGCCAGGAACTATCCCTTCCTCTACAGCAGCTTTTGTAGCGTGCATGGCATCTTCTACCCTTCCCTTCTTTTCTTTCAGCTCTGTTTCAGTAGCAGCACCAACTCTTATTACTGCAACACCGCCCACCATCTTTGCAAGTCTCTCCTGAAGTTTTTCCCTGTCATAATCAGATGTGGTCTCTTCAATCTGAACTTTTATCTGTTTAATCCTTGCCTCAATAGCTTTTTGATCGCCTTTACCCTCTACAATTGTTGTATTATCTTTGTCAATAACAACTTTCTTAGCCTCTCCTAACCAGTCAATGGTTACATTCTCAAGTTTTACTCCTATATCTTCAGTTATTACTTTACCTCCTGTAAGAATGGCTATATCTTCAAGCATCGCTTTTCTTCTGTCACCGAATCCAGGGGCTTTAACCGCAGCTGAGAGCAAAGTTCCACGCAATTTATTTACCACAAGGGTAGCGAGAGCCTCACCTTCAACATCCTCAGCAATAACAAGCAAAGGTCTGCCTAATTTGGCAACTTGCTCAAGAAGAGGAAGGAGTTCTCTGAGATTGGAAATCTTCTTTTCATGAAGTAGAATGAGAGGATTTTCAAGAACACATTCCATTCTTTCCGCATCAGTAACAAAATAGGGGGAAAGATAGCCTCTGTCAAACTGCATTCCTTCCACAACTTCCATTGTGGTTTCTAAAGACTTAGCCTCTTCCACTGTTATTACTCCATCCTTTCCCACTTTATCCATAGCATCAGCAATGATTTTTCCTATCTCCTCGTCATTGTTAGCAGCTATTGAAGCTACCTGAGCCACCATCTTACCTTCCACGTTCTTGCTGAGTTTTTTGAGTTCATCCACAATTATGTTCACTGCCTTATCAATTCCTTTTTTAATGAGCATAGGATTTGCACCTGCTAAGACATATTTCAGCCCCTCCTTGTATATTGCTTGCGCAAGAACAGTGGCAGTGGTTGTTCCATCTCCTGCAACATCTGAGGTTTTTGATGCCACCTCTTTCACCATTTGAGCCCCCATGTTCTCAAGAGGATCCTTAAGTTCGATCTCTTTAGCTACTGTCACTCCATCTTTTGTGATAACTGGAGAACCGAACTTCTTCTCAAGAACAACATTTCTTCCTCTTGGTCCAAGGGTGACTCGCACAGTATCAGCAAGAATATTAACTCCTCTCAAAATTGCATTTCTTGCATCATCACCATGAGTTATGCTTTTCGCCATGCTTAACCTCCTTATTTTTCAGATATTATAGCGAGGATTTCATCCTCGCGAACTATCAAATATTCCTCATCCTCAATCTTAACCTCAGTCCCAGCATATTTGCCCACAAGGACAGTGTCACCTTCCTTCACATCAAGAGGAAGTACTTTGCCATCCTCAAGAACCTTGCCTTTGCCCACAGCGATAACGGAAGCCTGCTGAGGCTTCTCTTTTGCGGTATCAGGAATTATAATCCCTCCTTTTTTTATCTCTTTCTCCTCGATTCTCTTGAGGAGAACTCTGTCATGTAAAGGTCTGATTTTCATTTACACCTCCTTAGCAATCTATATCATAGATTGCTAATATAACAAAAAATTATACTATTTGTCAAGTATTTTTTGAAAAACTCAAATAAATAGCCAAAACCAAAGGCAAGAAATTTTTCATATTTTATTTGACAGATTATTCCTTTTTCTATTATAAATTTTATTTATGAGTTCTTTTAAAAAAAGATTATCAGGTTTCTTAGTTACTCTTGCACTTCTTCTTTTTCTCTCTTGTAAATCTGAAAATCCAATTTTATACAAAATCTTGCTTATGGGAGATGATGAATCTGAGATAGAAGCTCAATATACAGAAACCGTTGAGCAAATGCTTCTTTCATGGAACATTCCTTACAAAAAAATTGGAAGAAAACCTTTATCAGAAAAGTTATTTTTAAAAGACAAAAAAATTCAGTTTACGACTTTAATCATCACAAAAAATTTTAACAGATTTTCTCTCGAAGAAATTAATATCTTAAAAAGAATATCTAAAATCCGTGGGATAAGCATTATATCTTTTTTTTCTTTTGTAGATGATAGAGCTAAAGAGATCTTTGGGATAAAAAAGCTCTCCTCTGAGAAAATGAACTCAATTAAATTTGAAATGATAAGAAGAAATGATTTTATATGTGAAAATTTCAAAAGAGGAGAAAGCTTTAGAGGTGGTGAATTTTTAAAAATTCAATCAAAAAAGGATGGTATAATTCTTGAAAGTAAGGGTATTCCCATATTTTTCTTCAACAAATACGGAAAGGGGGTCAACTATTATTTCAATTTTCATCCAAAAAGCTGGGAGGTTCTGGATGGTAAACATCTTTTTTTGAAAAATGCAATGTTTCAGAACAGTGGGAATGGGTTTGTATACTTTGATCTGGAAGGGATCTGGGCTCTTCGATGTGACGACCCTCTAAGAAATATTTCCTGGGAAGATGATCAGAGTTACCAGAAATTCTATTATAAGAGAATGGGGAAGAGGGAATGGAATTCTCTAATTGAGGTATTGAGAAAATATAATGCAGGAATGAGCCTGGCTGTAGTGACTGGTTTTAAAGATGACGGTAACGATAAAAGAGGAGAGCTATATGTAAAGGGGAAAAAAATTGATAGGAGAATTTGTGGCCAGATATTTGATTCTAAGGATATAAAATATGTATTCAAAATAAAAGATAGAAAAGGAACAATCCTCGACTACGAGGAAGAATTTGAAGCTATAAAATTTGCTCTAAAAAATTATGAGAATCTCGATGTGCAACCCCATGGCTTTCTCCATTTAAATCCAGATATTTCCTGGTGTAATGCTTCCAATAAATACAATAATTCACGCTGGGGAGTGGAATTCTATGATTTGATGAACAAAAAAGATATCCAAGAAGCTTATCAGAGATGGGCTCTGGAAGAAGGATATATAAGGATAAAAAACTGGTTCTCTATTGAACCTTTTATTTTTGTTCCACCAGGTTTATTGGTATCCTCAAACACTCCAGAGATTTTGAAAGACTTTGGATACAAATATTATTTTGATGGATTTAAACTTAAAAAATCAGCTCATGGAATGTATAAAGATTTAAAATTTGTGCAGGTCTTGCCTGTAAAGGCATTAGAATGGTGGATTCACCAAAGCTATATAAGAAGCTGCCTTTTCTACCCAACAATTTTAGGGCTTCATGATTCTGACTTTCTCTATTTTGGTATGGATTGGTTTGAAAAATTCCTAAATGGCTGGAAAAAAGAAGGCATAAAAAGATTTGTCTCCCTCGGTGAGCTTCTCTCCATGCTTTCAACAAAAATTTATGCAGAATATGATGGAAAAAATGTGAAAATAGAATTGGATATTTCAGATACTAACGGTCCCAAAAGCCATGGTTCATCTTTTTTTAGTAAAAAGAAAATGAATCTGAAATTAAAACTGCCTGAGAAATGGGAAAAAAGAATGAACAGAGAAACCATGGATATATTCATACCACCATTTGGAGAAAAATTCACTTATAAAACTTCTGTTGAGTTTTGAAGACCTAAAATTTTTTCCGTCTTTCAATCGTGCTAAAATACATATATGGTTAAGAAAAAAATTCTCGTGGTAGATGACGAAAGGAATATAAGGGAAGCTCTAAGGTTAATTCTCGAATACGAAGATTTTGAGGTTCTGGAGGCAGGTGACCCTCGGGGTGCATTAGATCTTTTATCTGAGGATCCCCAGGTGGTTCTCCTCGATGTAAAATTACCCCAAATGGATGGTCTTCAAGTTTTGCAGGAAATAAAGAAGAGAAAACCATGGATGGAAGTGATAATGATTTCGGGGCATGGAACCATTGCCACTGCTATTGAAGCAACAAAACTTGGAGCTTTTGATTTCCTGGAAAAACCCTTAGAAAGAGACAGAGTCTTGCTGAGCATTAGAAACGCTCTTGAAAAAAACATTTTAAAACAGGAGAACATCCTTTTAAAAAAGAGAGCGGAGAAAAAATACGAATTGATAGGAAATTCTCCTTACATGAAAAAATTGAGAGAGCAAATAGAAAAAGTGGCTCCTACTGATGCCACAGTGTTGATAATGGGAGAAAGTGGAACTGGTAAAGAACTTATAGCTCGCATGATTCACAGATTAAGCCGGCGCTCTCAGGAACCCTTTGTGCAGGTCAATTGCGCTGCCATTCCTGAGGAACTCATTGAATCAGAACTCTTTGGGCATGAAAAAGGATCTTTCACAGGAGCAACAGAAAGGAAAATAGGTAAATTCGAACTCGCACATAAGGGAACAATCTTTCTCGATGAGGTCGGAGACATGAGCTTAAAAACCCAGGCAAAGGTTCTCAGAGTGCTTGAAGAAGGCGAGGTTCAGAGAGTGGGCTCCACAAAGATAATCAAAGTGGATGTAAGGATTATAGCTGCCACAAACAAAGACCTTTCCAAAGAAATAAGAGAAGGAAAATTCAGGGAGGATCTTTACTTCAGACTTAGTGTGGTTCCCTTATATTCTCCTTCTTTGAGAGAAAAAAGAGAGGATATACCCCTTTTAATAGATTATTTTCTCGAAAGCTTTGCGGAAGAGAATAACTACAGAAAGAAAAAATTTACAGAAGAAGCTATATCAGCTTTAATCAAGTATCCATGGAAAGGAAATGTTAGAGAGTTGAGAAACCTTATTGAAAGACTCATGGTTATGGTGGATAAGGATTGGATCGAATATGAAGATTTACCAGAATATATAAGGAGTGACACCCTTTCTTTACTTCCTGACATAAGAAGGATAAAGACTCTTAGAGAGTTCAAGGAAGAGGCTGAAAAAATCTTTATTCTTGCAAAACTTAAAGAGAATAAATGGAATATTTCGAAAACAGCTGAGGAGATCGATACCCCCCGTTCTAATCTCTATAAAAAATTGGAAAGTTATGGTATAAAATATAAGAGTGGGGCAGACGATGGAAGCGCTGGTTCTGAAGAAGAACCAGAGGAAAGTCCGAACTCCACAGGGCAGGATGCTGGATAACACCCAGGCGTGGAAGGCAAAAGCCTTCCCCGACGGAAAGTGTCACAGAAAACATACCGCCTCGCACTCAGTTTTAAAAGAGTGCGAGGTAAGGGTGAAAAGGCGAGGTAAGAGCTCACCGCAGGAATGGCGACATTCCTGGCATGGCAAACCCCATCCGGAGCAAGACCAAATAGATTTCGCCCTTGGAAGGCTTGCCCGGCCGATACTCCTTTTGAGGAGGGGCGAAACGGGTAGGTCGCAAGAGTCCTGCAGTAATGCGGGATCAAGATTAATGTTTCCACCTTGCACTTTTTAGATATAAATAAAGGTGCAAGGAACAGAATTCGGCTTATGTCCTGCCCCACTCTCTATTTTGTAAGGGAAGAGGTTTTCAGGATAAATCCCCTCTCCTTATTTCTTTCATAAATATTTTCGAGAAGCTTTTCCTCTCCTGTGATTATCTTGTCAAACCCATATTTCTCTCTTATTCTGTCCACTGCTTTGAGAAGCTCCTCTCTTCTTTTCTTATCTTCTGTCCCCAAAACAGGGAGGGTTCTTCCATCGAAAAGCTCAGAAGCTCTTACTCCAACCAATCTAATAGCAAGTTTATGGAAGGAAAAATTTCTAAGAAACAATTTTTTGCAAATATTGTATATTTCAAACATGTCGTTGGTAGGCAAAAATAAAGACTCTCTCCTTGCATGGGTAGAAAAATCCGAAAATCTCGCTTTTATCTCTATAGTATAAGCTGAAATATTTGATTTTCTCAAGGTTTCTGCCAGCCTGTCAGAAAGATAAGCCAGATGGGCAAGTATCAATTCAGTATCCCATATATCCTTAGGAAATGTGGTCTCTCTGGATATGGACTTGCAAGGTGGGAATGATAGCACACCACTTGTATCAATACCTCTGCATAGAAAGTAAATCCCTTTCCCTCTGTAACCAAATATTTTGCAAAGTTCGCTAATGGAAAATTTCCTGAGATCTCCAATTTCTTCTATCCCTATAATTTTTAAAATTTCCAGTGTCTTTGGACCTATACCTGGCATGCTCTCAATGCTTATCCTCTCCAAAAAATCCTCTTCCCTTCCATGTTCTACATGGAAAAACTTCCCTGGCTTAGCCATCTCCGTAGCTAATTTAGCAATGAATTTATTAGCTCCTAAACCTCCAGAAATGCTCAGCCCTGTTGCCCTCTCAGCCTCTCTTTTTATAAATTTTGCTCCTTCCACAATGGAAGGATATAGATGAGAACAGTTGGTAAGATCGAGATACGCCTCATCCAAAGAAGCCATCTCTATATCAGGAGTGAATTTGAAAAGAGTCTCAAAAAATATCCTCGAAATTTCTGCGTATTTCGAGTAATCTCCCCTGATAAATACACAATTAGGACATAACTGATATGCCTTAGAAAGTGGCATTCCTGAATACACACCGAATTTTCTCGCCTCGTAAGAAGCAGTGGCTACAACTCCCCTTTCATTTGGCAGCCCTCCCACTATCACTGGTTTACCTTTGAGAGATGGATTGAGAATTGTTTCCACAGACGCAAAGAAAGCATCAATATCAAGATGCAGGATCCATCGAGTCTTCTTTTTCATATCTTTATTTGTATTTCCTTACAATGCCCAGAACTTTGCCCAATATTTTTAAATTATCTACGGAAATAGTGGGAAATTGCGGATTTTGAGGGACTAAAAATACTTTTCCATTCTCTGTTTTTAGTCTCTTTAATGTAACAGATCCGTCGGAAAGCTGTGCAACCACTATCTCCCCAGAATTAGCGATGGAAGCTTTTTCCACAATCACTATATCTCCGTCATCAATATATGCATCGATCATGCTTTTCCCAGAAACTTTCAAAGCAAAAGCCTCTACACCTTTGGGAATCATCCAGGAAGGAATCTCTATAAATTCATCACTATCAAATACTTCAATAGGTTTTCCAGCAGGTATAATCCCTACCAAAGGGATTCCTTCTGGAAGGACCTTTATCTTTCCATTCTCTCTCTTTATAAAACCTTCTCTCTCCAGACAAATAATGTGCTTAAAAACAGAAGAAGAGGAGGAGAGCCCAACTCTTCTCCCTATCTCCCTTACACTGGGAGAATATCCTTTCTCCCTTAAAAATTCTCTTATCACATCCAGGATCTCTTTCTGTCTTCTTCTCATTTGTTCTCCTTTTGTTCTCATTTTTAAGTATACTTCTCATTGAATATTTGTCAAGAGGATTTTAGAATAAAAATGATAAGCCTAAGAGGATTTGACTTGTTTTTTATTAAGTGTTAATTTATGATAGTGGTAGGAGGAAAGATGGGAGAAAGAATACTATTAGCAGATGACAGCTTCACAATTCAGAAAGTGGTTTACCTTGCATTAGCCGATGAAGCTTACGAAATTAGATCAGTATCCAGTGGAGAAATCGTCATGGACACGATTAGAGAATTCAGACCTAATCTCATTCTTTTGGATATAAACCTTTCTGGAAAAAGCGGTTATGAAATATGTGAAATGCTCAACTCTTCGCCTTTTTATTCAGATATTCCCATTGTTCTTTTAAGAGGAACCTTTGAGCCTTACGATCCCGAAAGGCTGAAAAATCTTAAATATACGGAGATTATTACAAAGCCTTTTGATTCAGCTGTGTTTGCCACAAAGATTAGGGAAATTCTCGAAAAGCAAAAAGAAAAGATAGCTTACCCTTCATCCATTCCAGAAGAACTACCAGAAGAGATAGGAGAAGAGTTAATCCCAACTCCTATTGCTGAAGCAGAAGAAGAGGCTCTATTTAAAGAAGAGCCTGTAAAGCCTGAAGAAATGGAGCAGAAAGAGGAACCTATTTTTGCTGGTAAAACATGGGAGAGTATTGCTCAAGAAACACTCCTCGGCGAAGAATCCGAGGAAAATCCATTTCTTGAAGAGGAAGTGATGGAAGCAGTAAAACCAGAAGTGGGTTCTCCTGATGAAATCGTTCTTGAAATTATCAGTGAACCATCAGCTGAAATACCTCTGGAAATTGAAAGCGCTCCAGAAATAAAAAAAGAGGAAATTTATGAACCTTCCTTCAAACCGGAAGAAACTCCTATTTATCTTTCTGAAGAATCGATAGAAAAGATAGCCAAGAAAGTTGTGGCAATGCTTTCGCCTGAGATAATAAAAGAAGTAGCCTGGGAAGTAATACCCGACTTGGCTGAAATAATAATAAAAGAAGAAATTGAAAAAATAAAAAAAGAAATAGTTCCTTCCTGAACTAAAAATTTAAAATTAGGAGAGTTCAATTCATGGAGAAGGAATATAATCCAAATAAGGTAGAAGAAAGAATTTATGAACTCTGGGAATCCCGGGGCTTTTTTACTGGCAACCCATCCGCTCCTGAGAGATTTTCCATGGTTCTTCCCCCTCCAAACATTACAGGTCCTCTTCACATGGGGCATGCTCTCCCCTACACTCTTCCTGATATAGTAGCAAGGAGAATGAGAATGATGGGAAAAAATGTTATGTGGCTTCCTGGAATTGATCACGCTGGTATTGCAACTCAAATGGTGGTGGAGAGAGAACTCTTTTCAAAAGGGATAAAGAGGGAAGAGCTCGGGAAGGAAAAATTTATTGAAGAAGTTTGGAAGTGGAAAGAACGTTGTAGGGAAATTATAATAAAACAGCTAAAAAGACTCGGCTGTTCTCTCGATTGGTCAAGGGAAAGGTTTACCATGGATGATGGCTTATCAAGAGCGGTAGCAAAGGTTTTTATTGCTCTTTTCAAAGAGGGATTAGTATATAGAGGTTTTTATCTTGTTAACTGGTGTCCAAGATGTGAAACAGCTTTATCAGATCTTGAGGTCATTCATAAAGAAACCATTGGTCATCTCTATTATGTAAAATATCCGATTAAAAATGAAAATTCATTTATAGCTGTGGCAACAACAAGACCTGAAACGATGCTGGGAGATACTGCAGTTGCGGTAAACCCTGATGATGAAAGATACAAAGATTTTGTAGGGAAATTCGCTATTCTACCTATATTAAATAGAGAAATTCCTATAATTACTGATGAAGTTGTAGAGAAAGAGTTTGGAACAGGAGCAGTTAAAGTAACTCCCGCTCACGACCATGTAGATTTTAAGATCGCAGAAAAGCATAACCTTCCTTTTATAAACATTTTTGATACAAAAGGAAGATTAAATTCCAACACTGGAAAGGATTTTCAGGGGCTGGATAGATTTGAGGCAAGAAAAAAGGTGATAGAAAAATTAAAAGAGTTAGGAGTTCTGGATAGAGTAGAAAATTATACTCACTCATTGGGTCATTGTCAAAGATGCGGAATAATTATCGAGCCTTTTCTTTCCTGGCAGTGGTTTATAAAGATGAAACCACTCGCTGAAAATGGAATAAAAGTGGTCAAAGAGAGAAAGGTGGAATTCATCCCTTCTTTCTGGGAAAAAACATATATGGAATGGATGGAGAACATCCATGACTGGTGTATATCTCGGCAGATCTGGTGGGGGCACAGAATTCCTGTATGGTATTGCCTTAACTGTAATGAAATTATTTCCGAATTAGAAAAACCTGATAAGTGTTCTAAATGTGGTTCTAATAACTTGAAAGAAGAAGAGGATGTTCTTGACACATGGTTCTCCTCTGCTCTATGGCCATTTTCTACCCTCGGATGGCCAGATAATACTGAGGATCTTAAGGCTTTCTACCCTACGGATCTAATGGTTACAGGTTTCGATATAATCTTCTTCTGGGTAGCAAGGATGATCATGATGGGCATGAAATTTATGGGAGATGTGCCTTTTAAAAAAGTATTCATAAATGGACTGATAAGGGATGAGTTCGGACAGAAAATGTCAAAATCAAAGGGAAATGTCATAGATTTTATGGAAATGATAGAAAAATATGGAGCTGATGCTTTAAGGTTCACCCTTGCTTCTCTTGCAGTTCCAGGTATGGATATAGCATTATCTGAAAAAAGAATAGCAGGATATAAAGCTTTTGCTAACAAAGTATGGAATGCTTCAAGATTTGTTCTCCTTAATTACCACGGAGAGAATTTATCTATTCAAGAGGAAGAGCTGACCCTTCCTGACAGGTGGATAAGAAGCGAACTTCAAAAAACAATAAAAGAGGTGAATGAATCTCTGGATGAGTTTAAATTTTATGAAGCTTCCGAGAAAATTTACCATTTTGTATGGGATAATTTCTGTGACTGGTATATTGAGTTTGTAAAAGAGGATCTGAGAAAGGGAAACATCTCATCTCTCTCAAATCTTATCTTAACTCTCGATTCTATCCTGCGTTTACTCCATCCCTTTATGCCTTTTATCACAGAAGAAATATGGCAAAAGCTACCCCATGTTTCTGGTTCCATTACAGTTGCCCCTTTTCCCAGGCATGTAAAGGAATATTTGGATGAAAAAGCTGAGGAAGAGATCTTAGAGATAATGGAGTTTATAAAAATAATAAGGAAATTGAGAGCAGAAAATCTTTTTCCTCCATCATCTTTTGTAAATATTTCAGCGAGAATTTTGAACAAAAAAGCAAAAATTTTATTGGAAAACACCTCTTACATTAAAAATCTTTCGAGGGTTAAAGAACTTATATTTGCTAACGAATTACCTCCGGTAGACAAAAAGTTGAAAGCGGTTTCAGAAAAATTTGAGGTGGCTATAACCACTCCTCCCCACAAAAAAGAGGGAGAGGACAAAAAGAGGAAAGAGTTAGAAAAAATAGAAAAAGAGATGGAGTTGATTCAACATAAAATAGCTAACCCGGGGTTTATGGAAAGGGCTCCCAAAGAGGTAAAAGAGAGACTAACCAATAGATTAAAAGAATTGATGTTATTAAAAGAAAAGCTTAGCTCTGAGTTATAAAATTTTTGCTTAAAAATGAGTTTAAATAGAAAAAATTTTATCGAAGGGAAAATAGGAGAAAAGATTATTTTCCTTCCCCAATGTGCATCCACCAATGATCTTGCAAAAGAGTATGCCCGGATGGGAGAACCCCATGGCACTGTTTTGAGATGCAATTATCAAACAGCTGGTAGAGGGAAAGAGGGCAAAAAGTGGATTTCCATTCCATTCAAAGGTCTTTATTTTTCCATCATATTAAGACCCGAGGAAAAGGAGATATGCCTTTCATGGCTTCCACATATTTCTGCTATTTCAATTTGCTTAGGATTAAGAAAACTCTTTAAAATTAAACCCTTGATAAAGTGGCCCAATGATGTATATTTGCATGGCAAAAAAATATGCGGTATCCTCATAGAAACATCTATGAATTGCGAAAAGCTCGAATATGCCATTTTGGGAATAGGGATAAATATCAATCAGGAAGAAAAGGATTTTCCAGAAGATCTAAGAGGAAAAGCCACATCCCTTAGAATTGCGATGGGAAGAGAGATATCCATTGAGGAAGTTTTTAAGAAAATATTAGAAAAATTCAATTACTGGTATGAAACTCTACTTTCAAGCAATTTATCTTATATACAAAAAACCCTTAATTCCCTCTCTCTTATTCCAATTGGCTCTTATATCGAAATCCTTGATGGTAAAATCAAAAAAAGTGGGGAGTTTAGAGGATTTGATATTAACGGAGCGTTGCTTTTGAAGAACGAAGAAAACATTCAGAGAATCTACACAGGAGAGATGATTTCTTTTATTACCTAAGATGATAGTTTGTATTGATATAGGAAACACCAACACATCTATTGGTGTTTTTAAAGAATCAAAATTGATGCATCACTGGAGGATTTATTCTGACCGTGAGAGAACATCTGATGAAGTAGGAATAATGTTGAAAATGTTCTTAGCCACCTCAAACCTGCAAGCCGAGCAAACCCGAGCGGTAGTAATCGCAAGTGTGGTCCCTCCCCTAACACCGCTTTTCATTGCCTCCTCTAAGAAGTATTTTAAAGTGGAACCTCTTGTAGTTAGCCATGAAATAATAGGCATTCCTATTCTCTATAGAAACCCTTCTGATGTAGGAACTGACAGGGTTGTCAATGCTCTCTCCGCATCCACTATTTATGGATGTCCATGCATAATAGTGGATTTTGGAACAGCTATAACTTTTGATGTTGTCTCAGAAAAAAGCGAGTATCTTGGAGGCTGTATATTTCCAGGTCTTGAGATCTCTATGGATGCACTTTTTCACAAGACCGCAAAATTGCCCAAAGTAGAGATCGAATCCATGGAGAAGGTGGTGGGTGAGACAACTGCAGAAAGTATAAAAGCAGGGGTCTATTTTGGATATCTCGGGGTGGTAAAAGAAATAGTTTCGAGAATAAAGGAAAAACTTGGAAGAGAAACAAGAGTTATAGGAACAGGTGGTTATGGAAGCATTTTCAAGGGAATAGGATGTATTGATATCTTCGATCCTGATCTAACTCTTAAAGGTTTAAATATTATTTATGAAAAAAACACTGGAAAAAAAACTTAAAATCCTTGGAAAAGAATTCCAGAAGATAACAGGTAAACCATTTTTACCCTCTCCTAAGGACTCAGCTTTTCTCATAAAATTAATGGAAAAGAATTTTCCCCTTCAAATAATTATTGAAGGCATAAAGATGGGATGGCAAAAAAAGAAAAGAAAATGCGCATCCATATCATCTTTTAAAAAGGATATAGAGAGAGCAATTATCTCTTATAGGGAGAATATGATTGGTAGAGCTTCCATAGAATTTGACAAAGAGATGGCTATGATAAAGGAGATTACTGATTTCCTTCATGGAATTCCCGAAGAACTTGACTTTACAAAGGGAATTTTCCAAAGAGCACTCAGAATAATTAAGAGCAGAAAAGGAGAAGATGAAAAGGAAAAACTCCTTGAGAATCTCGAAGCGGAACTGGAAGAGATCTTAATAAAAAAATACGGGAAAGAGGGCATCGCAGAGAAAAAGATTTTAAAAGAACTGAGGTGGAAGTTTAAAATACCCAGACTGCTTAGATACTTTTATTGAGAAACCATATTATAGTTCGTCTTATTGTTGAAAAAAATTTCAAAAGATACTATATTTTAAAAGGAGGGAAAAATGAGACCAAAACAAACCTTTAAGAATCTTCCTTTTCAAAGGAAGGAATACATAGAATCAAAAATGAAATATCTGGAGAGGGAGAGAGCAAAGCAAAAGGTTACATATAAACCACTGAAGAAGAAGGAAAAGGAAGGAAAGTAAAGGATCTAAAACTCAAAAGTGTAAGAATGGCTGAAGAATATATTGTTCAGTGTTGGTCATGCCTCGCATCTTTCGATGCATTTACAGCAGGATGGTGTGGTCATATCCCCCCTTCAAAACTTTGCCCTTATTGCTTAAGATGTTCTTGCAATGCACCTGAGGATTATAAAAGTGAGATCTGGAAGAATGCACCGGAGGAATTGATTAAGGAAAGAGAATCCGTAAAAAAAGGAAAGGAACTTCTGGGAGAGCTTTTGCTGAGAAGCGGTAAAGTGACCCCCGAGATCCTCGAAGCAGCCCTGAAAAGACAGGAGGTGGAAGGATTCAAATTGGGAGAGATTCTCGTTAAAATGAATGTAATTACAAAGGAGGAACTGGATCTCTTTCTCGTAAGTCAGAGGAAAATAGCTGGTGTCTCCCTTAAGAATAAAAATATAGACTTAGAGCTTGTGAAAAAAATTGGTTTTAATTTCTGTGCCAAACATAAATTTTTGCCTCTCGGAGTGGAGGATTTTCAAGAGGGCAGGTTTCTCGCTCTCGCCATGGCTAATCCCTTTGATATTTTAACTATTTCAGCGATTTCATCATCAACTTCGCTTAAAGTTATTCCCTACCAAGCTGATCCTAATGAGATACAGGAGGTTATAAACAATTTATATAATACATTTTTTGTGTCCACCTCAGTTAAAAAAGACGAAAAAGATATTGCTCTGATAAGGGAATTAATAAAATCAGGTATAAGAAAATCTGCGGAAGAGATATACATTGAGCCTCACGATGCTGAGTTTAGAATCTTTTTCAGGATAGAGGGTTTGCTTTTTAAAGCATTCCCCATATCAAGAGAATCACATCCAAATCTAATAAATTCAATAATGGAATTTGCAAATATTGATTTCAGAACGAAAGGAACCCATCAGAAAGGCAAGATTATTCTTGAGGAATACAAAAATGACTATGAAATACATGCAATCTCCACTCTTTCAAGATATGGTAGCATAATTTCCATCAAGCTAATTGATAAAAATGCCTTAGGAAAGGATCTAAAAGATATAGGTTTTACAGACCTCGATATAAAAGATATTGAAGACATAATTTCAAAAAGAGACGGGCTTTGCGTGGTTTCGGCTCCCCTCTTTAACAACTCCTCCTCCACTCTCTATTCTCTTATGAAACACTATTCAAAAAAGGGTTGGAAGGTCACATCCGTGGAGTCTCTTATATATATGGAAATACCAGAAGTAAACCAGATCGAGCTTGAGGAGAGATTCCCTCCATCTTATATCATAAAAAAAGCAGTGGATACCCAGCCAGAAATTCTTATTGTTTTTTCTCTTCCTGACGCCGTTGCTAAAGCTCAGATTGTGATGATGCTTATTCTCGTCGAGGTTATTCC